>Ga0182012_10002207_pt1 | contig 21201 bp, 15 predicted proteins | sample 612S2SmetaG_FD_120486 | JGI IMG/M metagenome (GOLD analysis project Ga0182012, IMG submission 120486) | Permafrost microbial communities from Stordalen Mire, Sweden - 612S2S metaG | ecosystem: Environmental > Terrestrial > Soil > Wetlands > Permafrost | place: Sweden: Stordalen | collected... | reverse complement strand
TATCCCGAACGCCGCTCAGCCCGTCACGCCGATCCCGGCCGAGCCCATTCTAGACGCACACATCCACCTCTTTGACCCGACGCGCACCGGCGGGGTCCCGTGGCCCTTACCCAACGACCCCATCTACAAGCCATCGCTCCCGTCTTTCTACGAAGCCTTGGCCAGGCCCCTCGGCATCGTCGGCGCCATCGCCATCGAGGCAAGCCGGCTCAAGGCCGATAACGATTGGCTCTTGAACATCGTGCGCTCATCCGACATCATGGTCGGAATAATCGGCGATCTGCCGCCGAGCCTCTCCGACTTCGCCACGGATCTGGATCGCCTCCACCGAGAACCGCTCTTCGTCGGCATTCGTCACGGCAATCTGTGGAACCGAAGTCTCAGCGAAGACTTGCAGAATCCTCTCTTCTGGCGAAACCTTCAACACCTCGCCGCCTCCAACCTCGTCTTCGAAAACCGCCAATCCTGATCTAGATATCCTCGGTGCCCTCGTGCGCTTAGCGGACCGCGTGCCCCAACTGCAAATCGTCATCGACCACCTCCCCCACATGGAGCAACCGGTAGCAGCCGAGGACAAGCAAGCTGTCGCGACCTATCTGCGCGAGCCGGCGGCGGCACCGAAAGTATCCATCAAGCTCTCCGAAATCCCTCAACTGGCGAACGGCAGCTTGCGCCGAGACATCACGTTCTATCAGCAGCATCTCGACACACTTTGGACTCTTTTCGGCGAAGATCGCTGCCTCTTTGGAAGCGACTGGCCCAACAGCGACCACGTGGCTTCCCTGCACCAGACGGTTTCTCTGGTGAAAAAGTACATGGCCGAAAAGAGTCCAACAGGGCGCAGAAAGTTCTTCAGCGAAAACTGTCAGAGGATTTACGGGTGTAAGCCTCGCGATGCCAACGGCCAGGCGCAAGTCCCAATCGCACGCAAATTGATACCTTCATCGCCGAGCCGGCGATGCCTGCCAGACATCTGAACCTTGGCCCAAGATGGACGAACCGACCGGTCAAAAGTCCCGGCTCCAAACGCTACTGAAGTTCTGTTCTTACGGCGTCGGTTTGGTAACTTGACGAGACCGTCCATCCACGACGACGGCGGATCGGATGCAGAGCGACCGAAGTACACGATGACGCGCGCCCCACGTTTGGAAAAATAGATCGCCAAAGTATCTTCGTGAGGGTTGTTATCACCGCACCGTCAAATGCACTGTTGTCATTAGGTTTGGAGCGCCTCAAGTCAACGCTTTATTTCGGCCCATATCGATGTCCCACCAGTCTCGCGAAGAAGCAGGCCTCCAACGATTACCGTAATGAGAGCCACACCAATAGGCCAGAGGAGACCCATATATATCGCGTTCGGATCCGTCGGCGAACGCCTGGACCACCACAGAGATAGCGATGTCGCGATGAGGGGTGTCAATCCCCCAAACTCGCCGTTGCCCAGGTGATATGGAATGGAAATGCAGGTATACCGGACCCTGGCGGGAAACATTTCTACCAACATCGCAATCATTGGACCAGAAACCATCGTGACGAGAAACATCTGAGCAAATAGCATACCGACCATCAACGGCCTGTCAATTGCGATTCCGGAAGCGGTTATGTGGACCGATGCACGCATGGCCTCATAGATTGGCCAGTAGCTGATGGCGGCCAGTAAGCACCCGGAGAGAATGATCCATTTTCGACCAAATCGATCGGACAGCGCCGCCCATACAAAATAGAACGGAGTACCGAAGACGATTCCGAGAGCTGCCAATTTGTAGGCTTCGATTGTCGGAACGTGCAAGGTCATGGTCATGAAATATAGCTGATAGATTTGGCTTGTATACGAAATGACGGCCTGGCCCGCGACGGCGCCGAAGAGAACAATTGCGATCTTCTTCCAATTTTCAACACCAATTTCGCGCAGCGGCGACTTTGACGTTTTTCCGGAATCCTTGAGTAGTTGGTAAATCGGCGATTCTGACAATCGAGAACGAATCCACAGAGAAAGTGCTACGAGAACAATGGATAGTAGAAAAGGAATTCTCCACCCCCACGCGAGGAATGCTAGCTTACCGACACATCTATCGACGGCAACGATCGCCAATAACGCTAGCAGCAGACCGGCGGTCGCCATGGCCTGAATGAAAGAGGTATGAAATGCACGATGGTTGTCGGGGGCATGCTCCGCAACGTACGTGGCCGCTCCTCCATACTCGCCACCCAACGCAAGCCCTTGCGCACATCGTAATAAAACAAGCAGAACGGGGGCAAAATAACCGATCCTGTCATAGGTCGGTAAAATTCCCACAAAGAAGGTAGACAAGCCCATGACTAAGAGCGTCGCTAAGAACGTATATTTCCTACCTAAGGCGTCGCCCAGGTGTCCGAATACTGCGGCCCCAAACGGCCTAACCGCAAAGCCTGCCCACAGCGCGGCCAGACTTGCTAGGAATCCACTCGAAAGACTTCCGGGGAAAAATTTCCTTGAGATGACCACTGCAAGAATTGCATAGATGTAGAAGTCGAACCATTCAATCAGCGTGCCAAGAGACGAAGCAAACACGACGAAAGCGAGTTCTCTCTTGCCAACGCGAGGTTCCTGATCTGACATCTTTCTTCCTCTTGAAGACCTAGCGATTGAGCGTTGAACCTAAGCTATGTACGATCGCCTGTTTCCGTACATGCTCCGCGACGATGAGGTCCTGAAACGAAACACCGCTCGAGTCAAATAGAGTGATTTCATTATCACTTTGCCGGCCAGGGCGTGCACCGGCACATACCTCACTGAGTTCGGCCTTGACATGATCCATAGTCGCAAGGCCTTCTTGCAGAGGGTGCTGCATCTCCCCGATGGTTGCGGTTTGACTTCGCTTGTCGACGAACACACTGCACTCCATCACTAACCGCGTCTCTATCTCTTGCTTCCCCGGAGCATCGGACCCCACAGCACAAATATGCGCACCAGGCTTGATCCATCCGTTGAACACGAGAGCCCTTTTGGAGGGAGTGCTGGTAACAATGATATCCGCCATCTTCACAGCATCTTCCACGGTTGGAGAAACATGGATGCCTGGCCCTTGCCCTGCCCAATCAGCGGCGAAGCGGATTGCTCTACTCTCATTGCGGTTCCACATTGTGAGCTCGGTCAGACTGGGAAACATGCATAAGTGTGCCTCTAGTTGGGCACGAGCCTGGTCACCGGCGCCGATGATTGCGATGCGTTTGGGGTTCGGCTTTGCTAGCCACTTCGAAGAGACGGCCCCAGCTGCCGCGGTTCTCAACGATGTGATCACATTAGCGCCTAAGATGGTCGATACGAGCCCGGTATCTGCGTCAACCAACATGATGGTTGCGTTGTGATTCTGGAGACCGCTCGCTTCGTTATGCGCCCAATACGCGCCAACCTTAAGGCCCAGAACCATTGGTTTCGTCGAATTTTCTGTGGCACGAATCGCGCCTGACTTGATGACCCAACCGCCGGAAGCGGACGGAATACCATACGAGATGACAGGAAACGTTTCAATCAGGGACTTGCCGTCTGCGATGAATGCTTCTTCCACCAATGGCATGACTTGGTGAATTGTTATAAGCTCTGCAACTTGGGCTTCTGAAAGAAATAAGAGTTGGGGCGACGATTCGGCTGACAAAGTGGTAAACCTCGGCATGAAGGAACACTTGTTGAAGAGACTGATGTAGTAGGTCCTACTCGCTGGAGACGAAACGCGAACTTTCTACATCCTTTTTGACTTGATTCGCTCGATGACACTCGCCGTGCATGACTATGTAAAAACCAGGTTTTACGAATTGGATGGCCATCACGCTTTCGGTAATGTTTTGCATCGCGTCGCTATTCTCGAAGCCAAGGGGAACCATGGCTCCAGTTAATACGACGGGTATATCCACTGCAATTAAGTTCTGTTCTAGATACGCTGCAGTCTGCGCCATGGTGTCGGTACCATGTGTAACGATGACCGGTATCTGTTGGTTTGATAACGCCCACACCCGTACAAGCAAGGCGAGTAAATCACTTGCGGTAAGATCAAGAGAATCTTTATCCATAACAGATTCGATAACGATCTCGACATTGCTAGAACGCAATTGCTTGAGGACATCTGGCAGCTTCGGTCCGAGATTCTTGACCGTTCCGGAGGCTTCCACATAGGACTTTTCTATGGTTCCCCCAGTCGACAGTATGGTTATTCTCCGCATAAAACCCCATGTGATCTCATCAACTTGTAGAGAAATGGCTTGTACCTGACGCCGTCCGCACGCGGATTTTACCGCCAGTTGCGGCTCACAAACTCGGTTGCGATGGCTAACGAAGTCTAAGTCTAGCCACTTATTTCACGCATCTCTTCTTCATTCGTGAAGCATTTCCTTTCTGTTCCGAGAACTGAGTACAGAACGTCGTCCTGCGCCGCGGAGGAGAGGGTCCAGAAACTTAATAGTGGATCGAGCGCTCAATTTGGGCCTGATTCAAAGAGCCCGACAGGCAATCTGCCTCACTGTGGTCGCCGATGCATACCGCAGCCAGCCAAAACTTTAGGGTTTTAGTGACTCGAGAAGCCTGTCGATGTCGGCATTGCTGTTAAAAATTGATGGGGAAACCCGCATCGTATGTTCGATGAATGAGACCCACACATTACGACGTTTTAGCCGGTTCTCAAGCGCTGCGCGATCTGTCACAGCGAAAGACACGATTGGTGTGTCAGGGGTCGGAGTGATACAGGGAAAACCCAGTTTCGGTACCTCGCGCATAAGCCTCTCCATCAGCGGCCGGCGCTCCGCCTGAAGTCTTCCAACACCGCGCTTGTTGAGGAATTTAAGCGGAGCCCTTAAGCTCGCAGCCACTACGTCTGCGCCCGTACCCACCTGGAAGTATCCAGCTGCACCTGGCCGTTGAGTCCAGCTCGGACTACCACCGATCGGTGGATCGGTGGAAAACAGATGGTCATCGTAAGATGCCAGCTCATCACTTCCGAATTGAGTTTGCTTCAGCGTTGAACCCAACAACCCCTTCTTCACATAGAGAAACCCCAGGCCTCTTTCGCCCATAAGCCACTTGTAGGCTGAACATGCGCAGAAGTCGACACCAGATGCTTGAACATCCGTTGGAACGGAACCAGCGGCCTGAACGATATCCGCGTACACGAGCGCGCCTTTGGCGTGAGCTGCATCGCAGACAGCCTTAAGATCATGCTGGAAGCCGTTGATGTAGGAGACTAGTGAAATAGATACCAGTTTGGTGCGTTCGTCGATTGCGGATATCAGATCTTCGATTCGGGTTTGATTCTCTCGAGGCGGTACAACTCTGACATCAAAACCCTGTTTTGCGAGTTCTCCATAGAGGTAGATAGAACCCCGATAATGTAATCCTTCTGTCACGATGTTGTGCGTTTTCTGATCGATTCCGAGACCGGCGATGATCAGGTTTTCAGCGATTTGGGTACTTTGTATATAGCTGATGTTCTCTAAAGGTGAGTTGATCAGGGTGCCAAACGCCTGCTTCACTTCGTCCTCCAACTCTCCAAAGTAAGCGAGGTCCGCAACGGGATTCAGTGCCCGATGGTCTAGATAGGAATGAATGTCGGACAGTGACTCTTGGCTCAGTGGATGAAGCCGAGCACCGTTTAAGTAGACGGTTCCTACTGGAATTGGAAAGGTGGCTCCCCCCAAGTGCGCGGTCGCGAAGTTCGAAAGCGGCAGGCTTTCGGCAACGACCCCACTGAAAAACGAAAGGCATTGGCGACGCGAAATCTCTATCATGAGACCTTTAGTTTAGCCTGCGGATGATGTCGTCTCGCCCAGAAGTTTCTTGTTCACTCTCAAAGAAGAAGACAATAGGGACTTCTGATATGTTCGACAGTCTACCGTTGCGGATTTCAGAGCTTGGAGTTGGGGGGTGATGGAAACGGTTGATCGACGAACATTCATTTGTATGGTGGCAGGGGCTGCGCTAGTCGGCAAAGGTGACGCGCAATCGCTACCGGTCGACGCTCCACTTGGATTCAGTCCGGACCCGACATTCGTCCAGCAGGCCAAAGAACTGTTGACCATGAAACCGGCGATCGATCTCCATGCCCACCCGGGCGTCACCTTCGCGCGCGGCGCGGTATCTCCTGAGGCGCAGCACTTCATCGGCGCTGGGCCCTTTGAAACGCTTCGAATTGCAGATATGCTTGCGGGCGACGTAGCTGGCGGCAGCTTCGCCGCAGTTGCTGACGTAGAAATCCTGGGGCCGCGCAAGGGTGTGATGGGTTGGACCAGGGAGTTTCGTCCAGGCGAGGCGCGCGCAAGCTACGATCGCCAGATCGCGAACCTAAAAGAGTGGGTGCGTAAAGCAGGGGCAACCACCGCGCTTGCGCCTGACGACATTGTCCGTTTACATAGCCAAAAACGGATCGCAGCTTTATTGATGGTCGAAGGGGGTGATTTTCTAGAAGACGATGCTCAATATGTGAAGAAAGCCTTCAGGGACGGCGTGCGTTCGATCACTCTTGTTCACTATCATCCGAACAAGATCGGCGACAACCAGACCGCCGAACCTCAAAGCGGCGGATTGACAGCTTTCGGCCGCGAGGTCGTAGCCGAAATGGACGATGTGGGCATGGTGATCGACGTAGCGCACGCATCCGAGGATACAGTGCGCGGCGTCCTCAAGGACACTCGCAACCCGGTCATGTGCTCACACACCCTGCTCGCTGGCCATGGGCGGCAGAGTCCAAGGTTCATCAGCGATGCCCTTGCGCATGACATCGCCGCCCACGGTGGGGTCATCGGCGCTTGGCCCTCGGGCTTCGGCTCCACAACGATGAACGACTACATTGACCACATTCTCACACTAAGCGGGGTAGTGGGTCCTGAGCACGTGGGCTTTGGCACTGATATGGACGGTAACTATAAGCCAGTATTTAACAACTATCGCCAGGTGCCATTGTTGGTATCTGAATTATTGAGACGCGGCTATGGGCGGGATGACACAGCTGCCTTCCTCGGAGGCAACTTCTTGCGCGTGTTCAGTAAAGTTTGGAGCGGACGCACCAGCTGATCCGGCAAACTTACGTGCTGGCGCTCTTGTATTTTTATTTCAACTGTCGCGCGTGCTGCGTTTGTTTTCAGGCGGAGCAGGAGGATGTTCACGAATGCGAAATAGTGTCATCAAAGCCTTCATAGGCTTATCAACTTTATCTGTTTGTCTTACAGCTGTAGGGCAGTCACATTCTTGCGGAGACATTCCCGCCCGATTCGAAAAGCCCACAGCCGCAAACGACTATGTGAAGCGCGTCGAGATGATTCCGATGCGCGATGGAATAAAGCTTCATACGATCATTCTCATCCCGAATGGCGCTGCTGAAGCACCCATAGTCTTTAGTCGCACGCCCTATAACGTAGAGAGTTGGTTATTCAACCGCAGCGACAGTGTTTCCCTACTTTCGGCAGTGTCACTTCCTTACGAGGACTTTGCTCAAGCGGGGTACATAATTGTCTTTCAGGACATACGTGGAAAATACGGCTCTGAGGGGATCTTTGAAATGACGCGGCCTATCCGAGGGCCGCTTAAGAACAGTACAACAGACGAATCCACGGACATCTACGATACGATCGATTGGCTGATACACAATGTGAAGCAATCCAATGGCAGAGTAGGAATGATTGGATCTTCCTACGGCGGATTTGAAGTCGTCATGGGCCTCCTCAATCCACATCCTGCGCTGAAAGCTGCCGTAGCTGAGAGCCCGATGATTGATGGTTGGATGGGCGATGATTGGTTTCACTATGGCGCCTTCCGACAGACTAATCTCGACTACTTTGCAAGTCAGACTGAACAGAAGGGATCTGGTAAAGACATTCCCCGTAGAGCCTATGACGACTACGAAACGTTCATCAAAGCTGGCTCTACGGGCGACTACGCCAAGGCAAATGGCTTTGAGCAACTCCCCTGGTGGCGAAAGATTTCAGAACACCCGTCTTATGATGCCTTTTGGCAAGCGCAAGCGCTCGATACTCTCCTGGCTGTACATGCGAGCACAGTTCCAACCATCTGGGAACAGGGACTTTGGGATCAAGAAGACCTATGGGGCGCGATTCATTCTTGGCTAGCCCTAAAAAAGGCTGGCCATATTGAGAATAATTGGCTCGTGATGGGTCCGTGGGCTCATAGCCAGGTGAGCCTTTCGGGATGGGATCTTGGACCTTTTCGATGGAATGGAGACACTTCGCATCAATTTCGTCATGACATGGTTCTTCCGTTCTTCAATCAGTATTTACGGGGTGGTCCACCTGCGAAACTTGCTCGCGCAACCATCTATAACCCTGCGGAAAATGATTGGAAGACGTTTGACGATTGGCCAGTCTCATGCGAATCCGGATGCAAGCGCAGCCTCACACCGATATTTTTTCGATCGGGATTCAGCCTCTCGTTCGACCCTCCGGCAGATGTTGACGGGGGCGATAGCTATGTTTCCGACCCGTCAAAGCCTGTTCCATATCTACCTAGACCGTTGCAATTTTCAGACGCCCAACAATGGCGAACCTGGCTCCTACGAGACCAACGTTTCGTAGATGGCCGACCAGATGTGCTGATGTACGAAACCGCGCCCCTAACCAAAGCAGTGCAAATAGAAGGAGCACCTGTCGCCAATATTATTGCGTCCATTACGAGCTCGGACATCGATATCGTAGTCAGACTCGTGGATGTCTATCCGCCTGAATATCCGCGCCAACCCGAACTCGGAGGATACGAACTCCCAATTGCTTCGGATATCTTTCGGGGACGCTATCGGAAAAGCTTTGAACGCCCTTCGTCGATTCCCGCGAACACCCCGCAAGACTATAGGTTCCAACTGCCCACCCAAAACTACACATTCCTTCCCGGTCATCGGATCATGGTGCAAATTCAGTCAACCTTATTCCCGCTTTATGATCGGAATCCACAAACCTTTGTCCCCAACATATTTTTCGCAAAGCCGAACGACTACCAGAAATCGACGGTAACTATTCTTCGATCACGTCCGTATGCAAGCTCTATATTGTTGCCGATCGTTACGGCCTCGGCCGACCCTCTTAGCCAATAAGTATGCGCCATCCATGTTTGCAGCTTTCGTGTACGGACTGGTCGCCTGCTTAGGAAGCAGCAGAACCGTCATCACCATTAACTCGCTTCTACTACTACCGAACGGCCGCGACGTTTAATGTTGGCCCTATTTCACCCACAGAACCTCGGAGCTTAGCTTGATAAGCGTACGATCGCTACACTCACGGTTGATATTCGTTGCTGGCATTTGGCTAGCCTTTAGGCCGATCGCAGTATCCGCCGAACATTCCACGCCGCCTGTTTTCAGCGTGATCCTTAAACCGCTCTCAACTGGTACTGCGCACAGGGTCTATGAACTAGAGGTCTCGCTGTTGGCAGAGAATGTCCATGCAGGCGCCGGTGCGCCCTTGTTTCGATTGCCAATCATCACCTCCAACGTCCAGACAAGCGCCCTTACATTGCAGGACTTGACTGTGCGCGACGCGCAGGGCGCCGTTCCCGTGACGGTCCAAGACCAAACAACAGGCGGGGATGAAGTCCGAAGATGGTTCACAGGACGCGCCGTCACTGGAAACATTATGGCGAAATATCTTGTTCCCATCGCTAACGCACCCAACCTGCGCGGAGCAGCACCGCCGCTTGAACTGCGGAGCGACGGAGCAGTTTTTTCTGGCGCCGGTTCGACATTCCTGATACTGCCAGAAACAACGGTTGCGTATCGAATCAAGTTGCACTGGGACTTTTCCGTGATGCCTATGAACTCTGTAGGCCTGTCCAGCTTCGGGATAGGCGACATAAACAGTAACGCGCCACTCACTCTCAGCAGGCTGGCCGACGCTTATTACATGGGAGGACTGGCCGGTCGACAACCAATCAGTCCTTCAACCTCCGGCTTTTTCGGTGCCTGGCAAGGTGACCCGCCTTTCAACGCTGAGAGCCTATTAGTCTGGACACAGCAACTCTACGACTATTATTTCGAATTCTTCCACGCCACCTTTGCACCGTACGGAGTTTTCCTCCGACCGAACTTGATCAACGCCGGTGGCGGCCGTGCATTCCCCGGATCCTTCATCGGCACCTTCGGGCCCGACACGCAGCTCGCACAGTTCAAAGGAACACTGGCGCACGAGATGATTCATACGTTCGTCGGGCATCTTGATAGTCCCATCCCGCCTGCGGGCTCAGTCTCAACGCAAGACACATCAGGAGAAGGAGGCGCTTGGTATGCTGAAGGAACGGCCGTCTATTATCAGCGCGTCATGCCTCTGCGCGCTGGGTTGATCACCCCTGAAGAGTTTTTGGCAGATCTGAATTTCAATGCGGGTCGCTACTACACGAATGCATTAAACACTCTTCCAGACAGTGAAATCGCGGCCCGATTTTGGGAGGATACGCGCATACGGACTTTACCCTATGACCGAGGGTCTTTTTACCTCGCGGCTGTCGATGCAGAAGTTCGTAAGAAGTCCGGCGGTCGTCACTCACTGGATAACATCGTCCTACAAATGATTGGTCTCCATCGCAGTGGGCACCGAGTTTCGCAAGCTGACTGGGTCGCTATCCTTACAAAGGAACTTGGGCCGTCGGCTGAGACAGAGTTTGAAGCTATGCTTGCCGGCGAGGTGATTGTACCTCCGACCGATGCCTTTGGGCCCTGTTTCCGCCGTGTTACAAAGCCGATGCGACGCTATGAGATTGGTTTCGACCCGGGGGTCCTGATAGAGCCTACGAGGATCATTCGCGGTCTCGTGCCAGGGTCCGCCGCTGAGAAGGTTGGACTACGGAATGGCGATCAGATCGTGAAGCCGGTCCCTCAGGATTTGATCCAAGGAGAACAAAATCAAGAGCTCACTCTGGAAATCAAGCGGGGAGATGAGCATTTCGCAGTGACCTATCTGCCTCGTGGAGAGACCGTTTCCGCCTATCAATGGGAACGTATTGGAGAGGTGCCGGCTAACATGTGCGCCGTTGAAGTTCGTGGTTCCTCAGATATTGAGGCGCGATCGAGAGCGCGCTGACCGTCAACGCCGCAATGCAAGCGTTCGGGATTTCGATAACCCGACTCAGTTCTAGTTCTCGGTAACAAAAGCTCTTATGTCTGCGAGCTCAGCCTCGCGCGTCTCTTTCACGGTATAGGCTGAATGGCCTCCAGGGTATTCCCGTTCTAGTACGCGATCTTTTGGGAGCCGGGTACGTGAAAACAAATATCTTACTTCCCCAATCTTCGCGATGCCATCGTGCAGGCCATTCATACTCAGATATCGTACAGTCGGGTAAGCCCGCAAGTGATCTCGCAACATACCGGGCCAATCGTTGCCGGAAAAACGATCAGCTGGGCCAAAGTTCCAGTTCTCGGAACCCGGCGCCAGATTCCGATAATCCGTCATGACGTAGTTGACACCGAGTTCACCTGTCACATAGTGCTGGAAGGCAGGGCCAACGATGTCAGGAAGTTGCGCCGTGCGCCGCACATCAGAATGATCGGGCGGTAACCCTTTCGTCTTCTGAGCTACATAGGCTCGAAACTCATCTGGCGAGAATGCCAAGTCGTGGGCGAGTAGATTTTCCATATCAATTCCGGTAAGCGAGGAGAGTTTCTTTGCAACTTCGATCTTTCTCGCAGGGGTCAGATCTTGAACGCGGGCTAGAGAAATAAGATAGTCCCCCATTGCGAAGTCGTAAGCTTGATCCACGATCTCTTTGTCGGTTCGCCCTGCGCGATCGACGATACCACGAACAACCGCCGTAACGGCAAACGTGGGCAGATTGAGTGCATAAGACGTAATGGTTCCAACACGGTCAGCTTCCAACACCATGGCAGAGTTACCTTGGACCATGATGCCATCAACTGGCCGTACTTTCGCGAGGTCGATAGCAACCTTAATTGCCCGAACACTTCCGTAGCTCTGCCCAAGCAAATAGCGCGGCGATGTCTCCCGTTTATTTTCTTTCAACCAGGTGAGAATGAAATCCGCGATAGATTGTGCATCGCCATCAACGCTGTAAAAGTATGAGCGATTCCCTGCTGGCAAGACACGCGTAAACCCGGTTTCTGCTGGATCCACAAAAACGAGATCGGCAGCATCCAAAACCGACTCCGGATTGTCGACCACTTGCGGCAGGAACGGCTTCTCTTCCCCAATAGGCGGAACGGTCGTCAATCGTGGACCGATTAAACGGATCTCCAGAACCGCGGATGCCGCACTCGGGCCTCCGTCGAAAACAAAGATAACCGGACGCCGAGAGGGATCCTTCATATCGCTTCGCACGTAGGAGGTACTTACAAAGCGAATCAACGGTGTGCCAGCGGTATTTCGCAAAACAGTGGGTCCTATCGTCGCAATGTATTGGACGGTCCGACCGTTGAAAGTTCCCGTGTGCTTCGTCGTGAACGTCTTAGAATAGGTCTCTTCATTGGGGGATGCTTGAGCCGGCGCTTCCTTTCCAAGCCCCAATAGAGCTGCTACGGCTATTGAACCCATACAGAGTCTGGTGCGCATATAGGAGCTTCGTCCTTAAAGTGGTAAAGATGATTGCGGTTAAGCAACACTTCCGGCCAATTTTTATCCGCACGATTCTTTGAAGACCCGGATGAAGTTCAGTCCAAGGATTTTGTCAATGTCGTCCTGGCGGTAGCTGCGTCGGTGTAACTCGTCGGCTATTCGAACAAGCCGGTCTGGACCATTCAAGTCAATTGCGAACATGGGAGCAATTGGCCGGTTACCAACCTGACGACCCAATGCGTGGTTGATCTTTTGCCACTCCGTCATACTCTCTAACCACGTCTCCCCATGATCAGTCTCAGGTTCACCTAATGGCGGATGATCGGAACCGAAACCGACGAGGTCAATTCCGCCAACCTTGGTGGCGTGATCTATATGGTCACAAACTGTCTTCACAGAGGACGTAGTTTGATCGGTCATCCAAAGGGTCATATTGTAAACACCGAAGTAACCACCGCTGTCGGCCAATGCTCGGATGACCTTATCTGATTTATTTCGGGCGTTATCAAATAGTGCGCGGCATCCGGCATGTGTCACGACAACTGGGCGGGTTGCTGTTTTGATCCCATCCAGCGTCGTCTCCTCATCGCAGTGCGAGAGGTCGACCAGAATTCCGAGACGATTCATTTCAGCAACAAGTCTCCTACCGTACAGCGACAGTGGCACTTGTGTGTCTTCCCAGTAGCCGCCTCCGACTTTGCTTCGATCGTTGTAAGTCAGTTGCAAGATTCGGAGACCGAGATCGTGGAAAGCCCGAAGATTGTTAAACCTGCTCTCCTCAGAATCCCCCGGCCATTCAAGAATGGCCGCATCCTGGCTATTCAGCACCACCGCAAAACGGCGCGCATCTCTTGCCAGCTGAAAGTCCGAAACACGCCGAATAATCTGGAACGTTGCATCAGGAGTATGGGATGCATCGGCCCAGTTCCCGAGCTCGGACAGCGCGGTGATCTCGGTTCGCGGTACAACCGCCAGGTCGACCACACAGCCTGTCATACCGGCCGCGAAAATCTTAGCAAAATCAGCCGTAGGTCTACAATTTGTCAACGAATCGAAGGCATACGGGCTCGATGTGCTTGCAGCGAACGCGCGGAATACTTGGCCGGACATGAGCGTCATGCCACATACCGGGAGCATCGTAAGTAGAGACCTCCGGGTGATTGCTTGTCTCATCTTAGATCCTCGTAAAGCTCTACTTTAACGTAACGTTTTCAGCGTTCCATTATTCAATTCAACGCACTAAAAGTTGACCTTAAGCGCGAACTGAATGATTCGAGCAGGAACAGCAACGGCCGTGATCGTACCGAAGGTGGAATCTGTCACCGAGGCGTCAGGGTCAGCAAACTCCGGGTGATTGAAGGCATTGAAGAACTCTGTGCGAAATTCAACATTGTCAACCCCGAATCTGCTAACCGGCGTGCGTTTGATAAGGGCCACATCGGTATTATTTTCCGCTGGCCCATGCACAATTCCGACCCCGCTGTTGCCGAAAGCCGTTCCGGAGCCATTGCCTATCACCGGCCAGGCCGAACCAATACATGCTTTATTGAAATACGCATTCAGTTTCTTGTCTACTGATCCGGGCAGGCCCACCATGCTGTTGGTACAACCGCCGACTAATTCTGCTCTATCCGTGGTTTGACCGAAAACGTTGGCCGAGTTTGTTCCAGTAACAGTCAGGACATGACCGCTTTGAATCTGAGTTACGCCCGATGCGCCCCAACCTCCAAACAAACGGCCTTTTAGGCCTCTGGCATCTCTGAGCCAAGGCAACTCATAGTTATAAGTCACTACCAAGCGTTGAGGCCTGCTGTAGTTAGCCGCGCCATAGCGGGCAAACGGCTTTGAGTTGTCACCCACGCCGGCCGTGGCTTCGGAGTTTGCCAGCACGTTTGCGCCATCGGTATCGGTTGTCTTCGAGTAGGTGTAGGAAGCTAAGACCTCGCCACCCCAATGAAACCGCTTTTTGAGGCTTGCCTCCAGGTCGTTGTACCAACCCGCGCCCTCGCTCTGCAATTGCGCCAATCCGCTCACTGACCAACCTGGATAGGGCACCCGTTGCGAGATGTTAGCGGTGGTACTTGTCGTGATGCCTCTGACAGGATTCGATGGACTAGCGAAGAGCGCCTGATTCACGTGGCTCCCATTCAGGAGATGCTCCGAGTGGACATCGACGGTCCCGACGTCCAGGATCCAGCCGAAGGGTAATTCCGTTTCGGTACCAAGGCTAGCCACTTGTATACGTGCCGGGCGGATGTTCATGGCGACGGCGGTCGACGAAAAAGATGTTGATGTGCTGTACGGTAAGAAATAGGGAAAGCTTGCTGGAATCACGGCGCCGGCGAATGGGTTTGCAAGCGTTGCACTTGCAGCCGTCGTGCTTGCGGTGGAGGTCGAGGCTCCGAATGGCTGAACGGTCGTGCCCTGTGTTTCGGCCTGACCCGAGATGCGCGACGTAAACAGACCGTACCCCCCGCGGAGAACAACCGAACGAAATACCTGCCATGCAAAGCCGACCCTGGGCTCGCAGACGCTGTCAGCATCTCCGTTGAGGTAGTAGTTGTTTGGGCTGACAGTAACACCCGCCGGCACAGGATACTGATAGTTCTTCGGCAGAACAATCCCATTCAAGCTGCCTGCCGTTCCCGGATTTTGGTTTAGTTTAGACACGTCGAGGTTAGTTCCCCTACCCTTGGCGTCTGTTCCTGGCGGCAGGAAGTCGTACCGAAAACCAAGATTCAACGTTAGTGTCTTTGTGATTCGAAGGTCATCTTGCAGGAATGCGTACGCTTCCGTGAATCTATTTTCCCGTGCAAAATTGCCCAAGAGCAAATTACTCCCGTACACATTGCTATACGTGTTGGTTCCGTTCTGAGAGCTATTGAGGCCGAGCAGAAGGTCTGGGAAACTAAGGAACTCGATCGTTCCAGGTTGTGTAGGACTGATAAGGTTTCGTTCTGCCTTATCTGCGCCCGCTCCGAAACGCAACGAGTTTGCCCCGTGTACCCAGGCTCCGGTATCGTTGATCAGGAAAAAGTTTTGAAGGCGATTCCCTTGTGCTGCGGTCGAAAAGTAATAAGAACCGATGATGTCGATCGCCGGGTTCGGGTCTACCTGCGAAGGCGCGGTGATGCCAAGGGACGAGAAGGTGTAAGGAATTTGGTCGCTCGTGATGATATCTGTGCGGTTGAACCCAATGCGAGCCTGATTCAAGAAATTCGATGTGATAACCCAATCGTGTTCGAGGGACGCGACATAGAAATTGTCACTCTCGGTCGCGCCATGGCCTGGCAGATTGCCAGAAGGTATTGCGATGAATTGCTTGCTTCTGGCATTGAAGAATCGGCCAAGAACAGTCTGATGGCTGGTCAATGCGTAGTCGCCGTTTGCCATGTACTGATTTTCGTTGAAGTCAGATGGCGTGGAGAAGGTTGACGATCCCTGCGTTGCAAATGGGAGTGCCGTATTCACCGTCTGAGGCGTAGGAAAAAGGTACTGGCCGCTGGGCAGCTTCGCTTGGAGAATGTTCAGCGCAATCGGGTTGATATTAGATCCATCTGCGGCAATTGCAGGTCCCGAGGTGCCCTGTAGTTGACCTCGCATACCAGCAAATAGAGCACCCAGTGCGCCTGCAGATCTATCGTTGGTAAGTGGTGGGCCTGATACCGTTGTCAGGGAGGAGACGCCATTCGCCTGACGGGATCCCTGGTACGAGCCGAAGAAGAAGAGCTTGTCCTTCTTGATAGGACCGCCAAACGTGCCGCCAAACTGATTCTCATTCAGGACAGCACGCCGCTGATGATTCCTCTTCGCAAAGAAGTTATTTGCATTGAGATCTGTATTCCGGAAGAACTCAAACAGGGCTCCGTGAAACTGATTCGATCCACCTCGAGTCAACACATTGACACTCGCACCGCCGTATCCGCCAACCGTCGCATCGATTTGCGCGGTTTGTACTTTGAATTCCTGGATAGTGTCCGGATTTGGGATGGCGGTTCCACCGCTGGCCGCACCTTGGGCCAAGATATCATTAACTCTCAGGCCATTGATTTCGAAGTCGTTATCGTAACCACGAGCGCCGTGGGCGAAAGTGCCATTAGAGCTTGAGCTGTAAGTAGCCGTGCCGCCAGTGCCGCGGCCTAACTGGGAAGCATTTGTGACGTCCGCCGTGACACCAGAGGATAGCCCGATGACCTCCGTATAGTTGCGTGTCACCAGCGGGAGGGATGTAACGAGCTTCCCGGAGATAACATCGCCAAGCGAGCTCGATTCTGTCTCTAAATTTTCGTTCCCAGTTGACACGGATACGTTGACCTCGACCCCTCCGGCACGCATTGTCACAGGTACGGTCGCGATTTCTGTGATGTTGACCTGCTCATGCTCCACTAGAAAAGTCGAGAAGCCTGTGCCTCGAACTTCGATCCTGTAATCACCCGCGGCTAGCAGTGGGATGGAAAATGTACCCTTATTGCTTGAATGAACTGTCCTTTTTTCGGCAGTTGCGAGATTCGTTGCCGTGATCGTGGCTTCAGCAACAACAGCTCCAGAGTTGTCAACCACGGTACCGGCGATTGCACCCGTAGATGTCGATTGAGCTGATGCGCCGATACAAATAAATACCCCGACGGCGCTGACATGTAATGCGAAACTCCTTAGCAGTTGCCGCATGAAAGGACTCCTTGACAGAATGGTTTTCACGAACCTTCGTGGATAAGGTAAAGGAGAAAAGCGCCGACAGACGCCACACATTAACGAACTTTTATCCTGTGATTGATCCACCTTAGATCGTGTCTTCGCTTGATTCTTCTTCGAATGTGAACAGAAAAGCCGCGAATTGATGAACCCGTCACGCGTGCGGAATGCGATCCATTGAAAAAGCAACCCGATGCCTCGGGGGCTATATCGGAGACCGTTGCCGCACTGCACGTCAGGTCGTCCGAGGGCGAAGGCTCAGAGACGGATTTGAAACAGATGCGCCCCCTGTGCCATTAATTTTAAGGCGGTCTTCGGGCAACCAAAATTGGCGACCGAGGATTCAAGCCCCACCAAAGCATGTGAATTGCTACAATTCGGTTACAGCAGCGAAATCATCTTTGAGTGGCAGAATGGCAGGTGCCTGATGGACGCTCTTGAAATGGTATCGACCGACAGTGTCCGGCAGGATGCACGATCGGAGTTCTGGCGCGCCACACTTCATCAGAAATTTGGGCTTGATTCCAGGGTCGACCACATATCCGACTTCAACGCGAGACTCGAGTGTGGTCAATGGAATGGCGTCGGCTTGTTTCGTTTGAGCGCCGGCGGCTACCATGTTCGCCGCACTGCTCGTTCGGCTCAACGTAAGCAAAACATCAAAATTGCATATCAAATCGCGGGAACGAGCTCTTTCGACCAAAACGGCCATTCTGTACAACTTCGGCCCGGCGAATGGACCGTTTACGACGACACTCAACCGTATTTCTCTTCAAATCCGAGTCGAGTTGAATTGCTGATCCTGACGATTCCGGTACAGCGCGTCCAATCGAGATTGATCGACCTCCCCAAGACGATGGGAAACTCTTTTTCAGCGTCTATAGGCATTGCTAGGGTTGCATTCGATTCTGTTCTCACAATCTTCGACCAGGCAGCCGACCTACCGCAGTCCTATGCACCGGATCTGATGGACATCATCTCTCACCAGTTGCTGCTTTGCTTGCTGGATGTGCAGTCTACGACGCAGGCTCCGTCATCGGTCAGCATGTTATGCGAGAAGATTAGAGCATATATTCTGCAAAATCTCCGCAACCCAGATCTGGACATCAGCAGGATTGCTGCGGACCTTGGGTGTTCACGCCGCTACTTGTACAGGGCATTTGAGGGTGAACCAACCACCATTGCGGACTTCATCTGGCAAATGCGACTTTCGCGAAGCTGCGAAGACCTGCGCCGGGGGCATGGAACAATCACCGACGTCGCTTATTCATGGGGATTTAGCAGTTCCGCCCACTTCAGCACCATCTTCAAAGAAAGCTTTGGGATGACGCCACGCGAGTATCGGAACAAGCCCCCGATAACGTCTTAAGGCGTCCTGTCACAGTAGAACTCGTCGTAATGCGACCGCGGAGTGGTCGGGGGAAACAATACGATGAGGCAGGCTTTAGATTTGGAAGTTTTGTGTGCACGCCCAATGAAGACTACCGAACAAGGTTCTGATAGGTTCGAATTAAACCACTACTGAGTTGCAGGTTTGAGTCGTCGCCAATGTGGCTACCACAATCATCTATATCAGCGAGCCTTGCTATGAGTCGCACGATCCTGGCATTGGGGCTATCAACCTTTGGGGACCACAAATGCGCTTTTTTCGATCCTTCATAGCCTTCACTTTACTAATTCTGTGGCTGTCCTTCGCAAGCCCTCGTTCTCGCGCTCAGCAACCCACTACATCAATTCTTTTCGATAATGTTCGAGTATTCACTGGCAAGACGCTCGAACTTTCTCCTCCCATGCATGTCCTCATCAAAGGCGAAGTCATCGCAGACATGTCAAGAGATCCGATTGCCGCCGAACCCGAGACTATCCGAATCGATGGCACTGGGAAAGTTCTCATGCCTGGAATGATCGATGCTCATTGGCATACGTTCCTTGCGGGCTCAGACATCTCAGACGTTAAAGCCGCCGAAGATCCGGTGTATCTGCACTTGAGGTCGGCAGCAGAAGCGAAGGCCACTTTACTCCGTGGTTTCACAACCGTTCGCGATGCAGGCGGACCCTCCTTTGCCCTCAAGCGAGTTATCGACGAGGGCACGCTGGTGGGACCGCGAATCTACCCTTCTGGGGCGCTCATCACGCAGACCGGGGGGCATGCCGATTTTAGAAGCCGGGCACAGGCCAATCCCCAGTTCGGCGGGGCAGAGCCGTACTCAGAAAGTATAGGGCTGTCTATCATCGCGGACGGTCCGAATCAGGTTCTTGCGGCAGTGCGTGAGCAACTGCGGCTCGGAGCTACGCAAATTAAGCTAACCACTACTGGCGGTGTCGCTTCTGATCTCGACCCGATCGACGGCCTGCAGTTTACTCCCGAGGAAATCCGCGCCGCTGTTCAAGCTGCATCCGACTGGGGAACCTATGTGATGGTTCACAACTACACGTCAGACGGAGCGAAGCGGGCCATCGAAGCTGGAGTCAAATGTATCGAACACGGAAACCTGTTAGACGAATCCGCCGTCAAGCTAGCCGTTGAAAAAGGTGTCTGGCTCGATATCCAACCCTTCATAAAGCCGTATGGTAAGGGGCCGCAGTTTCTAAAATCTTCTCAAGTAGTCGCTGGAACGGACAACGTCTATCGCCTCGCAAAGAAATATCACGCGAAAATTGCATGGGGAACAGATTTGGGAGGCTCCTTTGAGAAGGCAGCGCAACAAAACGATTACCTGCTTCGCTTGACCCATTGGTTTACTGCACCGGAGATCCTCCAAATGGTCACGGCAACGAACGGCGAACTTATGGCACTGTCTGGCAGACGGAATACATATCCTAAAAAGCTAGGCACGATCGAGCAGGGTGCCTACGCCGATCTACTACTGGTCAATGGGGATCCTACCGCCGACATCAATATCCTCGACAAACCTGATCAAAATCTACTGGTGATTGTAAAGAACGGCGAGATCGTCAAGAACATCTTTGAATAAGTGATTGAAAGCCTACCTTTCTGGCTTTATCGGAGCTCCAAGGATTACTCCGCACATCACTTGAATTGACTTAGCCGCACACCAAACCACTTCTATTCTCTAGAGGTTGATCGAGAGATAAATGAGAACTGAAGATTTTCCGCCATTCAAAGGACCAAACCAATGAACTTGTCAGGCAAGATGCTTCTAACAGCACTAACAGTGGTCTGCGCACACCCAGTCATTGTTCAGACACAACACAAGCTCCTCAGTGGTATTCCTAAGCCTGCATTTTCTCCGATGCTAACTGTCGGCGATACCGTCTATGTGAGCGGAACTCTGGGACGGTCCGCCAACTCACAGAACCAATCCAGAGAAGCGGAGGCGCGAATTGTTCTGGACAACATCAAAGCAGGGTTGCAGGCCAGGGGCCTGACAATGGACGATCTTGTATCCGTCCAAGTTTTCTCCACAGATCTGGGCGACTATGACACGTTCAATCAGGTGTACCGTTTATATTTTCATGGCGCATTACCTGCGAGAGCATTCATTGGCATTAATCACCTCCTGTTTGGCGCCCACTTTGAAGTAATGGGTATCGCGGCAAAAGGAGCTAGTTCGAAAAAGCTTGCTGAACCGTGACCGAAGTAGCATTCTTATCCCGGGTCTCTGAACCGCACAAGTGAACGCACTAGTCGCTGCGGGATAGCAGCGAAAGCCGTCGCTCTAAAAGTCAGCCAGCTGTAATGGTCACACAAAACAACCCTTACCTCATGCGCCGCGAGGTGAAGTCCGGGCCGTTGTCCGAGCGCACGTTTTCGGGCCGGCCACGCTCGCCGATCAGCCGCTCCAGCACGCGCGTCACGCGGCCCGAGCCGAGGCTGGTGTCGGCCTCCAGCGCCAGGCGCTCGCGCGTGTACGCATCCACCACGCTCAGGATGCGCACCATGCGCCCCGTCGCCAGGCCATCGACGATGAAGTCCATCGCCCACTCCTGGTTGGCTCCGGTCAGTCGCGGCTCCGCCGCGCG
>Ga0182012_10002205_pt1 | contig 21204 bp, 21 predicted proteins | sample 612S2SmetaG_FD_120486 | JGI IMG/M metagenome (GOLD analysis project Ga0182012, IMG submission 120486) | Permafrost microbial communities from Stordalen Mire, Sweden - 612S2S metaG | ecosystem: Environmental > Terrestrial > Soil > Wetlands > Permafrost | place: Sweden: Stordalen | collected... | reverse complement strand
CGTGCCGCAGCCGCAGACCGTACACATCACTCAACCTCCAGTTCGCGAACCCTGAGTTCGTCGCCAGCCGTCATCTGCACGTGGCTCTTGCCGCAGTCCGGACATGCGCCGAACCGTTCCGTCAATGGCACCGTCTTGCCGCAGTCCAGGCACCAGCCAGCACCTGGGATGCGTTCGATATCCAGCCTGGCGCCCTCGGCGATGGTGCCGCGACTGACCGCGTCGAAGCAGAACAGCATCGCTTCCGGCTCGACATGACCGAGCACGCCGATTTCCAGGGTGATCGATTTGACCTTGAGGAAGGGCTGTTTGCGGGCCTCATCCTCGACGAGTCCGACCACGCCGGCGCAGAGCGACATCTCATGCATCGCTTTGCTCTTCAACCGCAACCCGAAACGCAACGCACGGATCGAACGCTGCCGCTCGGTTTGTGATCTCGGTTTGGGGGCTGTCGCCGCAGCGCAGGCCGATCAATGACCGGGCGAACGGGCCGTCGGCGGCAAAATTCCACTCGGTCGGGGCGAGAACGCGTGCGTGCCGCAGTTCTCCTGCGTGGTTTACGGTCAGGCGATAAAACAGCCGTCCGCGCGGCGTTTCCACCGCTGCATAAGCGGTGCGATCACCGAGCGGAGCGGCGACGATCCAGCCTGGCGGGGGGGTGAGGAGGGGTTGCGCGGCGTGGCGGACGAGCAGGCGGCACGCCTCCTGGATTTCGAGTAATCGGGCGGCGGTGGCGGCGGCGGGATCGGCGGCGGACCAGGCGTGGCGGGCGGCTGGTCCGGTTTCCGGGCAGCGTCCGGGCAGGTGCGGCGAGCGGACGAAATCGGGGCTTTCAGCCAGGGCGGTCACCACGGCAGCATCGTCTTGGGTGCGCAGAGAATCGACGGGGACCGGGTGGGTTGGGGGTAATGCTCCCTGGCGCGCGGCCCATCCGCTCGCGTTGTCCACGCCCAGGGCGTGCAGCGCGTGGGCGATGCGAGCGGCGTGGTTCGCGGTGACCTCAGCGTGCCGGGCCACGTGCTGTCCGATGACAATCGCCTCACGGGCGGCGGCGATGTCGGCTTCCTGCGGCGGGGCCGTCACGGTGCCGGCGGTGAACAAGCCGCGCACATGTTCGGCGAGGCGCTCGCCGGCGAGGCGGACGATCCAGGCGGCGGCATCGGCGTCGGATAGCGGTTCGCCGGTCGCAGCGGCGGCGGCGAAATGGACCGCGGCGGCGTGCGACTGTCCGCAGAGACCGTGCAATGCGGCGACTGAAGCGGCGGCCGCGGCGACCGGCCGGCCGAGCATGGTCGAGAGCAGCGAAACCGGGCGATCGGAGGCGATGGTGATGCGGCGCACGCAACCTGCCTCGAGGACGGCGGTGATGGTGATCTCACCGGCGATGCCGGACTGCGTCACGGAGGCGGCTTTCGCGCGCCCAGGCCGAACAGCAGGTTGCGCCGGCTGGCTGACGTGGCGGTGGACGGCGCTGTTTCGTCAGGCGCTTGGAACAACGTGTCGAGCGCGGCTTCGGCGACGGCCTGGGTGACGGCGGGGTCGTTGAATTCGTCCATCGGCGAGAACAGCGAGGCGGCGGCGAACCGGCCGAATCCGTCCAGATCGGCGACAGTCGCATCGACGGTGCCGCCGGGCAGCGCAACGGCGGTGGCGGCGCCCGGCGGCGGCAGAGGCTGTGTTGCGTCGGGGATCGCCACGACATTCATGAACCAGGGGGTGACGACGACGCCGACGGTCCACGGCCCGTGGCGGCGGAATGCGGTGGTTTGCACTTCGAGGGCCGGGTTGCAGATCGGCAGGCCGCTCATGCGCGGCGCGACGGCCCGCCACAGCGTCGCCAGAACGGCGGCGGGATCGTCTGTCACGGAGGTCGGGGCGTCATGCGTCATCGGCGAGCTTCAGGAAACGCAGGCGCGGCGCATCGCAATTGGGGCAACACCATTCGTCGGGCAAATCCTCGAACGCGGTGCCGGGCGGGGTCTGCCACACCGTATCGCCCTGGGCCGGGTCGTACACCTCCCAGCAGACGCCACATTCGAAGCGGGACAGCGGTGCGCCGGCTTCGGTCACTGGAAATAGGCCTCCTCGATTTCGCGCAGGCGTTCGGCGGAATCGCGAAAATCCTCTTCGGCCGCGCAGGCGACGATCGGCACTTCGCCGATTTCCAGCGTATCGAGCAGGATCGTGTCCATCGCATTGAAGAACTGCACCGACCACACGTCGTGGATCGCGGTCGCCTGGATGCGGCAGGTGCCGTAGCCGCGGGAGACGATGCGCACCGGCCCGGTGCCGAGGGAGGTTTGCAGGAACTCGATGTCCTGGTCGGTCATCGGCAGCAGGGTCAGGGAGATCGTGTGGGTGGCGGCGCCGGGCTCGCGTAGGCGCACGCGGTCGCGGATTTCGGCCAGCACCGGCATCACGTTCATGGCGCCGTCGGGCGGCTGGTTGATCGTGATTTCCGGCAGTGTCATCGCCGCCGCTCGGCGGATCACCTGCGGGATGGCGGATACCTCGGCGTAGTCGGCGATCAGACGACCTTCGGCGTCGGTGAAGCGGACGCGCCAGAGGCCGGCCAGGACGCTTTCCTGCACCTGGGCGGTGACGCCATCCGGCAGGGCGGCGACGGCGGCGACTTCACCCTCGCCGAAGACCTCACCGACCAGGGCGATCTCCTCGGCACCGTAGCCGCCGAGATCGAACAGGATGCCGGGGGCTGATGCGGTCTGTCGCTCCAGCGCGTCAACCAAAGCGGGTAGCAGGGCGGCGACACGCGGGCAGCGGGCGATCATCGCCTCGGCGCCGGTGGTGGCGAGGAAGGCCAGCGCGCCGGTGCCGGTGGTGCCTTGTTTGCGGATTTCCGCCCCGTCGGTGCCGATCGGCAGGATGGCGATGGGGGTGTCGGCGCCCTCGGGCGCGATCCAGAACCCGGCCTTCATGCGTCGTTCCTGCTGCTGGTGTGGGTGATGCGGACGCGCGGGGCGATTGCGGCGGCCAGCGGCGGGGCGGCGGGATCGAGCAACGCCTGGATGGTGGCGACGTAATCCGACCAGTCGCGAATGCGCGGCATCACGCCAAGCGGCGTTGCGCCGTTGGTCATGACGAGGCTGGGAAACACCTGGACATGGAAGCGGGCTTTCAGCGCGTCCTCGGCGGAGCGGGCGACCACGGCGGCGCGCAGCCTTGGGGCGAAGGTGGCGAGCAGTTCCGGCAGCACGACGGCGACGTCCGGGGTTTCGGTGCGCTGGGCGGGATCGCCGGTGAAGAACAGCAGCGCATGCGGTGGTTCGCCAGGTGCGGGCGCGAGGAACGTATCCACGGTCGCGGCATCGACGGTGGGCAGACCGTATCTGGTGGCGAGGGCCGCGATCAGCGCAGACATCGGGGTGGGTTCTCCTTGCTTGCGGCGTCAGGCACGCAGATGCGCGGGCAGTTCGGGTTCGCGGTCGATCAGGTCCTGGAACAGGTGGTCGAAGGCCTGCCCGTTCATGGCGGCCGCGAGGCCCTGGAGGGCGCGGTCGATCTGATCGGCCTCCTCCGCATCCAGGACCCGTACGGCGGTGTCGATGTGCACCAGGACCCGCGTGCCGGTGGGCTGAAAGCCGACCAGCATCATCGAAACCCGGCGTGTCTCATCGCCACGGGTGCAGAGGGCGGAGAAGTCACCGGATTCGGTGACGGTCATCGGGATGCCGAGGCACATATCGGGATCAGCGCTGGAAAAGGCGGCGGAACGGCTGGGTCATCGGATACGTCCTGGTGGGTGAGACGCCAAGCGCCGTATTTCCGGGAATGCGGGGCGACTGGTCATTGATCCGGATCATGTGCGCGGGCAATGAGGGGATGTTCGTAGGCGGCATGGCTGATATTGGCGGTAAGCAGGCCGTCGGCCGCGGACAGCGGTAGCGCACGCCGCTGGACCGCTACCCCCCAGTCCCTGAGGACGGTGATGGCGGCGTGGATGGCCGGATCGATGGCGGCGCGCACCGTCGGGGTCAGCGGACCGCCCCAGTTGTCCAGATCGAGCGGCTGGCAGCCGATCAGGGTGAGCCGGTTCGGATAGTGGCCCAGCAGGTCGGCCGCGGAAAGCACTTCCTGGAAGCCGGTCTGATGCAGGCTCATTTTCTTGTTGCCGGTGAATTTCGGCACCTCGGCGTCATCGACGCGTTTCAGGGTGCCGGGCGGCAGGCCGTAGTCGACCGCATCGAACACCAGCAGGTCGTCGGCTTCCTGCACATAGTTCACCAGGTAGAGACCCTGGGTGCCGCCATCGAGCACCGTGACATCCTGCGGCAGTTCGTAGCGGCGGTGGAATTCCTCCACCGCGCGCACGCCGAAGCCTTCGTCAGCCCACAGGATGTTGCCGATGCCAAGGACCAGCACGCCGGCCATGGCTCAGTCCTCCCGCTCATCGCGGAAGTAACGTTCGCCGGAGACGATGGCCGACAGCATGGTCTGCCGGCTCATGATCTCTTCGCGCAGGGCGGCGTAAACATGCAGGATGACGAACACGACGATGACCCACATGCCAAGGTGGTGCAGCGTGTGGACGTCCTGGCTGTTGGGGAAGATTTTGAACACCCAGCCGAACAGCCTGGCCTGCCAACTGTCGATGCCCTCGCCTTCGGAATACAGTGCGAAGCCGGTGCAGATCATGAACACCGTGAACACGGTGAACATCGATACCATAGCGAGATGACCCAGCGGATTGTGGCCGATGTATTTTTTCGGTTCTTTGACGAGGAACACGTACCACTTGGCCTCCTGGATGGCGCCGCGCCACCAGGTGCCGCTCCAGAACGGTATGTAGAAGATCTGCCTGGCGTGCGCATTGCCGACGCAGCCCCAGTAGATCCGCACCAGAAAGCCGATGGCGAGGATGTAGCCGGCGGTGAAATGGGTGAAGCGCAGATAGCCGAACAGGAAGCTGGCGGACGCCTCGCCCGGCTGGCTGGGCGGCGGTGAGCCGATGAAGTAGCCGGTGACCGCCAGCACGACGACGGCGAGCGCGTTGACCCAATGCCAGAGCCGCACCGGCCATTCGTAGACGAAGACGCTGGGGCGGCGGATGATGGTTTCATTGTGGAGATCGGCGATGCCCAACCCGGATCGCGCCTGGTTCGGCCTGGATGTGCGAATGGCGTCGTCCATGGCGCGTCTCCCTAACGCACGGTGACGGTGGCCATGTCCTGCCCGTCCGGGGCGATGACATGGGTGGAGCAGGCGAGGCACGGATCGAAGGAATGGATCGTGCGCAGGATCTCCAGCGGCTTGGCCGGATCGGCCATCGGCGTATCCATCAGGGCGGCTTCGAAGGCGCCGATATTGCCCTTGGGATCGCGCGGCGAGCCGTTCCAGGTTGTGGGCACGACGCACTGGTAGTTGTCGATCCGGCCGTCCTTGATTTTCACCCAGTGGGCGAGTGCGCCGCGCGGGGCCTCGGTGAAGCCGACGCCCTTGACCTCTTTCGGCCAGGTGTCCGGGCGCCACTTGTCGGTGTTCGCCGTGGCGAGGTCGCCGGCCTTGATGCTGGCCATCAGCTTGTCCTGGAAGTAGCGCAACTGGTGGGCCGCCCAGACGCATTCCAGCGCGCGGGCCGCGGTGCGCCCGAGGGTGGAGAACAGCGCGGTGACTGGCACGCCGAGGTCGGTCAGGAACTTGTCGGTGGGGTCCTTGAACTCGGGCCTGCCCTGGGCGTAGCCGACGATGTAGCGGGCGAGCGGGCCGACTTCGACGGCGTGGCCGCGCCAGCGCGGTGCCTTGATCCAGGAATACTTGCCACCCTCATCCAGCGCTTCGATCGCTGTTCTGGTGCCCTTGGCGTTCTGACCGAGCTGGTAATTCGGTTCGGTGACGCCGTCCCAGGGATGCAGGCCCTGGCTTTCGTCGCCGTATTTATACCAGCTATGGGTGACGAATTCCTGGATCTGCGCCGGATCGGCATGGTCGATCGGGAAGATTTCCTTGAGGTTGCCGTTGAGGATGACCCCCTGCGGCAGCTTCAGGCTGGCGGGCGAATAGTCGTTGGCATGTTCGGGGATGTCGCCGTAGGCCATGACCGAGGTCGAGGACAGGCCGCCACCGTAGAGCCAGTCCTTGTAGAATGATCCGATGGCGGCGACGTCGGGCAGGTAAACCTGCTCCGCGAACGTCACCATGCGATCGATCACCTCGGAGACGAGGTTCAGCCGCTCCATGTTGATGGCGCCGACCGCGCCGGTGCCATCAACGTTGATGGCACAGGGCACGCCGCCGACCAGCCAGTTCGGATGCGGGTTCTTGCCGCCGTAGATGGTGTGGATGCGCACCATGTCCTTCTGGAAGTCCAGCGCTTCCAGATAATGAGCGACAGCCATCAGGTTGGCTTCGGGCGGCAGCTTGTAGGCGGGGTGGCCCCAGTAGCCGTTCTTGAACGGACCCAACTGGCCGCTTTCGACGAATTTCTTCAGGCGGGTCTGCAGGTCGCGGAAATAGCCCGGCGAGGACAGCGGCCAGGGCGAGATCGACTGCGCCAGCGCGCTGGTGGCCTTCGGATCGGCGGACAGGGCGGAGACGACATCCACCCAGTCGAGCGCGTGCAGGTGGTAGAAATGCACGATGTGGTCATGCACCTGCAGCGTGAGCTGCATGATGTTGCGGATGGTGTTGGCGTTTTCCGGGATCCTGATGTCGAGCGCGTTTTCGACGGCGCGCACCGAGGTCAGCGCATGGGTGCCGGTGCAGACGCCGCAGATGCGTTCGGTGAAGGCCCAGGCGTCCCGCGGATCGCGGCCGCGCAGGATCACCTCGATGCCGCGCCACATCGTGCCGGTGGAGACGGCGTTGCGGATGACGTTGTTGCTGTCAACGTTCACCTCGACCCGCAGATGGCCTTCGATGCGGGTGACCGGGTCAACGACGATGCGTTTGCCGGCATTGTCGAGGTTGAAGCCGTTGGGGGTCTGGAAGCCCATGACTGGCGTTTCCTGTGATTATGGCGGAATGGGTGATCAGGGGTTGGATCGCGTGGTGATCCGTTTCACCGCGGTCGCGGCGGCATGGACCGCGACGGTCGCGCCGATCACGCCGGCGACAGTGCCGCCGATCTTGTCGGCGTTCGCCTCGACGCCGAACTGAGTGATGGTGGTCAGCCGGTCGTAGAACGTGCCCTTGTCCCAGAAGCCTTCTTCCGAACAGCCGATGCAGCCGTGGCCGGACTGGATCGGGAACGAAACGCCGCCGTTCCAGCGGACGGTGGAGCAGGCATTGTAGGTGGTCGGTCCCTTGCAGCCCATCTTGTAGAGGCAGTGGCCCTTGCGGGCGCCCTCATCGTCCCACGCCTCGACGAACTGGCCGGCGTCGAAATGCGGGCGGCGGTAGCATTTGTCGTGGATGCGCTGGGAGTAGAACATTTTGGGCCGGCCCTGCCGGTCGAGTTCCGGCAGGCGGCCGAAGGTGGTGATGTAGGTGATGACGCCGGTCATGACCTCGGCGATCGGCGGGCAGCCGGGGACCTTGATGATCGGCTTGTCGAAGATGACCTTGTCGATCGGGGTTGCCTGGGTGGGATTGGGTTTGGCGGCCTGCACGCAGCCCCAGGAGGCGCAGGCGCCCCAGGCGATGATGGCGGAGGCGTCGGCGGCCATGTATTTCAGTTTTTCGACGAAGGGTTTGCCGCCGTCGATGCAGTACATGCCGTCCTCGTTCAGCGGCGGATTGCCTTCGACGGCGAGGATGTACTGGCCCTTGTACTTTTCCTTGGTTTCCTCCAGGATCGCCTCGGCCTGATGGCCGGCGGCGGCCATGATCGTGTCGTCATAGTCGAGCGATATCATCGACAGGATGACGTCCTTGGCGAGCGGATGGGCGGAGCGGATAAAGCTCTCGGAGCAGCACGTGCATTCCAGCCCATGCATCCAGATCACCGGGGTGCGCGGCTTGGTTTCCAGCGCATGCGCCATCTTGGTCGCGGCGAGCGGTCCGAGGCCAAGACTGGCGGCGGTGAGGTTGCAGAATTTCACGAAACTGCGGCGGGTGATCCCCTGCCGGCGGATAACCTCGTAAAAGGTTTCGGTCGTCCCACCCATGTCCCCTCCCTGGCGATCTTTTAGCCATGCCGCGCGATCGCTACCGGAGGAGGGGACAGCAAGCGGCGTGCCAGCGGTGGGAGAAAACTGGCAAATACCAAAAAACGCGATGTTTGCTTGGAATTGCGTCAGCCGGTTGCGGCGCGTGAGGGTGGATCGCCTAGCCGGACTAGAAAAGTCTTTTCCACCTGCTGGAAAATGATTTACCAGCGGACAGTACTCAGTGGGCGGTGCAGACCATGCACGGATCAAATGAGCGGATGATGTGCTGAATATCGACCGCCCCGGCGCCGTCGGCGCCGACCTCGGTGCCGGCCAGCGCCTGTTCCAGCGGTCCGGGGGTGCCGTCGCGGTCGCGCGGGGAAAAATTCCAGGTGGTCGGGGCAATGATCTGGTAGTGCGCGATGCGGCCGTTGCGCACGGCGATCCAGTGCCCCAAAGCGCCGCGGGCGGCTTCGATCAGGCCCTGCCCGACACCGTCGGCTGGCGTTTTGTCGGATTCGGCACAGAACGGTTCGTTCGGGTGTAGCAATCGAGCCCAGCGATCGAGGGCGGGCAACAGGCGGGCCGTCTCGATCATGCGGGCGAGAATGCGCGAAGTGACGGATGAGGCGCCGTCCTGCGCCAGCATGGCGTGGACCAGCGTCTGCCCATCGACCGCCTGGCGGGCCAGCGCGCCGACCTCGACGGGCGCGCCGGCGAGGCGCGGGGCCTTGGCGAAGGAATAGCCGGCAGGCTTGTCGGCATCGGGATGGGTCATGCCGAACGCCGGATGGGATGGCGGGGCGTCTTCCATCCAGGTGTGGGAGACGTCCTCGGCAATGAGAGCGGGGTCGAGCGGGCGGCAGCCCCTGACGGCATCGTAGAGTCCCGCGGCGAACAGCGGTCCGCCCGGCGTGTCATAGGCGCCGAAGCTGGCCAGCGTGCCGGGGCCGTGACCCAGCCTGTTCAGATGAAGGTCGGCGGCGATCCGCAGGAAGGCGGGAAGGTCGCCGCGTTGGCTGTCCGCATAGCAAGCGAGCGCGTCCACGGTCTCGATGGCGAGGAATGCTTCCACCGGCAGTCCGAGGACGGTGCGCTCGAAAAACATCCGAAACTCGCGGAGGATCGACACCAGGCGCATGCGCGCGCCGAGATCGAGCGTGCGGGTGGTGCCGCCGGGCTGAAAAGTCAGGCTGTGCGGCCACTTGCCGGCGATCAGGCCCATCACATGCAGCAGCCTGGCCCGCGCCGGCAGGATCTCCTCGGTGGCTTGGCCGGTAACGGCGGCGAAGCGTTCGGCGACGGCGGGAAACCAGGGGCGGGCGGCGTAGGTTGGCCGGGTGAAGTCCGGCATGAAGAAGACGGCGAAATGGGTCAGGTGGTCGGCGATGTTCTCCACCGCGTGGGCGATGTTGGCGGCGAGGACGCCGTTCGGGGCCGGCTGGATTCCGCCGAGTGCCTGCAGCGCGGAGACGGCGGCGATCGACTGGGAGACGGAGCAGATGCCGCAGATGCGGGGGGCGATGACCAGTGAGTCGGCGGCCGGGCGTCCGACCAGGATCTGCTCGAAGCCGCGGTACAGCGGCGTGGTCACCCGCGCCTGCTGCACCACGCCGCCGGCGATGTCGAGCGTGACCTCCAGATCGCCTTCGACCCGGTTGAAGGGTCCGACGACGACCCTGGTCATTTGGTGATTCGGCCCGGTGGGATGACCGGCCGGTCGGCTCGGGCGTTTTCGCGGACGCGCCGGGGCGTGGCGGATTTCGACAAGGCGGCGAGGGCGACGAACCAGGCTTTCGGCATGTCGAGCGGCAGGCCGATCGGGATGCCGGCGATTTTCGGGGTGGCGAGGTAGCCGCGTGTGTTCTCGAAGCCGGGCGCGGTGCAGGAGATGCAGGCGTAGCCGCCATCGGTGCAGGACCCGCCGCCGTTCCAGATGCGTTGGTTGCAGTCGCCGACCGCCTGGGTCGCCTTGCAGCCGAGGTGCTCCATCAGGCAGCCGCGCTCCGCCGGATGTTCGGCACTGGCCTTGTACTCGTAGAATTCGTTGCGGCTGCAGCCGTGATGGGCGAGGTGATCGGCGAAGAAGCGCGGGCGGCCGGTGGGGTCGAGATCGCCGGCCTGCAACTGGCCGGCGGCGATGGCGGCGAGCGATTCCATGATCCAGCCGGGATGCGGGGCGCAGCCGGCAATGTTGACGACCGGCAGACCATGCCGGGAGCGGTAGGCGGTACCGAGCAGGCCGCCGGGGTGGGACGCCTTGAATTGCAGGCCGCATGCTTCGGTGGGGTCCGGATCGCCGGCGGCGATGCCACCGAATGCGGCGCAACTGCCGATCGCGACGGTCACCCCGGCGAGCGGGGCCAGCGCTTGCAGCCAGTCCATCATGGGCCGGCCGGTGCCGCCGAGGCGATTGAAGCGGCCGGTGCCGTTCGGGCCGCAGAGTACCGCGCCCTCCAGGCAGAGTATGTCGAGCGGCACGGCTCCGGTTTCGACCCGGTGCAGAATGTCGCGGGCGTCCTGGCCGGTCTGCAGGCTGACCGAGGGGTGCCAGAGGAGTTCGATTCCGGCCGCGCTCAGGTCGGCGAACCAACCCAATGTGCCGTGTTCGAGCACGGACATGGTGCAGCCGCCGCAACTGCCGGCCTGGAGCCACAAAAGTTTCAGCGGACGGGACATGCCATGGACTCTCAGCGTGCGGGATGCGGAAGGTGGTATCAGCCTTGCTCGGGAAAAGCTGCAAGAGAAGCAGCGCCGGCCACGCTGTTAGCCGGATGTTAAGCTTTCGGTGGTCTCCTGGACCAATGCGCAGGATCGCCTCCAAATTGATGTGGGTCAGGCAGCGTGCGCTGCTGCTCGCGGGCCAGTTCGTGCTTGCGCTGGTTGTCGCAGCCACGACCAGCCTGCTCGTCATACATTTGCGTGATCACGAATTGATGGCTGCCGACCACCATCTCGGCAGCCTGGCGCTGATCCTGGCGGACCAGGGCGAACGCGCGTTCGAGGCGGTCGATCTTGTGGAAACCGCGCTGCTGGAGCGAATACGCAACGACAACATTGCCGCTCCGGACGTGTTCCGCGAGCGGATGTCAGTCTTCGAGGTTCATACAACTCTGATTGCAAGCGCCGGACCGCTGCCGCAACTGGAAGCGCTTACGGTGATCGACGCCGACGGCAACCTGATTAATACATCGCGGGCATGGCCGGTCAGCACAGTGAACGTTCGTGACCGGGATTACTTCCGGGCCCTGAAGGCGAACCCCGGTTTGGTGCGGTTTCTCAGCGTGCCGGTCGAAAACCGGAGTACCGGCACGTGGACGATCTACCTCGCCCGTAAGGTGACGTCTCCAGACGGCACGTTCCTTGGACTCGTCCTGGCAGCCTTGCGGCTGAATTACTTCGAGCATCTCTACGAGCAGGTCGCGACCGGCCCGGATCAGGCGATATCGATGTTTCGGCGCGACAATACGCTGTTCGCGCGGTATCCGCATGTCAGGCAGTCTCTCGGACAGACATTCAGTTCAGACCTCGCCTTTCGCCACCAGGCAGAGACGAATACCAATGTCATCGTGGTACGAAAGATCAGTCTGGTTGACGGCCAGGAAAAACTCATCGCCGCCAAGGCGATGGTGCAATTCCCCGTGGTCGTCAACGTCATGGACAGCGTTCCTGCCATCCTCGCCGGCTGGCGGAAGCAGGCCACCTACCTGATCGGCGCCGCCTGCGGCCTGGAAGCGCTGGCAGCGGCGCTCGGGTACCTCATGATGTTGCAAATCCGCAGCCATCGTCAGTTGAGCGACGCGCGTGTGGAGGCGGCTGCCAGTGCCGCCAAGCTCGTCGTCGCGAGTGAGCGCGAGCGTGCCGACCAGGAAACCAAGGCGCAAAGCCTTCGCTATACGCACATGGCCCATCACGACGCGCTGACCGGCCTGGCCAACCGCGTGCTGTTTCACAGCAAACTGAGCGAAGCGGTCGCGCGAAGCCAGAGAGGCGAGGCCGGCGCAGTCCTTTATCTCGACCTCGACCATTTCAAAACGATCAACGATACGCTCGGACACCCCGTCGGAGACGCCCTGCTGCAGGCCGTGACCCGCCGCCTCGAGGCTCAGGTCCGCGAGACAGATACGATCGCCCGCCTGGGAGGCGACGAGTTCGCCATCGTTCAATCGAGCATCCACCAGCCGCAGGACGCCACAATCCTGGCCGAACGGCTCATCGCGGCGCTGGGTGCCCCCTATGAACTCGACAGCCAGCACGTGTCGACCGGGACCAGCATCGGCATCGCTTTGCTCCCAGCAGACGGGAAGGACCCGGACCAGATCCTGAAAAACGCCGACCTCGCACTCTATCGCGCCAAGGAGGACGGACGTGGGCGCTATTGCTTCTTCCGGCCCGAAATGGACGCGCGCATGCAGGCGCGCCGCACGCTCGAAATGGACCTGCGCAAAGCGCTGGCCGCCAGTGAGTTCGAACTGTTCTACCAACCGCTGATGAACCTCAGGACTAACGCGGTCACCGGCTTCGAGGCGCTGCTGCGCTGGTTTCATCCGCGTCGCGGGATGGTCAACCCGGCCGAGTTCATTCCACTTGCCGAAGAGATCGGACTGCTCGTACCGCTCGGGAAATGGGTGCTCAACCGGGCATGCTGCGATGCGGCCACCTGGCCGGCCGATATCAAGGTCGCCGTCAATGTCTCGGTCACCCAGTTCGCCAGCCGCACCCTCGTCGAGGATGTGACGGAAGCGTTGGCAGTGTCCGGCCTGGAGGCGCACCGGCTCGAACTCGAAATCACCGAAACAGTGATGCTCGAAGACACCCGCGCGATACTGGCGATCCTCCATGAGCTTCGATCCCTGGGTGTCGGCATCGCCATGGATGATTTCGGCACCGGCTATTCGTCGCTCAGCTACTTGCACCGCTTTCCGTTCAGCAAGGTCAAGATCGACCAATCCTTCGTCGCCGGTCTTGGTAAAGGCGGCGACTGCGATGCGATCGTGGCGTCGGTCACCAATCTCTGTGAGTCGCTTGGGATGATCGTGCTTGCCGAAGGGGTGGAGACCGAGGACCAGTTGCAGCGGCTGCGCGCTGGAACATGCAGCGAAGCGCAGGGCTACCTGTTCAGTCGCCCGCGCCCGGCAAACGAGGTCGCCGCCATGTGCAAAGCCTTGAAACAGCCGGAGTTCGCCGGCGCCGCTGCCTGATCGTTGCATTGGTTCCGGTCCGGCCCGGTCCGTTGCGGCCTTGCGGATCAGACCGGATGGTAGCGGAACCCGTCGCCCCAGCCGGTCAGCCGCCCCTTCGACGGCGACGGAAAATGCGCTGGGCACAGCAGCGTCGCGGTATCACTGAGTTTGCCGAACAGCGCCCGGCGCGACCGGCCGGCCTGCTCGCTGTCATAGTCGGCGCGCATGCCAAGCTCCGGATAGCGCGCCTGCAGCGGCGAATGAATCATGTCGCCGGCGAGGACCGCATCCGCGCCCGGTTTGCCGATCTGCACGGCGTAATGATCAATCGTATGGCCGGGGGTCGGGATCAGCCTGACGTCGTCCAGCAACTGGTGATCGCTGCTGACAACGTGGTGACGTTTGGCCGCGACGATCGGCAGCACCGAATCGACGATCGCCGGTTGCTTCGCCGGATCGGTGCGCGCCGCTTCTATCCAGAATGCCAGCTCCCGCTCGGCGAAGACATATTTGGCCTTGGGGAAGGTGGGGACCCAGTGTCCGTTCTCGAGTTTCGTGTTCCACCCGACATGATCCACGTGTAGATGCGTGCACATGACGAAATCGATGTCGCCGAAGCCAAGCCCGGTGGCGGCGAGATTTTTCTCGTAGCGGTCCGACGTCATCTGGTTCCAGAATGGGTAGTTCGGCCGATCCTTGTGGTTGCCGACGCAACTGTCGATCAGGATCGTATGGTGCGGCGTGCGCACGATGTAGGACTGGATACAGAGCATCAGTTGGCCGGAGGCGGGATCGATGAAGTCCGGCTGCATCCAGGCGCGATTTTCTTCGAGCAGGTCCGGGGTGATGGTCGGGAAGAAGGTCAGCGGGTCGAACAGCGGGCCCTCCGATTCGATAACGCGATGGATGGTCATGTCGCCAACGCCGAATGTCAGGCTCATGGAAGCTGTCCCCCCTGGGTTGAATCGTCGCGCGGAAACTGTGTCACGCGGCCGGCGAACGCGCCAGCCTGACGGGGTGGCAGGCGGTCGCGGGCCGGTATCACGACCCGTTCGGGCACCGTCCGACCGGGGTGGACGGCGCCGGGCCGATTGGATTTGGCGCGCCGGCAGAACCCATCCTAAGCTGCGTTGCGCGACCGGGGGAAAAAACAGCGCCGGCGCAGGCGGGTCTTATCCAGGGGGGAACGGATGACTGAGCGGATCACGTATGACGGGGTGATGGCGGCGCGGATCGACCGGTTGCCGCTGACGAAGGTGCAATGGCACCTGGCGGTCCTGGTGGAGGTCACCTGGGGCTTCATCATCTTCGACACCGACGGCATCGGTGCGCGGCTGTATCCATTCGTGTGGCGCCCGAACCATGTGATCGACGTGGTGCAGTATGCGGTGATTCAGGCGCTGCAGGTCGGGCTGGGGATTCTGCTGGGCGTGTATATCATGAGCTGGGTTGCCGACCGCTGGGGCCGCCGCCCGGCGATCCTGCTGGCGACGCTGCTGGGCGGGCTGTGCATCTGGCCGTTCGCCTACGTCACCAATTTCTCCTGGATGGTCGTGCTGTCGGTGCTGAGCACGCTGGGCGTCGGCGGGATCGTCGCGACGCACTCGACTTATCTGTCGGAGATGACCTCGCCCGAGGTGCGCAACCGGGTTCTGCTGACGTCGCAGGGGGTGACCGCGCTGGTTGCCGTCGGCGTCAATCTGCTGGCATTTGCCTGGATTCCGTCGAACTGGCAGCTTTTTCTGTGGGTCAGCGCAGCGATCGAGGTGGTGGTCCTGCTGCCGCTGCTGTACTGGCGGCTGCCGGAATCGCCGCGTTGGCTGGAGGCGCACGGACGGCACGAGGAAGCCGAACAGGTGATGGCGCTGTTTGAGCGGCGCTGTCAGGCGGCGTTCGCCGAACCGCTGCCGGCGCCGAACCCGGTGCCGGACCGGGTGATCAGCGCGCAGGGCGGATCCTGGACGGAACTGTTTACCAACCCGCAGTACCGCGGTCGCACCTGGCTGCTGATCGTTGTGTGGCTGCTGGCCTATGCGGGGCTGATCTACGGCGTGGGCGCGTTTGCGGCGGTCTACATGGTGGATCACGGCGGCGACGCGCATTTCGTGTTTCTGACCATCGCGGCGGCGTATGCGGTCCTGTTCGTCAGTTTCCAGATCAATGCCCGGCTGGGCGAGCGGATCGAACGGCGCGAGGTGCTGTTTTTCGCCGGCGTGCTGTTCGCCGTGGCGTGGACGGTGGCGTGGCTGATGCCGAACCTGTGGGTGATCGCCGCTGCCTATATCGTCAGCCGCATCGGCACCGGGCTGTTCCTGTTCAATCTGTATAACTACACGGCGGTGGCGTACCCGACTCGCATCCGGTCGAAGGCATTCGCCTGGACCGACGGGCTGGGGCACCTGGGCGCCTGGGCCGGGGTCACGCTACTGGGGCCGCTGTATGCGTTCGGGCCGGATCATCTGGGCTGGATTTTGTGGATCATCGTCCCCGGCGCCTTGCTGCCGGCGGTGCTGATCCGGTTCGGCGGGATTCGGCAGGCGCGGGCGGTGCTGGAGCAGATTTCGACGTGACGTCACACCGGCCGGGGAATTCGGTCGGTGTCGATTTCCTGGAAGTTCCAGAAACTGTCGAGCGCGATGCGCAGGCGGTTCGGCTTTGGCCGCAGCCGCATGCCATCGGGCGCACTGACCGCGGCGTGCGGCGTCAGCACGATGCGCCAGAAATCCGGCGTCAGCACGACATCATCGAGCGACGCGTGCGACGTGGCGTCGGGTGCGGCGCCGTACCAGGCGGGGCGGATCGGCAGGGGTGCCAGGGCATGCACCTGCTTGCCAAAATACGGCGCTTCGTGCGCGAGGCCGGAATTCACCGTCAGCACGGCGCTGATCTGCGGCAGCGACAGCATGCGATAGACGTTGTCGTCGATCACGCCGATTTCCCGTACCGGGGCGCCGGCGGCGACTTCGAGCAGGGAGTGGCGGCGGTCATGCGGGTGCGGCTTGAGGACCACCGCAGAGTAGCGGGCGCAGATTGCATGGATTTCCGCGGCACGCGGCAGGGCATCGAAGAACCGGCCGCCGACGATCTGGGTCGAATCGAACGGCCGCTGGCCGGCGACGAGCAGGGTGTTGTCGGGAACACGAGCTTCGGAGATGAAACGGCACATCGCTTCGCGCAGGCCGGCAGTGGCGAAGACCTCGCTTTCGTGCACCGCCAGGTTCAGCAGGCCGGCCTGGGTCGTCCCGACTGAGGCTCGGACGGCAAACAGCAGGTCGTCCAGGAAACGCACAGGGTGCAGCCGGATGTCGATATACGGAATGGCGTTGTCGTCGAGCAGGCGGGCCAGCCAGGGCGGCATCTCGTAGCCGATGCAGAACCGGCGGCGCAGATGCTCCAGGATCGGGTCGGCCGATGGCAGCCGGTCGTGCACCGCGGTCCAGTAGGTGTCAGCGTCGGCCCGCGGGCGCAGGCTTTCGATCCAGCCGAACAGGGACGCGGTGGTCAGGGCCTGGGACGGCAGGCCGGAGGCGAGGTACAGCTGGCGCTTGATGGCGTTCCATAGCCACAGTGTCGGCCGGTCGGTGCCGCCGGGCCGGCCGCTGCCGTCCGGGCGCAGCAGGTCGCCGACGACGACCGCGCCTTCGATCACAAGAAGGGCCGCTAGGACAGCAGGTTCAGGATGGACGACGCGATCGAACCGGTCGGCGCGACGCCGGCCGCCGAGGCGGCAGTCGCCGCGGACGATGTCACCGACTGCGATCCGCCGCCGTGGTGATGGTGGTGATGCGGGCTCGCCGCGTTCGCCTGGGTCCCTTCGGCATCGAGTTGCTGGCTGAACGGGGTCACCGCGGGGGCCGGAGTCACCGTTTGCGGCTGGTCTGGTTGTTGCGTGGAGGGCGAAACGCCGCCGACAGCACTGATGGACATGGTGTTTTTCCTATGACCGGCGATGAGACACGATGGGCGATCCGCTTGCTTCTAGCCGGCAAAGTTTAACGAATCATGAATCCGGGTGCGGATGGCGGCGGCGGCGGGCGGTCAATTCGACCGATTGCCGCGGTGATATCGCCCAAGCCTCTTGACGCTGACGATTTGGTACGCCATTTCCGGTCAATCAGGACTGTCGTAGTCCGGATAATCGAAAACGCTGGAACGCGAAGGTTCGCACGCCATGCTGAGGCTGTCGAAGCTGACGGACTATGCTGTCGTGGTGCTGGTCCGCCTCGCTCGGATAGACGGTGTCCAGACCTCGCCGGGCATTGCCGCGGCGACCGGAATTCCCGAACCCACGGTCGCCAAGGTGCTGAAGACCCTGGCGGCCGGCGACCTCGTGTCCTCGCAGCGCGGCGCCAAGGGCGGCTATCGGCTGAACCGCGACCTCACATCCATTCCGATCGCCGACGTCATCGCCGCGATCGACGGGCCGATCGCGCTGACCGCCTGCGTGGACGGTTCACCCGCCGGCTGTGATTCCGAGGGCCTGTGCCCGATGCGGGGCCGTTGGGATCCGGTGAACGACGCCATCCGCAAGGCGCTATCGGGTATCACCCTCGCGGACATGCAAAGGGGCTTGTTGCCGGCGTTTCGTGCGCCCATGCGGCACGCCGCTTTCCAGCCCGCAGCCGAATAGGATTATTCATGGCCGCAGTTACAGAAACGCTCGACACCGTTCAGTCCGTCACGCAGTCCGGCTACAAATGGGGCTTCGAGACGACGATCGAGATGGATTTCGCCCCGAAAGGGCTGAATGAGGACATCATCCGGCTGATCTCGGCGCGCAAGGAAGAGCCGGCGTGGATGCTGGACTGGCGGCTGAAGGCCTACGCGGCGTGGCTGACGATGGAGGAACCGCACTGGGCGCGGGTCGAGCATCCGGCGATCGACTATCAGGATCTGCACTATTATGCCGCGCCGAAAAAGAAGGCCGGCCCGAAGAGCCTCGATGAGGTCGATCCGGAGCTGCTGAAGATGTACGAGAAGCTGGGGATTCCGCTGAAGGAGCGGGCGATCCTGGCTGGCGTCGATCCGGACACGGTGGAGAATACGCAGATCGCCGTCGATGCGGTGTTCGACAGCGTCTCGGTGGCGACAACGTTCCAGGCGACGCTGCGCAAGGTGGGGGTGATTTTCTGTCCGATCAGCGAGGCGGTGCGCGAGCATCCCGATCTGGTGCGGCAATATCTTGGTACTGTGGTGCCGACGGGCGACAATTTCTTCGCCGCACTGAACAGCGCGGTGTTCACCGATGGCAGTTTCGTTTTCATTCCGAAGGGCGTGCGCTGCCCGATGGAACTGTCGACGTATTTCCGCATCAATGCGCGCAACACCGGGCAATTCGAGCGGACGCTGATCATCGCCGAGGCCGGCAGCCATGTCAGCTATCTGGAAGGCTGCACGGCGCCGCAGCGCGACGAGAACCAGTTGCATGCCGCGGTCGTCGAATTGGTGGCGATGGACGACGCGACGATAAAATACTCCACGGTGCAGAACTGGTATCCCGGGGATGCCAACGGCAAAGGCGGCATCTACAACTTTGTCACCAAGCGCGGCGCCTGTCGCGGCGCTCGGTCGAAGATTTCCTGGACGCAGGTGGAGACCGGGTCGGCGATCACCTGGAAATATCCGTCCTGCGTGCTGCACGGTGAGGACAGCGTCGGTGAGTTCTATTCGGTCGCGGTGACCAACAATCACCAGCAGGCCGATACCGGAACGAAGATGATCCACATCGGCAAGGGCTCGCGCAGCACGATCATCTCCAAGGGCATCAGCGCGGGACATTCGAACAACACCTATCGCGGGCTGGTGCGGATGCTGCCGAGTGCGGCGCATGCGCGGAATTTCACCCAGTGCGACAGCCTGCTGATCGGCGATCAGTGCGGTGCGCATACCGTGCCGTATATCGAAAGCCGCAACCTGACGGCGAAGGTGGAGCATGAGGCGACCACGTCGAAAATCGCCGACGACCAGTTGTTCTATTGCCGGCAGCGCGGGCTGTCGGAGGAGGACGCGGTGGGCCTGATCGTCAACGGGTTCTGCAAGGATGTGTTGAAGGAACTGCCGATGGAGTTCGCCGTCGAGGCACAGAAGTTGCTTGCCGTGTCACTCGAGGGATCGGTGGGGTAAGACAGATGCTGGACATTCGCGGCCTGGCCGCATCAATTGCCGAGAAGCCGATCCTGAAGGGCATCGATCTGACGGTGCCGCAGGGTGAGATTCACGCCATCATGGGGCCGAACGGGTCCGGCAAGTCGACGCTGGGTTACGTGCTGTCGGGGCGGGAGGACTATACGGTCACCGCCGGCAGCGTCACCTTCAACGGCGTCGATCTGCTCGGTATGGAACCGGAACAGCGCGCCGCGGCCGGCGTGTTCCTGGCGTTCCAGGCGCCGGTCGAACTGCCGGGCGTCAACAACGCCAATTTTTTACGGACCGCGCTGAATGCGATCCGCCGTGCGCATGGCGAGGCGGAACTGGACGCGATCCAGTTCCTCAAGCTGGCTCGGGCCGAGACCAAGCGGCTGGCGATGCCGGAGGACATGCTGAAGCGCAACGTCAATGTCGGGTTTTCCGGCGGCGAGAAGAAGCGCAACGAAGTGCTGCAGATGGCGATCCTGCGGCCGAAACTGGCGATCCTGGACGAGACCGACAGCGGGCTGGATATCGATGCGCTGAAGATCGTGGCCGACGGGGTGAATGCGCTGCGCCGGCCGGAGTTTTCCGCGCTGGTGATCACGCATCATCAGCGGCTGCTGGATCATCTGGTGCCGGACAGGGTGCATGTGTTGGCGCATGGCCGGATCGTTCGCTCCGGCGGCCCGGATCTCGCCAGGGAACTGGAAAAGAGCGGTTATGCCGGCCTGATCGCGGAGGCCGCGTGAGCACCGGCGCGACAGGTTTTCTCGCGCGCTACGCGGCGCTGATCGGCCGGCTGCCTGGCGATTCGGCGCTGCGTGCCGCCGCGGCGGCGGCGTTCCGGACCGCCGGACTGCCCGGTGCCACGCAGCAACAGCGGCGGCTGGAGGCGTGGAAATACACCAGTTTGCGTTCCGTCGCCGAAACCGAGTTTCGCAGTGACGTGGCACCACGGCACGAGGCCGAAACGATCCTGGCCGGCCTGGCATTGCTGGATGCGCCGCGGATCGTTTTCGTGGACGGATCGCTGCGCAGCGATCTTTCGCTGATGCCGCCGATTGGGTTCGCCCGGTTCGCCGACCAGCCGGATTTCGGCTCATTGTCCTGGCCGGACCGCGAGCCGATGGTGGCGCTGAACACGATGCTGGCGGCTGACGGTGCGGCGCTGCACGTGCCTTCCGGCCTCGACGGCGGCACGGTGCAGCTTGTCAGTGTGTCTGCGGCGGATGCGGATTTCCATCCGCGGCACAGCATCCGCCTCGGGAATGGGGCGACACTGACACTGGTGGAAATCTCCGCCGGCCAGGGCCGCTACCTGCTGAACACGGTCGCCGAGATCCATCTGGGCGCCGGGGCGCATCTGACCCATATAAGGCTGCAGGATGAGGCAGTGACGGCGTTTCATGTCTCCACCACCTATGCCGCGGTCGAAGCCGGCGCGACATACGACAGTTTCACGCTGAACCTGGGCGCCCGTCTGTCCCGCACCGAGGTGCACGCGACGCTCGACGGCGCCGGTGCCGTCGCGCATCTGAATGCGGCGCAGATTCTGGCCGGTTCGCAGCATGCGGATTTCACCTCGGTGGTCGGGCACACCGCGCCGGGCTGCACGTCGCGCCAGACGGTGAAGAATGTATTGGCTGACCGGTCGCGCGGCGTGTTCCAGGGCAAGATCGAGGTTGCGCGGCAGGCGCAGAAGACCGACGGCTACCAGATGAACCAGGCGCTGCTGCTGTCGCCTTATGCGGAAGTCGATACCAAGCCGGAACTGGAGATTTTCGCCGACGACGTGAAGTGCAGTCATGGTGCGACGGTCGGCGAACTGGATGCGGAGCAACTGTTCT
>Ga0182012_10002204_pt1 | contig 21207 bp, 19 predicted proteins | sample 612S2SmetaG_FD_120486 | JGI IMG/M metagenome (GOLD analysis project Ga0182012, IMG submission 120486) | Permafrost microbial communities from Stordalen Mire, Sweden - 612S2S metaG | ecosystem: Environmental > Terrestrial > Soil > Wetlands > Permafrost | place: Sweden: Stordalen | collected... | reverse complement strand
TCGGTCAGTTCCACGCGGCCCCGGTCCGCTCGGCATGCTCCACGCCGAGCGACGCTACCGCCGCCGCCGCCGCCGCCGCCGCCGCCGCCGCCGCGGGCCGGGGGCCGGTGGGAATGTTGACCCAACTGGTAACGTTTACAGCGGTATCGGGTGTGGTGCCGGGCTGGAACGGCCGGGGGTGGTGCCACCGACTAAAGGATCGTGATCGCTGTGCCTACCTTCAGGGAAATGCTGGCCGAGGCCAAGGCCGCTGTGCGGGAGGTCGAACCGGCCCAGGCCGAGGCGGAGATTGCCGGGGGCGGCGCCGTGGTGCTGGACGTCCGGGAGCCGGACGAGTATGAGCAGGGTGCCCTCCCCGGCGCCCTGCACATCCCCCGCGGGACCCTGGAGACCTCCGTGGAGGGACGCATCCCCGACAAGTCCAGCCACGTGGTGGTGTACTGCGCCGGCGGCACCCGCTCGGCGTTCGCCGCCCAGACCATGCAGCAGCTGGGCTACACCGATGTGGCCTCGGTCATCGGCGGGTTCAACCGTTGGAAGGACGAGGGTCGGTCGTGGTCGGCCCCCCGGTCGCTGACCCCCGAGCAGCGCAACCGCTACCAACGGCACCTGTTGCTGCCCGAGGTGGGCGAGGCCGGCCAGATCACCCTGTTGGACTCGAAGGTCCTGCTTCTCGGGGCCGGCGGGCTGGGCTCACCGGCCGCCCTGTACCTGGCCGCCGCCGGGGTGGGCACCCTCGGGATCATCGACATGGACGTGGTCGACGCCTCCAACCTCCAGCGCCAGATCCTCCACAACACGGACCGGATCGGTGAGCGCAAGGTGGACTCGGCCAAGAAGACCCTGACCCTCATGAATCCGGACATCAACGTGGTCACCTACGACGTCCGGTTGGGCGCCGACAACATCCTGGACATCATCGACGGCTACGACGTGATCGTGGACGGCACCGACAACTTCCCGACCCGGTACCTGGTCAACGACGCCTCCCTGCTCAAGCGGATCCCCGTGGTCCACGGCTCGATCTTCCGCTTCGAGGGTCAGGCCACGGTGTTCAACCCGTACCACGGCCCCTGCTACCGGTGCATGATCCCCGAGCCCCCTCCGGCCGAGCTGGCCCCGAGCTGTGCCGAGGCCGGCGTCCTGGGTGTGCTGCCCGGCATCGTGGGGTCCATCCAGGCCGTCGAGGCCATCAAGATCCTGCTGGCCATCGGGGACACCCTCGAGGGCCGGCTGCTGGCCTACGACGCCCTCGAGCAGAGCTTCCGGACCTTCAAGGTCCACCGGGACCCCGAGTGCCCGGCCTGCGGGCCCGACGCCGCCCCGATCGTCATCGCCGAGTACGACGACCTGTGCATGCCCCACCCGGTGGAGGCCCCGGCCGGCTGACGCCGCACCGGACCGGCCTTCAGGTCCGGCCGGAGAGGATCACCTCGACGGCCTCGGCCACGGTGTCGACGCAGGAGTCGGGCCGCGGGTCACCGAGGTCCCACGTCCGGCCACGGGTCATCCAGATGGTCCGCAGGCCGACGGCCTGCCCGCCCCGGATGTCGGCGGGGCCGGAGTCACCGACCATCCAGCCCGCCAGCCCGGTGCCGCACCGCCGGGCCGCCTCTTCGAAGATGCCGGGGTCGGGCTTCCACGAGCCGACCAGGTCCGAGATGCAGACCCCGTCGACCTCGTCGAGCAGCCGGGCCGCCTCCAGCTTGCGCTGCTGCACCCGGACCCCGTTGGTCACAATCCCCACCTTCCACCCGGCGGACCGCAGGGCCCGCAGTCCCGACCGTGACCGTTCGGGCAAGGTGATGTGGCGCGGGTACCGGTGGTGGTAGTCCTCGATCAGATCCTCCACCGGATCGGCGAGGGAGAAGCTCTCCCTGGCCCGGGCGAACACCTCCTCCCGGGGGGTGAAACCGTCGCCGTCCAGGGCGACCAAGCGGTCGACGGCGTCGGCCGGCAGGCCACGGCCAGCGGCGAACTCCCCGGCCCAGAGCCGGAAGGCGGCATCGCGGTCGACCAGGGTGTTGTCCAGGTCGAAGAGCACCAGTGCCACGCACCCTGTCTAGTCGGGGGGACCACCTCGGGTAGCGTTCGGCGGTCCGGCCTCGTCGGGGAGGCGACCGGTCGGAGCAGCTGGCCGTGGGCAGCCGGAGGTGGGGATGGAAGGGTCGGGATGGACGGGTCGGCCGGCACCGGGTGGCCGGCACACCGCCACGGACGGCCGGGCCCTGGTGCTCGGGGGCGGGGGACTGGCCGGCATCGCCTGGCTGACCGGCGTCATCTGCGGCCTGGCCGGGGCCGGGGTCGATCTGGCCGATGCCGACGTCGTGATCGGGACGTCGGCCGGAGCCACGGTGGCCGCCCAGCTCACGTCGGACGTGCCCATGGCCACCTGGTTCGGGCGTCAGGTCGACCCGGCACTCCAGAACGATGAGCTCCCGCCCGCCGGCCTTCCCGTGGCCGAGCTGTTCGAGATCCTGCTCCGGCTGGTCGAGGAGTTCCCCGATGCCGCCGAGCGCCGGCGACAGGTCGGGGCGCTGGCCCTGGCCACCGGGACGGTACCCGAAGCGGTCCGGCTGGCCGCGGTGGCCGGCCGCATCCCCGGCCTGACCTGGCCGGAACGCCCCGTGGCGGTGACGGCGGTCGATGCCGTCACCGGCGACCGCCGGCTGTTCGACCGGGACTCGGGGGTCGACCTGGCGACGGCCGTGGCGGCCAGCAGCGCGGTGCCCGGGGTGTGGCCGCCGGTGACCATCGGTGGGGCCCGTTGGGTCGACGGCGGCATCGCCTCGTCCTGCAACGCCGACGTGGTGGCCGGCTACGGACGGGTCCTGGTGCTGGCCCCCATGCCCGATGCCGACCTCGCCGATCAGGTCTCCCTCATCGCCACCTCGGGCCGGGTGGAGGTGGTGGTGCCGGACGGGGCGTCACGGGCCGCCTTCGGGGCCAATCCCCTCGACCCGGCGGTACGGGCCCCGTCGGCCCGGGCCGGAGCGGCCCAGGGCCGGCGCTCGTCCGCCCGTGTGGCCGGTCTGTGGCGGGCCTAGCCCGCCCGGCTTCGCCCGTACCGGCAGCGACCCCGTAACCTGGTCCCATGGCATCTGACAGTGCGTCCCCCCAGCCCGCGGTCGAGCGGGTCACCGACTCGGGAATCACCATCAAAGCGGTCTACGGGCCCGACGACCTCGACGGGTGGGATCCCGACGAGCAGCTGGGCCGGCCCGGTCGGTACCCCTACACCCGGGGCATCCGTCCGGACATGTACCGGGGCCGGCTGTGGACCATGCGCCAGTACGCCGGCTTCGGGACGGCCGAGTCCACCAACGAGCGGTTCAAGTTCCTCCTGGGGGCCGGGCAGACCGGCCTGTCCTGTGCGTTCGACCTCCCCACCCAGATGGGCTACGACTCGGACCACCCCCGGTCCGAGGGCGAGGTGGGCAAGGTCGGGGTGGCCATCGACTCCCTGGCCGACATGCGCCTCCTGCTGGCCGGCCTGCCCCTCGACCGGGTGACCACCTCGATGACCATCAATGCCACCGCCGCCATCCTCCTGCTCTTCTACCAACTGGTGGCCGAGGAGAACGGCGTGGACCCCACGCAGCTCGGCGGCACCATCCAGAACGACATCCTGAAGGAGTACGTGGCCCGGGGCACCTACATCTACCCGCCCCGTCCGTCGATGCGCCTGGTCACCGACACCTTCTCCTACTGTGCCGAACACCTGCCGGCGTGGAACACCATCTCCATCTCCGGCTACCACATCCGCGAGGCCGGCTCCACGGCGGTGCAGGAGATCGCCTTCACGCTGGCCAACGGCATCGCCTACGTGGAGGCGGCACTGGCCGCCGGACTCGACGTCGACGCCTTCGCCCCCCGGCTGAGCTTCTTCTGGAACGCCCACAACAACCTGTTCGAAGAGGTGGCCAAGTACCGGGCCGCCCGCCGGATGTGGGCCCGGATCATGACCGACCGGTTCGGGGCCAAGGACGAGAAGTCCACCCTGTTGCGGTTCCACACCCAGACCGGCGGCTCCACCCTGACCGCCCAGCAGCCCGAGATCAACATCGTGCGGGTCACCGTCCAGGCCATGGCGGCGGCCCTGGGCGGCACCCAGAGCCTCCACACCAACGGGTTCGACGAGGCCCTTGGCCTCCCCACCCAACGGGCAGCCAAGATCGCCCTGCGCACCCAGCAGATCGTGGGCTACGAGTCCGGCATCGCCGACACCGTCGATCCCCTGGCCGGGTCGTGGTTCGTCGAATCACTGACCGATGAGGTGGAGAAGGCGGCCTGGGAGTACCTCGAGCGGATCGACGCCATGGGCGGGGCCGTCGACGCCATCGAGGCCCAGTACATGCAGGGCGAGATCGAACAGGCCGCCTACGCCTTCGCCAAGGCCGTCGACGCCGACGAGAAGATCGTGGTCGGCGTCAACAAGTTCGTCGACGAGGAGATCGAGCCCACCGAGGTGTTCCCCATCGACGCCGAGCTCCAGCGGTCCCAGGTGGACCGGGTCCGCCAGGTCCGGGCGGAGCGGGACCAGGCCGCCGTCGACGCCGCCCTGGCCGACGTGGAGGCGGCGGCCCGGGGCACCCAGAACCTGCTGATCCCGATGAAGGTGGCCCTGTCCCGACTGGCCACCCTGGGCGAGGTCTCCGACGTGCTCCGGGGTGTCTTCGGGGAGTTCCACCCCCAGGGCTGATCGCCGGCGCTCACTCCCGCCGGGCCGGCCGCCGGGCCGGCCACTCGGAGGCCAGGACGGCGTAGATGACCTCGTCGGTCCACTCGCCCTTGATGAACTCGTTCTGCACCAGGTGGGCCTGGTGGTGCAGGCCCAGGCGCTCCAGCACCCGGGCCGACGCCGTGTTGCGCGCATCGAGCCGTCCGCTCACCCGGTGGGCGCCCAGGCCGGTGAAGGCCAGGTCGACCATGGCCTCGGCGGCCTCGGTGGCGTATCCCCGGCCCCGGTGGTCGGGGTGGAAGGAGTAGCCGATCTCGGCCTGGCGGTGGACCTGGCTGCGCCAGCACAGGCCGACGTCCCCGACCACGGTGCCGGTGGCGGCCACCTCGACGGCCAGGTTGATCCACTGGTCGGGCTCGGTGATGACCGACCGCAGCCCCCGGAGCTTGGCCAGCGCCTGGCGCCGGGTCAGCGGCTCGTCGTAGAGGTAGCGGGCCACGTCGGGGTGGGCCCGCATCTCGTGGTAGGAGTCGATCTCATCCAGCCGCCACGGGCGCAGCATTAGCCGCCCGGTGCGGATCGGATAGCCGGGCTTCAGCCGTCGCCGGAACGACACGCCGACGGCCTCAGCGGGTGGTCCCGGCCAGCAGCCGCTCCCGCAGGGGCCCGGGCTGGGCGGCGTCGATCACGGTCCAGGCCATGGACACCGCTCCGTCCCGGACGGCGATGTCGGCCGACGGGGTGATGCAGGCGGCGGCGAACTCGGGCTGGTGGTTGACCGAGCCCGCCGAGTCGATACCCACCAGAGGATGGATGGTCGGCACGGCGAGCGACACGTTGGCCATGTCGGTGGAGAAGGTGGGCCGGGGGGCCCCGGCGTCGTCCAGGGCGAAGGACCGGCCCAGGGTCTCGGCGTTGGCCCGGTACAGGTCCACCAGCCCGGGGTCGCTCTCCATGTGCGAGTAGACCGGTGCCAGGCTCTCGATGGTGAACGTGCACCCGGTGGCCACGGCCCCTGCTTCGAAACACGCCCGGATCCGGGGTTCGAGGCGCTCCAGTCCGGGCAGGGTGGTCGACCGGCACATGAACCGTCCGGTGACCGACGACGGGATGATGTTGGCGGCCTGGCCCCCGTCGGTGACGATGCCGTGCACCTGGTCGCCCGGCCGGAACTGCTGACGCAGGAGTCCCAGGGCCACCTGGGCGATGGTCATGGCGTCGCCGGCATTGACTCCCTCCCACGGTGCCGCCGAGGCGTGGGCGCTCCGGCCGGTGAAGGTCACGTCGACATGGGACACGGCCAGGCAGGTGCCGGCCAGACGGTCCTCCGGCCAGGGGTGGATCATCATGGCGGCGTGCACGTCGTCGAAGACGCCGGCCTCGATCATGGTGATCTTGCCGCCCCCGCCCTCCTCGGCCGGGGTGCCCAGCACCCGCACGGTGATGCCCAGCTGGTCGGCCAGTCCGGCCAGCCCCAGCCCGGCACCGACCGCCGAGGCGGCGATGATGTTGTGGCCGCAGGCATGACCCACCCCGGGCAGGGCGTCATACTCGGCACAGACCGCCACCACCAGCGGCCCCGAGCCGATGTCGGCACTGAAGGCGGTGGGCATGCCCGCCACCCCGCCGGTCACCGCGAAGCCCCCGTCGGCCAGGGCGTCGGCCGTCCAGGCGCAGGCTCTCACCTCGTCGAAGTTGGTCTCGGGATGGGCGTGGATGGTGTGGCTGAGGGTCAGCAGTTCGGACAGGTTGGCCTCGACCGCCCGTCGGGCGGCCTCCTTCAGCTCGGACAGTTCGGAGGCCACGGGCACCGGTGCGATCCCACTTCCGCTAGGCGATGACGGCGATGACGTCACCGGGGCCGACCGACTCGCCGGCGGCCACCCGGACCTCGGTGACCGTCCCGGCCTTTTCGGCGTTGACGTTGTTCTCCATCTTCATGGCCTCCAGCACGCACACCGTCTGTCCCACCTCGACGGTGTCGCCTTCGGACACCAGGACCTTGACGATGGTGCCCTGCATCGGCACGGCCACCGTGCCCGACCCGGCACCGACCGGAGCGGCCTTGGGACGGCCCGGGCCGGCCCGGCCCGCGCCCGCACCGGCGGGTCCGGCCACCGCCACCACCTCACCGAGGTCGGGGACCCACAGCTTGACCTGATACCGACGCCCGTCCACCTCGGCGGTCACGTCCCGGAGGACCCGGGGCGGTGCCGGTTCCCCGGCCGGCGCCGTCGCACCGCCGGGATCGGACGACCCGCCGGACACCACGCCGCTCAGGTCCAGGGTCTGCTCGACCCAGTTGGTGGAATGCTCCCCCGACGCGAAGTCCGCGTGGGAGAGGATGGCCACGTCGGCCGGGAGGGTGGTGGCCACCCCTTCCACCACGGTCTCGTCGATGGCCCGCAGCATCCGTCGGCGGGCGGCCTCGCGGTCATGGCCCCACACGACCAGCTTGGCCACCAGATTGTCGTAGTACTGGCTGACGGTGTCGCCCGATTCGTAGCCGGCGTCGAGGCGGACCCCGGGTCCACCCGGCGGCACCAGGCGGGTGATGGTGCCCGGCGACGGGAGGAAGGCCCCGCCGGCCGGGTCCTCGGCGTTGATCCGGACCTCCATGGCGTGGCCGTCCCGCTTCACGTCGGCCTGGGAGAACCCGAGGGGCTCGCCGGCGGCCACCCGCAGCTGCCACTCCACCAGATCGAGGCCGGTGACCATTTCGGTCACCGGGTGCTCCACCTGCAGCCGGGTGTTCATCTCGAGGAAGAAGAACTCACCGTCCTGGTAGAGGAACTCCACCGTCCCGGCGTTGACGTAGCCGCAGGCCTCGGCCACCTTGACCGAGGCCTCGCCCATGGCCCGGCGCACCTCGTCCGGGAAGTTGGGGGCCGGGCTCTCCTCCACCAGCTTCTGGTGGCGCCGCTGGGCCGAGCAGTCCCGCTCGCCCAGCCACAGCGTGGTGCCGTGGGTGTCGGCGATGATCTGCATCTCGACATGTCGGGGCCAGGCCAGGTAGCGCTCGACGTAGCACTCGTCGCGCCCGAAGTAGGCCTGCGACTCCCGCATGGCCGACTCGAGGGCCTCCGCCGCCTCGTCCGGGCCGTCGACCACCTTCATGCCCCGGCCCCCGCCGCCGAAGGCGGCCTTGATGGCCACCGGCCAACCGAACTCCTCCCCGAAGGCGATGACCTCGGCGGGGGAGGTCAGGACCTCGGACCGGCCCGGCACCCCCGACACGCCGGCCCGCTCGGCGGCGTGGCGCGAGCTGATCTTGTCCCCCATGACCTCGATGGCCTCGGGCGGGGGGCCGATGAAGGTCACGCCCCGGCTGGTGATGGCCCGGGCGAAGTCGGTGTTCTCCGAGAAGAACCCGTAGCCGGGGTGGACGGCGTCGGCCCCGCTGTCCTCGATGGCGTGCAGGATGGCGTCGGTGTTGAGATAGCTGTCGGCGGCGGTCTGGCCCCCGAGGGCGTAGGCCTCGTCGGCCAGGCGCACATGGAGCGCGTCGCGGTCCAGCTCGGAGTAGACGGCCACGGTGGCCACCCCCATCTCGCGACAGGTCCGGATGACCCTGACGGCGATCTCTCCCCGGTTGGCGATGAGAACCTTCTTCAGCACGCTGCGCCTTTCGCATCGGACGGCATCGGACAACGGAACCCCGGGAGGCGGCCGTGCGGGTGCGCCTCCGGGCGTTACAACACTGTCACGGCCCGTAGGGTGTGTGCCATGTCGGCCACCCGGTTCACCGACATCCGCCGTCTGACCACGGTCGACTCGACCAACCGGTACCTGCTGGACGAGGCCCGGGGTGGGGCCCCCGAGGGGGTGGTGGTGGTGGCCGACCACCAGTCGGCCGGCCGGGGACGGCTGGGCCGGACCTGGGAGGCCCCGGCCGGATCCAACCTGTTGATGTCGGTCCTGCTCCGACCGGAGCTCCCCGACGACCAGAGGCACCTGGCCAGTGCGGTGGTGGCCCTCGCCGCCGCCGACGCCTGCGGCCGGGTGGCCGGTGTGGTCCCCGGGGTCAAGTGGCCCAACGACCTGCTGGGCCACGACGGGCGCAAACTGGCCGGCGTGCTGGCCGAGGCCGACCTGGCCCCGGCGGGACGGTCCGCACCCCCGGGGCCGCCGGGCCCCCCGGCCACCGCCATCGTGGTGGGGATCGGGATCAACGTGAACTGGCCGGCCCGCGAGAGCGACCTCGGGCCCGACCTGGCCGGGTCGGCCACCTCCCTCCACCGGGTGACCGGTGCCCGGGTGGACCGGACGGCCCTCTTCGAGGCCCTGCTGGAGGCCCTCGAACCACGGGTGGCGGACCTGGCCCACCCCCCGGGCCGGCTCCGACAGGCCGCCGACTTCCGGGCCCGGTGCACGACCCTCGGCACCCGGGTGCGGGTGGAGACGGCCGGCGGGTGGCTCGAGGGCACGGCCCGGGACCTGACCTCCCACGGACACCTCGAGGTGGAGGTGGACGGGGCGGTCCGGACCGTGGTCGCCGGCGACGTGGTCCACGTCCGGGGGGCCGGATGATCGGGACGGGCCCCTGTCATCGGCCTTGCCCGGAGTAGCATTCGACCATCATGCGACTCCTCGTGACCGGTGGTGCCGGCTTCATCGGATCCAACTTCGTGCGGTACTGGGTCCACCAGCACCCCGACGATTCGGTGGTGGCCTACGACATCCTCACCTACGCCGGCAACCGTCCCAACCTGGCCGACGTGGAGGACCGGATCGACTTCGTCCGGGGTGACATCGGGGATCTCGAGACGGTGGCCAAAACCCTGGCCGAGTTCCAGATCGACGTGGTGGTCAACTTCGCCGCCGAATCGCACAACAGCCTGGCCATCCTGGACCCGGGACTGTTCTTCCGGACCAACGTGCTGGGGACCCAGACCCTGGCCGAGGCGGCCCGGCGCCACGGCGTCTCCCGTTTCCACCACATCTCCACCTGTGAGGTCTACGGGGATCTTCCCCTCGATTCGGAGGAGAGGTTCACCGAGGAGACGGCGTACCGGCCCCGGACGCCCTACAACGCCTCCAAGGCCGGGGCCGACCACGCCGTGCGGGCCTACCAGATGACCTTCGGTCTGCCGGCCACCATCACCAACTGCTGCAACAACTACGGCCCCTACCAGTTCCCCGAGAAGGTCATCCCCCTGTTCACGGCCAAGGCCCTCGACGACCAGCCCCTGCCCCTGTACGCCTCCACCCAGAACCGGAGGGAGTGGCTGCACGTCGACGACCACTGCCGGGCCATCGAACTGGTTCTGCAGCACGGGGTGGTGGGGGAGACCTACAACGTGGGCAGCGGCATCGAGGCCAGCATCGAGGAGATCGCGGACGCCGTCCTCGACGCCACGGGCCGCCCCCCGGCCCTGAAGGAGATCGTTCCCGACCGCCCCAGCCATGACCGGCGCTACCTGCTGGACTCGTCGAAGATCCGCCGGGAACTGGGCTGGGAGCCGACCGTTCCCTTCCGCCAGGGCCTCGCCGACACGGTGGCCTGGTACGGCGACCACCGGAGCTGGTGGGAGCCCCTGCGGGACCGGGCCCCGGTGGTCGAGGGGGCGTGGTCGACGCCGGAGCAGTCACCGGGCCCTCCCGCGGGTCGGTGAGTCCACCCCGTCGGGTCCTGGTCACCGGGGGCCGCGGCCAGCTGGGCCGGGACATCGCCGACCTCCTGGCCGGGTCGGTCCCCGACGGTGGGACCGACGGAGCGGGTACCGGCCCCGCTCTCCTGCCCATCCCGGCCAAGGGGTCGGTCGACGTGCTGGCCACCGGATCCGACACCATGGATCTGCGCGACCGGACCGTGGTCTCCGAGGTGATCAGGGCGTTCCGACCCGACCTGGTGCTCCACGCCGGGGCCTACACCGCGGTGGACGCCTGCGAGTCCGATCCGGCCACGGCCTTCGCCGTCAATGCCCTGGGCACCCGTCACGTGGCCGAGGCCGCAATGGCCGTGGGTGCCCACCTGGTCTACCTCTCGACCGACTACGTCTTCGACGGGACCCTCGACCGCCCCTATGTGGAGTGGGACCGGCCCGACCCCCGTTCGGTCTACGGGCTCTCCAAATTGGGGGGCGAGGACGAGGTCCGGGCGGTGGCCGGCCCGTCCGGCACCGTGGTGCGCACGGCCTGGGTGAGCGGGGCCCACGGGGCCAACATGGTCAAGACCGTGCTGCGTCTGGCGGCGGCCAGCCCCGATGGGACGCTCCGGTTCGTCGACGACCAGCGGGGCTGTCCGACCTTCACCGCCGACCTGGCCCGCGCCGTGGTCCGCCTGGCCGTCGACCGGCGGCCGGGCACCTTCCACGTGACCAACCAGGGCGAGACCACCTGGTACGGATTCGCCCGGGCCACCTTGGCGGCCGCCGGGCTCGACCCCGGCCGGGTCGAGCCCATCGCCACGGCCGATCTGGATCCACCCCGCCCGGCCCCGAGGCCGGCCAACTCCCGACTCGACAACGCCGCCCTGCGGCTCTCCGGTCTGCCCCTCCTGCCTCCGTGGACGGAGGCTCTGGACCGTCTGATCAGGTGCCTGACCGCGGCATGACGGCTTCGGGGCCGTGCCTCACCAGCCCGGGATGCGCCTCCACGCCACCGGGGTGGTTCAGAATGGCCCAGAATGGGCCGGCTCCCGCAGTCGGCGGGAGGGGAACAGAGATGACAGGGACCACATCGTGATGTCGTGGAATTCGTGGGCGTTCGGGGGATCGGCGGCCGGGGACGGCACCGCGTCCGGATCCCCCTACGGCCAGGGCGCAGTGCGGGTCCTGCCCCACGGCCGGGGCCGCTCGGTGGCTGTCATCGGGGTCGGGTACGTGGGCCTGCCCACCGCCGCCACCCTGGCCCACCTCGGCCACCGGGTCACCTGCGGGGACGCCGACCCGGCCAAGGTGGCGATGCTGGTGAAGGGCCAGGTCCCCATCGTGGAGGATCATCTCGAGGAGCTGGTCCGGGAGGGCCAGGCTTCCGGTCGGCTGAGGTTCGTGGTGGGGGCCACCGAGGCGGTGGAGGGGGCCGAGTTCGTCTTCTTGTGCGTGCCCACCCCCCAGGGGGACGACGGGTCGGCCGACCTGAGTTACGTGGAGGCGGTGGCGGCGGAGATCGGCCCCCACCTCCAGCCCGGGACCATCATCGTCAACAAGTCGACCGTCCCGGTGGGTTCGACCCTGGTGGTGGAGCGGGTCCTGGGGCGCCACGACGTCACGGTGGTATCCAATCCCGAGTTCCTCCGGGAGGGCACCGCCGTGCCCGACAGCCTCCACCCCGAACGTATCGTGGTCGGTGCCGACGACCAGGCGGCTGCGGCCCAGGTGGGCGAGCTGTTCGCCGGGACCCACGCCCCCCTCCTGATCACCGACGCCGCCACCGCTGAGACCATCAAGTACGCGGCGAACGCCTTTCTGGCCACCAAGCTGAGTTTCGTCAACGCCGTGGCCGGTCTGTGCGAGGCGGTGGGGGCCGACGTGCGGGATGTGATCCTCGGACTCGGGTACGACCGGCGGATCGGGTTCGAATACCTCCGGCCCGGACCGGGCTGGGGGGGAAGCTGCCTCCCCAAGGACACTCGGGCCCTGGTGCACATCGCCGAACAGGCCGGCTACGACTTCTCCTTCCTGCGCGGCGCGATCGCCACCAACGACGAACAGTTCATCCGGGTGGTGGACAAGGTCCGGGCCGCGGTGGGCGACAAGTTGGAGGGGACGGTGATCGCCGTCTGGGGGCTCACATTCAAAGCCGGCACCGACGACCTGCGGAACTCGCCGGCCGTCGAGGTGGTCCGGCGCCTGGTGGAGGGCGGCGCGGTGGTGCGGGCCTTCGATCCGACCGTCACGGTCCCCCCCGGGCAGGAGTCGGTGGCGGTCGACGGGCTGCCGGGGACGGCCGGCGGCGACCCCGACGGCGTCCGGGCCTACCCCGACGTGTACACGGCGTGCGAGGGGGCGGCGGTGGCGGTGGTACTGACCGAGTGGGACGAGTTCCGGTGGCTGGACTTCACCCGGGTCCGGGTGGGCATGGCCCGGCCCGTGGTGGTCGATGCCCGCAACCTGTTGGACCCGGCCCAGCTCCGCCGGATCGGCTTCGAGTACACCGGGATCGGTCGACGGTGAGCGCCGTCCGGACGGAAGGCGGAGCCCGTGCCTGACGACCTGTTCCCGGGGCCGTCCGACGACGGACACCCGGAGGACCCCGGTTTCCGGCTGCTGTCGGTCATCGTGCCGGTCTTCAACGAGCGCTCCACGGTGGCCGAGGTCATCCGTCGGATCCGTGCGGTCGAACTGCCGGTGGACATCGAGGTGATCGTGGTCGACGACGGATCCTCCGACGGCACCGACAAGGTGCTGTCCGCCATGGGCGACTCCACGGTGCGGATCATCAACCATCCCCACAACCGGGGGAAGGGGGCGGCCATCCGCACCGGACTGGCGGCCGTCCGCGGCGACCTGGTGCTCATCCAGGACGCCGACCTCGAGTACGACCCGGCCGACTGGCCCACCCTGATGCGACCGGTCCTGCGGGGCAAGGCCCAGGTGGTCTACGGCAGCCGCTTCACCGGCGAGCGCAAGAACATGATGCCGCTGCACTGGATGGGGAACCGGTTCCTGTCGCTGGTGACCAACGTGCTCTACTCGTCGACCCTCTCAGACATGGAGACCTGCTACAAGCTTTTCGACCGGCGGGTCCTCGAGGGGATCACCATCCAGTCGGACAAGTTCGACTTCGAACCGGAGATCACCGCCAAGGTCCTCCGGCGGGGCTACCGGATCTACGAGGTCCCGATCTCCTACGCCGGCCGGGAAGCCGACGAGGGCAAGAAGATCACCTGGCGGGACGGCTTCGGCGCGCTGAAAGCCCTCATCCGGTACCGGTTCACCCGGCTCGACACGTGACGGGTCGCGCCGGCGGGCGCGCAGGGGGCATGGCCGCGGTGGTGGTCAACTACGAGTCGGGCCCGGCTCTGGCGCGCTGCCTCGACGGGCTGCGCACCGGGGGCGTGGAGGACCTGGTGGTGGTGGACAACGGCTCCGCCGACGGATCCCTGGCCGGAGTGACCGGACGGTTCGCCGGGGTGGAGGTGGTGGTGCCGGGGTCCAACCTGGGCTACGGCTCCGCCGTCAACCGGGGGATGGCCGCCACCACCGCGCCCTTCGTGCTGGTGGGAAATCCCGATATCGAGGTGGGCCCGGATGCGCTCGGGGTGATGGCCTCGGTGCTGGAGGGTGATCCGGGATGCGCGCTGGTCGGGCCGCTCATCCGCACACCGGCGGGCGACCGGTACCCTTCGGCCCGCACGTTCCCCTCCCTGGTCGACGCGGCCGGCCACGCCCTGCTGGGCCTCTTCGCACCCGACAACCGCTTCACCCGTTCCTACCAGCAGGCCGACCTGGTCGTGGGGGGCGAGGGACCCCGGGTCGTCGACTGGGTGTCGGGCGCGTGCTTTCTGGTCCGGCGGACGGCATTCGAGCAGGTGGGGGGATTCGACGAGGCGTACTTCATGTACGCCGAGGACGTGGACCTGTGCTGGCGCCTGGGCCGGGCCGGGTGGAGGGTGCTCTACGCCCCCGACGCCGAGATCGTCCACCTCCAGGGGGTCTCCACCGACCGCCATCCGTTCCGGATGATCGTCGAGCATCACCGCTCACTGCTGCGCTTCGCCGTCCGCTCCTCCCGGGGCTGGCGCCGCCTGCTCCTGCCCCTGGTGGCACTGGGGATCGGGGTCCGGGCCGGCCTGGCCTGCCTGTCGAGAGTGCTGGGGCCGGACACCCGTCCGGGTGCGACCGGGGAGCCCGATCCCAGGCTGTAGGGTGTCGTCCGATCATGGCGAGCACTGCGAAGGGCAAGAACTCGACGGGCAAGTGGGTCGAACGCGCCGCCACCACCGGTGGGGGACGGACCTACCGCGGCCAGATGCCGGTCAACTGGTACGCCAGCCTGGCCATCATCTGCATCGTCGGCCTCCTGCTCATCGGGTTCAGCCGGTATCAGCGGACCCACCAGACGGTCTCGTCGGCCGGGCCCCCGACCACCAGCCAGGTCTGGCACGCGGCGCTGGGCATCGACATCTGCGGGAAGATGCAGGCCGCCCTGCCGGCCAGCACCAACACCAAAAAGACCGGACTCACCGCCGACGGGAACGGCGTGTTGACCATCGCCCCCCTCAACAGCTCGGAGTCCGGGGCCAACGCCACCCTGGGCAAGTTCGTCTCCGGCTACAAGGGACTCGAGCTGTCCTCGTCGACGCTTCAGTACCCGGGCCAGTCGGCCTACAACAACGGGGACGTCTGTCCGAAGGACACCCCCGACGCCGGCAAGGAGGGCGTGGTCATCGTCGACAGCTGGAACAACTTCGAGGCCAAGGGGAAGGGAACCGAAACCAGCGGGGCCCCCGAGGACCTGATGTTCGCCAACGGTCAGCTGATCACCATGGCCTTCGTGCCGGCCACCGCCACCGTGCCCAAGCCCCCGGCCTCGGCCATCACCAACCTGTTGACCTCGCTGTCCCAGGGTTCCACGACGACCACCACGGCGCCCACCGTCACGTCGACGACGGCGCCCACCGTCACCCCCACCACGGCCGCCAAGTGAGGGCCGTCGTCCTGGTGGGCGGTGAAGGCACGCGCCTGCGGCCCCTCACCCTCACCACCCCCAAGCAGATGCTCCCCATCGTGGAGCAGGCCATGATCGAGCGGGTCGTGGGGCACCTCGGCAACCACGGCATCGACGACGCCGTCCTGTCCCTCGGCTATCAACCCGCCGCCTTCATCGACGCCTACCCGGACAACCGCATCGCCGGCGTGACCCTGTCCTACGCCGTCGAGCCCACCCCTCTGGACACCGCCGGGGCCATCCGGTTCGCGGCCCGGCACGCCGGGATGGACGAGACCTTCGTGGTGGTGAACGGGGACGTCCTCACCGACCTGGACATCTCGGCCCTGGTGGCCTTCCACCGCCAACGGGGGGCCGAGGCCACCATCAGCCTCACACCGGTCGACGATCCCAGCTCCTTCGGCGTGGTCCCGACCGACGCCGAGGGTCGGGTGTCGGCCTTCATCGAGAAGCCCAGCCGGGACGACGCCCCCACCAACCTGATCAACGCCGGCACCTACGTCATGGAACCGTCGGTCCTCGACCGGATCCCCGCCGAGGGCCGGGTGTCGGTGGAGCGGGAGACCTTCCCGGCCCTGGTGGCGGCGGGCACCCTGTTCGCCCAGGGCTCTGAGACCTACTGGTTGGACACCGGCACCCCGGCCGCCTACCTGCGGGCCCATGCCGACCTCCTCCTGGGCCGCCGGCCCGGTCCGCCCTCGCCCGGGGCTGTCGCCTCTCCGGACGTCGGGCCCGGGGTGTGGAGGATCGGTGAGGTGGAGGCAGCCGGTGCCACGGTCAGCCGTTCGCTCCTGGGGCAGGGCTCATCGGTGGCCGCCGGCGCTTCGGTGGCGGGATCGGTGATCGGCGCCGGTGCAGTGGTGGAAGAGGGCGCCTCGGTGGTCGACTCGGTCCTGCTGCCCGGCGCCCGGGTGGCCGCGTCGGCCTCGGTGGAGGGCTCGGTGGTGGGCCCGCGGGCCATCATCGGCCAACGGTGCGTGATCCACGCCCTCTCGGTGATCGGAGCCGATGCCATCACCGCGTCGGGCACGGTCATCGACGGGGAACGGATCGTCGCAGGCGTCTGACCGTGCGGGCCCTGGTCACCGGCGGCGCCGGCTTCATCGGTTCCACCCTGGTGGACCGGCTTCTGGCCGAGGGCCACACCGTGGACGTGGTGGACGATCTGTCCAAGGGGTCACTGGCCAACCTGGCCGCGGCCCGGGCCACGTCGGGCCACCAGCTCACCGTGCACCAGATGGACGTTCGCTCCCCCGAGGTGGTCGAGCTGCTGGCCCGCCGCTCCCCCGAGGTGGTGTTCCATCTGGCCGCCCAGGCCGACGTGCGGGTGTCGGTGGCCGATCCGGTGTTCGACGCCGACGTGAACGTGCTCGGGACCCTGCGAATCCTGGAGGGGGCCCGCCGGGCCGGAACTCAGCGGGTGGTCTTCGCAGCCAGCGGAGGGACCCTCTACGGCGAGCCGGACGTGTCGGAGCTCCCCCTGAAGGAGTCGTTGCCCCACCGCCCGCTGTCCCCCTACGGGGTGTCGAAGAAGGCCGCCATCGACTATCTGGTGGCCTACCGCGAGATGCACTCCCTCGAGTTCGCGGCGCTGGCCCTGGCCAACGTGTACGGACCCCGCCAGGACCCGCACGGCGAGGCCGGGGTGGTGGCCATCTTCGCCGAGCGACTGCTCACCGGCGACGAAGTGGTCATCTTCGGCGACGGGGAGCAGACCCGCGACTTCGTCTTCGTGGACGACGTGGTGGACGCCTTCGTCCGGGCCGCCACCAAGGGGGGCGGACTCCTCTGCAACATCGGGACCGGGCGGGAGACCTCGGTCAACGAGCTCTACCGGGAGATGGCCACCCAGGCCGGGGTGGAGCCCCGGATCGAGCACCGGCCCCTGCGGCCGGGTGAGCTGATGCGCAACACCATCGACCCCAGCCGGGCCGCCATCCAGCTGGGATGGACGCCGTGGACCGAGCTGGGACCGGGTACCGCCGCCGTGCTCGATTTCGTCCGGGCCCGACTGGCCGGCGACGGGGCGGGCTGACCGCCGGACGGTCGGCCCGGTGGACCTCCCGGCCCGGGCGGTGGAGCGTCGGCGCGCCGGGGGCGGGGCCGCCAGGCACTAGCCTGGGCCAGTCCTGGTGCGCTGACTTGGCGGCAGGCCACCCCCCTGTGGCACATCCCCGTGCCTTCTCCCCTTGCACGAAAGTACCTCTATGCCCCCCTTGCACCAGCCCACCTTCGCCTCACTCGGCGTGCCCTCGGACATCGTGGCGGCCCTCAGCCGCAAGTCGATCATCGAGCCCTTCCCCATCCAGTCGGCCACCATCCCCGACGCCCTGGCCGGCCGTGACGTGTGCGGCAAGGCCCCGACCGGGTCGGGCAAGACCCTGGCCTTCGGCATCGGCGCGGTGGCCCGCCTCACCGGAAAGCCGGCCCGTCCCCGCCAGCCCCGGGTGCTCGTGCTCACCCCCACCCGCGAGCTGGCGGCCCAGGTGGCCACGGAGCTGCGGGCCCTGGCCACACCCCGCAACCTCCGGGTGGACTCGTTCTACGGCGGGGTGGGTTACGGCCCCCAGCTGAAGGCCCTGTCCCGCGGGGTGGACGTGGCCGTGGCCTGTCCGGGACGGCTCAGCGACCTCATCGAGCGGGGCAGCATCCGGCTCGACGCGGTGGAGATCGTGGTCATCGACGAGGCCGACCGGATGGCCGACATGGGATTCCTGCCCGACGTACGCCGGCTGCTGGACCTGACCCCGTCCGACCGCCAGACCCTGCTGTTCTCCGCCACCCTGGACGGGGACATCGACGTGCTGGTCCGGCGGTACCAGCACGATCCGGCCCGCCACGAGCTCGAGGTGGACGAGGACGACACCAACGCCGCCGTCCACCTGTTCTGGAAGGTGCCGTCGGCCGAGCGGGTGGCCGTCACCGCCGAGGTGGCGGCGGCCGCCGGTCCGACCATCGTGTTCTGCCGGACCAAGCACAGCACCGACCGGATCGCCCGCCAGCTCCAGCAGCGGGGGATCCGGGCCGCGGCCATCCACGGCGACCGGAGCCAGAAGCAGCGGGAGCGGGCCCTGGACTCGTTCATCCGGGGTGCGGTCGACGCCCTGGTGGCCACCGATGTGGCCGCCCGGGGGATCCATGTCGACGGGGTCAACGCCGTGGTCCACTTCGATCCGCCCGCCGACGAGAAGGACTACGTCCACCGCTCGGGCCGGACCGCCCGGGCCGGGGCCACCGGCGTGGTGGTCAGCCTGGTGACCCCGGACAAGGCGGCCGCCGTCAAGCGCATCCAGCGCCAACTCGACCTGCCTCCGGGGACCACGGCACCGGACCTCACCGCCGTCTCAGACGTCATCGGGGAGCCTCCGACCCGCCGGCCCAGCGATCCGACGCCGGAGGCGTCGGCACCGGCCCGCCCCCGTGGGGCCCGGCCCCCCCGGCCCCCCCGGCCCGCCCGGGGTAAGCGTCCCCAGGGTCCGTCGGGACCGTGGAAGGCCCGCCCCGCCGGCGGCCGGAACGGATCGTCGACCAACGGCTCGGGGGACCGCTCCCGGTCGGACGGCCCGACCGGGAGCGGTGGCTCCCAGGCCGGCTCGGGTGGGAAGCCCGGCGGGCACACGAAGAAGAAGCGGTCGGCGAAGCCCGGCGCCGCCGGTGCACCGGCGGTCCCCGGCGGTGGGTCCCGGCGCGGTCGCCCGGCCGGCGGGTCCGGCGGGTCCGGCGGGGGTGGCCCCCGGGTCGGTGGGGCGCACGGACAGCGGCGCGGGGCCCCGGTGGGCTCCCGTCGGAGCTCCGGCGGCTCCGGACGCGGCCGCTGACGCCGACGCCGACACTTGGCGAAGGGTCAGGCCGGGGCACCTCCGACCGGTGTCCGATGCCCTACAGTCGGGTGCATGGCACCCGCGAGCAAACCTGACGTCACTGTCCCCGGCGGACCACCCCCCGGCGAGCTGGTCATCGAGGAGATCGAGGTCGGGACGGGGGCCGAGGCCGTGGCCGGGGGCACCGTGGACGTCCACTACGTCGGGGTGTCGTGGTCGACCGGGCAGGAGTTCGACTCCTCGTGGGACCGGGGTCAGACCTTTTCGTTCCCCCTCGGGGCGGGCCACGTCATCCCGGGCTGGGACCAGGGTGTGGCCGGCATGAGGGAGGGCGGTCGACGCCGGCTCTCCATCCCGCCCCACCTGGGCTACGGGGAGCAGGGGGCCGGTGGGGTCATCGGCCCCAACGAGACCCTGGTCTTCGTGGTGGATCTCCACACGGTGTCGTAGATCCACGCTGTCGCAGATCCACGGTGTCATAGGTCCACGGTGTCATAGGTCCACAGCGTGTCGCCGGGGAGTCGGGGCCCGACGCTCAGCGGAAGAGGTCTTCGCCCGGCGGCCGCACGATCTCCTCGGCCACCGAGGCCGGGCGCAGCCACCCCGGGTCCACCCCCCGCAGGACCGCCGCCGGGATCCCCCGGTCCTTGCCCATGACCAACTCCGCCGCCGCAGCCAGTTCGTCGGCCACGCACACCTCGGTGACGTCGAGGATCCGGCCCGTGGCATCGGCGGTGCCCCGGAGGTCCACCACCCCGGCCACCCCGGCGATACCGATGGCCACGTCGGTCACCCCCCGGCGCCAGGGGCGACCGAAGGTGTCCGACACCACCACCCCGACGGACACCCGGTGCCGGTGGAGCAGGGCTTCCCGGATGCGGCGGGCCGACCGGTCGGCGTCCACCGGGAGCAGCGCCGCCGTGCCCTGGGCCACGTTGGACAGGTCCACCCCGGCGTTGGCGCAGATGAACCCGTGCCGGGTCTCGGCGATGATCAGGTCGCCGCGCCGGCGCACGATCCGCACCGACTCCTGCTCGACCAGGGCCCGTTTGGCCGCGGGGTCGTCCGGGTCCAGGTCCACCAGCCGGCCCTCGGCCTTCGACACCACCTTCTGCGTGACGACGACCACGTCGTGATCCCGGAGGCCGCCGGGCACCACCGGGTCGCCGGTCGACCCGGTCCCGTCCGCCGCCCCGGTCAGCAGGATCCCGGCCAGCAGGGCGGCCAGATCGTCGCCCGGACGGACCTCGGGGAACCCGGTCACCGGGTAGACGCACAGACCGGGTGGGTTCTCCGCCTCCGGCGCCGGGGGATTATCCGACGGCATCGAGGACCGTCCGGCACAGCGCGGCGGCGTGCCCCGGGGTGGCCATGACCGTCGGGGCCACCACGCAACGCACCCCCTCGGCCTCGACGGCCCCGGCCAGATCGGCGTCGGCCTCGTCGATGACCAGGGTGCCGACCCATGACGCGTACCACCGCGCCACCCCGACCGCCGAGGACTCGAACCCCATTTCGGTGAGCAGGCGGTCCGCCGGACCCTTCAGGGCCCGGCCGGCGATGATCGGGGACACACCGACGATGCGCTCCCGGCGGCGCCGCAGGTGGTCGGCGACCCCGGGCACGGCCAACACCGGTCCGATGGAGACGACCGGATTCGACGGGCAGACGATCACGGTGTCGGCACCGTCCAGCGCCTCGAGCACACCCGGCCCCGGTCGCGAGCTCTCCGACCCCTCAAAGCGCACCGCCGCCACCGACACGGCGTGGCGACGGTGCACGAAGTACTCCTGAAATCCGACCTCGGGCCCGTCCACCAGCTGCAGCCGCGTGCGGAGCCGGTCGTCGGTGACCGGCACCACGGTGATTCCCACACCGAAGGCCTTGGCCACCTCCGCCGTGACCTGGCCCAGGGTGGCCCCTTCGGAGAGGCGTTGGGTCCGGAAGAGATGGGTGGCCAGGTCCTGGTCGCCGAGGTTGAACCAGGTGACGCCGCCCAGGCGGCCGAGGGAGTCCATCACCCGCCAGGTCTCGTCGGCCAGCCCCCATCCGGTGTCGGGGTTGATGGCGTCGGCCAGGGTGTAGACCACC
>Ga0182012_10002201_pt1 | contig 21221 bp, 19 predicted proteins | sample 612S2SmetaG_FD_120486 | JGI IMG/M metagenome (GOLD analysis project Ga0182012, IMG submission 120486) | Permafrost microbial communities from Stordalen Mire, Sweden - 612S2S metaG | ecosystem: Environmental > Terrestrial > Soil > Wetlands > Permafrost | place: Sweden: Stordalen | collected... | reverse complement strand
CTCAAGGTCGTTTCCCGGTGTCCGCATAGTCACCGTCAGTGGCACGCCGCCAATACGAATTTCGAGAGGCTCTTCAGCCGCAAGCGAATCCTGCACCGAGCGAACGTCGCCGTCATCCCACTCCGTAACCTGGGTCAGCTCAATGCTTCGCTCTGGTGTGCGCATCCTAGCTCCGTCCTGGCCTTCCAACTCGACGTTGACGCCTGGCGAAAATTCTGTCAAGTCGAACTTGAACGATTGTTTGTAGATGGAATCCATTGGTTGTACCTTTATTCGCATGACAATTCCCTCCTTTTTTTGTCGATTGTCGCGTCCCGCCCGATTGGACCTCAGCAAGCTGGCTGGAACATCCGCGGCCTTCTTGCCCGTCCTGTTGGCCCTGCTGGCACTATTCAATTCCCCTGTTTGCTCGTGGGCGCGGAATGCCAAGGCTGTGGATTCAGGCACCCTGGTAGAAACCGAAACCTATATCCCCTGCGGCGACGGTTGTTCTCTCACGCTCGAACCGGCGCGCGCCTTCTGCCTCAAGCTGGGAGATCAGTTTCTGGTCGGGGAGGGACGAAGCTATTTGCACGAGGGAAAATTTACCGGCTTTGAAGACCTTGCCGGGAAGCAGCTTCCCGTCCGGTTCAGCCGCCGGTCGTTGTGGATCAGGCCACCTGATCGCGGCGAAGTAAAACTCGCACGCGGCTCTGAGTTTGAGGGCTTCAAAACCACCGGCTGTATAGCAGCAGTGCACGGGCCGATTCTTCAACGCGCCAACGCTCTGCGCCGGCCCGTAAAAGTCCCATCGGACTCCGTAGCCATCGCGGGCCCCGACAAAGGGGAATTCCGGCCTCTGTATCTGTGGTTTCAGTGCGGCTTCGATTCCACCGCAAGCACGATCGATTGCCGTGAATGGTACAAGAGCGGCGAAACGGCCCCACCCGACTGGTACTGCGCGCGGACGACGGATGGAGTGCCGGTTGGAGCGGACTTCACCGTCGATCCGCTTCTCAGTCAGGCGGGAAGGCTGGTACTCAAATCCGGCGCGGTGTTACAGCACGACAACCGGGGACGGACCAATGGCCAGCTTGACCGCCCCGGCGAGACTTGCCGCTAATTCCTCCAATTCGATTGCACTAAACCATCAAACCGGTGTCCTGCCATTCTTCCTCTTTGATGGTTTACTCAACATTGCTGACTTTTCCATTTGTGAAAGTCACCTTCATATCCTTGTAGTAGAAGATGACCTTCGCTCCCAATTTGGCCACCTTGAGCGGTTGCCCGAATCCAGCGGTCACCTGATCCATGGTCTGGCCAACTTCGATGGTTGGCGGCGGAGCGTCGGCCGGCGGAGGCGGTGGGGCGATAGTTGGCATTTGAGTCGGAGCAGGAGGCGGAGGAGCGGGAACGGCGGCACCTTCCGGTGCGGGTGCTGGCGTGCCCCCCTGGCGAACAAACTCCATCCCGTTCAAGGACAGCTTGTCCCCTTGGATTTTGAGGTTCCAGAGAGGTATCTCCGTACTTCCAATTTTAGCCTTGACTGCCAACCAATCTCCATCGATGACGAAATGGCATGGAGACTCCGTAGTGCCAGGAGTGCGCAAGGTACACGTGCCATCGGGGAGAAGATGGAGATTGAGGCCTACCTGTTCTAAGAGGTACTGTCCAGCAAACGCGGCCTGCGGACTATCTTGAGCCGGCTGCCCATCCTGATTGTCCTGCGGCGCAATCGTGAGCACCTCCGCCACCAGTTGCATGGCCGCATCTGCCGGCGGAATTTCCTTCTTGTTGGGAAATGGTATCTTCAGGTTTGCGTAATAGCGGATGTTGTCATAGGGGTCGCTATAAAGCTGGAAAAGTATCCCATCCTTTTGGGCCTGAATTCCCGTGACCCAGCACTTTTCATCCGGCGCGAACGGGCGATGCGGATAATCGTTTGAGGTTGCTCCTCCCGGCACGGCCATTGTGATCAGCAAATCCTTGCCGAAACCGCTCCAGCCTTGCCCGATCTTTCCGTTCTTGTAAGTGTTCGATGGCGGCATCGGCGAAGCGACGGCATACATAATCAGGCCGGGCTTGTGGATTACGGCCACATCCCCGGCCGTGACAATATCGGAACGGTCGGCTGTAATCTTCGTCAGTTTGAATTGCGAGTTGAGCTTTTGCTGAATAGCCGCCGTATCGCCTGTCTGTGCCGCCAGCGTAAGACTGATTATCGATGTGATAATGGCAAATCCGAGCGCAGAGAACCTTTGAACCTTTGACATAGGCCCTTCCCTTTCATGAGTTGTGGGGGAAGTTAGTTGATAAGCTGTCAGGGGAGTTATTGTAAGAACGGCAATTAAAACACCAGGATTTACAAGATGTCAAGCTACCCTTATCCCTGCATTGAAAGGCGCCGCTCCGCTCAAAGAAACGCCCTCGCGCCGCTCTGCCTCACTGCGCATCGAAGGCCTTCACGTCGACAAGGGCCATCTTGATATGCCTCGCGGCCATTGCAGCCTCGCCTGACCCTGCGCCAACAAATAGGTCCAACTGGATTTGGAATTCCGCTTCCGTGCTGAAAACTCCGAATGCGGAAGCGGCACTTACTTGGGCAGCAGGCCGCGGGCGATCGAGTCCAACATGCCGTTGAGGAAGTTGATGGACTCCGGAGCGGAATAACGGCGGCCGATCTCCAGCGCTTCGTTGATGACGATGGGAAATGGCGTGCCCTTGAAGCCCAGCATCTCGCCGACAGCCATCCGCAGCAGGTTGCGATCGACGGCCGGCATGCGCTCCAGCCGCCAGTGCTTCGAGTTGGCAACCAGCAGCTCGTCAATCTGTTCCTGGTGGGTGATGGCTACACGAAACAGATCTTCTGCGAAGCCGCGGACATCCTGCTCGACTTCATCGCCGGCCTTCCAGAAGGTAGCCTGGACCTGCTCGGGTGTCTGCTTGCCAATGTCCGCTTGAAAAAGCATCTGCATGGCAAGCTCGCGCGACTTGCGCCGCCCGGATGTGTGGTGAGGACCGGCGGTCAAATCGCGCCGCCTTCATCGGATCCTTGAATCAATCTGCGTTTCAGGCTAACCATTTCGATGGCGGCAATGGCGGCCTCAAATCCCTTGTTGCCGGCCTTGATGCCGGCGCGATTCAGCGCCTGCTCCAGGGTTTCGCAGGTCAACACACCGAAGCTGTGAGGAATGCCGGTCTCCTGCTGGGACTGGCCGATGCCGCGTGCCACCTCGTTGTAGATGGCCTCGTAGTGAGCGGTTTCACCGCGCAGCAGACATCCCAGCGTCACAATGGCGTCCACTTTGCCAAGATTGGCAAGCGTGCGCGCGGCAGCTGGAATCTCCCACGCGCCGGGAACGCGCACCAATTCAATGTCGGACCGCTTTGCGCCGCTGCGTAGCAGTACGTCCAGCGCTCCCTCCAACAGCCGCTCGGTAATCACCGCATTCCAGCGCGCCACAACGAGGGCAAACCGCATTCCAGCAGCGGACAGATCGCCTTCGATAGCTATCGGCTTACCCTTGAGCGGATCGGTCCAGGCCCAGAAGCTGAATGCAAAACCAGGCTCCGGTTCCACGGTAAAAATCTGCGACTTCCAGTGAGTCGAGGTAATCGGTGATAGACGCGCAACCGCGGATTCGCCGCCATTGGCTTGAAGCCAGGCTGCGACCGTCTGGTGCACGGCATCGAGCGTCGTCACCTCTACAAGCACATCGGCTGTGGCGGGAAATTCGCCATCGACAAATTCCAGATTACCGAGCGGCGCCAGAAACGCAGACCCTCGACTTCGATCATCCTTCCATCCCTTGCCGGAAGCAAATCCCAGCGCGGCAAAGAAGCTCCCCAGCCGGTCATAGACCGCTGCGCTGCCGGCAGGGCGAAGAAAGGAGATTCCCTTGATCATGCTTTGATTCTATCGTGCGGAGTTGGCTTGGCCCTCGCACCCAAAATTGGTTGGATGGAACAGAAAAGGCCGACGCATGCGCCGGCCTTTTCTGTCTCGAACTGAATAACTCGCAGCTTAGGTTGTGGAGCGCGGCTTGACGGCGATATAGGTTGCCGGCACAATTCCCGACGGTGGCGCGGGGCTCTTGGTGGTAAATGTGCAGCCTTCGTCGGTAGGTGCGCAAGCGGGCAGATTGGGAGCAATCTGCTGCGAGTCAACCGGCGGCGTCGCGGTCGATGGATTGGCCGGAATCGTGATGTAGTGAATCATGTTGTCGCCTGCCGTCGAGACGAAGAAGTAAGAGCTATCCGGGCTGAAAGCTCCGAAGATGGGGGCCGTCGGAGCCGTGCCGCCGCTTGCCGTCAGTGGCACCGAGCCCACCGTGCCTGCCGCGCCGCCGGTGCCAGGAAGATAATAGGGCAGCGAGGCAGCGGCTGTGGAGCCTGCCGCGGGGTTGTAAGTGACGAAGGCCAAATTGGAGCCTGGCGAAGGCACCACCTGATTTACGACCGAGGCGGGAGCGGGAATCTGCGCCTGGTTCAGCGTGGTTCCAAGCACCAGCGGCGAAAGCGAAGCCCCATTGGGCAGCGAAGTATCGCTGACATTTGACGGCAGGCAGTTCAACGAAGGTATCGACACCCCGATGTCAGACAAAGTGATTGGGCCGCCGGACGCCGGTACAGATGCGCCCAGGATGTGATTGCCATCGGTGGTCGCGGCCAGAACATCGGTATCCGCTGTGACCGTATTGTCCGGAGCCGGTCCTTGCGGATAAAAAAGCATGCTGGCTTCGCTGCCCACGGTGCCGCTGGGGCACCAGGTGTGCGCCACCGTGGGATTGCCGCTGAGAAACGCGCCCACGCCGGGGATGGTAATGGCCAGGTTCTGCGCGCCCGGATTGGTTGCGCTGGAAGCCGCCAGCGGGATGGAAGTAAATCCCGTGTTCGCGTTGTAGACGTACAACGTATCCGTGTGTCCCGTGACGCCCCCAACGTTCGCCGCCGAACTATCCGTGATGTACAGGGTCTGCGAGTCGGGAGTCCACGAAGCGGAGGTGCCCATCCCGCCAAACGTTCCGGTAATGCCGCCGCTTGCGTTGTAGAGGTAGAAGAGCTGCCGCTCCTGGTCGTTGATAAGCAGCGTCGTATCGTTCGGCGATACCGCCAGGACCACGCCTGGGGCAGTTGTGTCTACCTTGGCCAGCGTGTTGTTGAGCGTTTGGTAAATCATCAGCTCGTGGCTCGAACCGAAATAAAGATCGTTGCCGATCCGGTCCTCTACCATCGAGTTCGGCACATAAGGCAGCCGAACCGTGGAACCCACCGTCCCGGTCAGCAATTCGATGGGAACGAAATACTGCGACTGGCCCGGAGCGCCAAACCAGACGTAGTCGCTGGCGGTGCCGGGGGTGGTTATCTTCACTGGGTTCGATGAAATAGAAAGCCCGGTGCCATACAATCCGTATTCGTTGATCGGCGCCGGATTACAGCTGCCTGGCTCGCAGACCGCATAGACCGAAGCGATCCCGGGGAAGTTGGTGGTGATCGCGCCTCCGCTACCCGCCGTAATATCGATCGGATCGGTTGACTGATAGGTGAGGGCCAAGCCGGTGATCGGGTTACCCGCGGTATCGATGACCGAGGTGGTCAGGCTCTGAGTGACACCCTGGGTGACCGTCCCGCTGGTCTCGCCGTTCGCCAGCGTCACGTTGATCGATTTCGGCGGGCAGGTGGAGAAGTAGCCAGCCGACGAACCCGAGCCCGCAACCGATGCGGTAATGACCGTGGTGCCCGGTTGTGCCGCGGTAATGCTCACCTGGTTGGTGGTGGTGTTGGTGCTGATGGTGCCGATGTTGGGCGTGCCGACAATGTAGCTGAGCGTGCCGATTGACGCCGTGCAGTCAGGGATCGAACTCGCGGCCACGCCGGGAGGAGGTCCGCCCTGGCAGGCAAATTTGCCGCTGGCCACCACCGACGGCGGTGCGCACAGCTCGTACTGCGTGTTGTTGCTGACAAAGCACGCCTCCGCGTCGAGCGTGGCCTGGGTGCCCTGTGAAAAGCACTGATTGCCGCTTCCGGACAAGGGAGTTGTGACAAGGCTCACCGAGGTCACCTGGTCATGCACGTAAACCTGCACCGGATTCGAAGTCACCGAGTTTGCTGACGCTGTGACGTAAGCAATCGCATAAGGCAGCCCGTTGGTCGTGGGCAGCGGATCCGGCTTGTTGCAGACGGTGTAGTTGGCGATGCCGCCACCCGTATTGCGGTTCCAGGTGCCGGCGCACATGGTGCCGGACGGCGATAAATCAACCAGCTGGTTGTTCGAGGTGCCGTACGTGTAGGCTGCGACACTGGCCGTCGTGCCCTTGCAGGTCTTCGCCGTGGGCGAGGCGATCTGCTGGGTCTGCCCAAAGGCAATGGAGACGCCAGCGGTCACCGGAGTCAGCGTGACGTAATCCACGTCCGTGATCTTCAACCCGTAACCTTGGCCATTGCAGTAGTTCGCATCCGGGTTGCGAGTGCAGCCGGAGATCGAAATCCCAGCAGGAATGGCCACGCACAACAAACTGACAAGCGTCAAAAACCGCCGCATGAATCCTCCCCGCCCCGCCGCTTGAAACCGCGGAACGGTCTATCCAAATCTGTAAAAGAAAAATGGGTTAAAAGCGGCCCGTCAACATGCCCCATGGTTGGCCTGCCGCCGGTGGAATCCGCTCAAGTGACCGGCTCCCGGCAGTACGCTCTTCCATGCAGCCGGTCAGCGCAACACGCTCAGACAACTCCAAAGAAAAGTGTATCAGGACGGGGCGGCCATCGGTACAAAGCTGCCAGGACCGTTTCCGTGCCCATTTTTAGCTCTCATCCAATAGACTCCGTCGGACCTTGTTTGGAGAGCACGCCTGGAAAGCACGCCGGGGAGCGGATGAGGAGTCGCCGACCCGCCGGCTATTGCCCAGCCGGCATGTAGTGCTCAAACCACTCCACGGCACGCTCCATCACATCGCGCCGATGCGCCGGATCGACAAAGCCGTGCCCCTCATTCGGATAAACGACCAGCTGTGTGGTCACATGCTGGTCGCGCAAAGCATGCCAGAACTCGTAGGACTGGGGCGCGGGACACTCGCCGTCCCGGTCACCCACCACCACCAGCGTAGGCGTGTGCACCTGCTTGATGAAATTGATGGCCGAGCTCTTGGCGTAGACCGCCGGGTCGTCGTAAACCGAAGCGCCAAAGTAAGGAATCATCCACTGGTCGATCGAGTTCTCGCCATAGTAGCTCTGCCAGTTGGAAAGCCCCGCGCCGGAAACCGCGGCTTTGAACCGGTTGGTCTGCGTGACGGCAAACATCGTCATGAACCCGCCGTAGCTCCACCCCGTAATCCCAACCCTGCTCGGGTCCACCGGATACTTGGCCAGAACCGCGTCCACCCCGGCCAGAATGTCGCGGAGGTCGCCATAGCCGAAATCCTTGCGGTTGGCCTGCGTGAACTTCTCGCCCTGTCCATAACTGCCCCGCGGATTGGGCTGCAGCACAAAGTAGCCCAGCGCCGAAAACGCCGTCGCGCTCAGTCCGCCACCACCGCCCCAGCGCGCCTCGGCTGCCGCGGCTGGCCCGCCGTGTACCTCCACAATCAGCGGATACTTCTTATCCGGATCGTAGTCCTTGGGCAGCAACAGCCACCCCTGCACCTTGAACTTGTCGCTGGTCCACTCGAGCGAAACCGACTTGCCCCACGCCGGTTCCACGCCGTCATTCAAATGCGAGAGCTGGGTTACGCCATCCAGGCCCGCGTCCGTGGAGTTACCCACCTTTGCCTCGTAAATCTCCGTGGCGTGATCGAAGCTGCTGGCGTGAAACACCCACAGTTTGTGATCGGCCGACGACGAAAGACTCAACTGCAGCCGCCCATCTCCCACGCTTCCCGGAATGCTGAACACAGGCTTCCCGAAGCTCGTCACCGGGATTGCACCGCTCGAAATGGCGTGCTCGGACCCGCCCTCGATATTGAGCTGCACAAGTTGTGCGTCACCGCCCGCCAGCTCGCTGACATAGATGCGCTCGTTGCCGTCCCATACGATCCAGGCCGGCGAAGTGGGCCGATTCACCGTCAAGTCAACCGGCTCGCCTCCCGCACCTGACACCAGCCACACGTCGCCGCCGGTCGACCCCTGGTCGCTCATCAGTCCGCCGATAAACGCAATTGCCTTGCCGTCCGGCGACCACCGAGGCACCGCAATCTGCAATCCGTGCAGCGGCCCGGATACCTCGGCCGGCGCCAGAATCGCCTTGGGCGCGCCATCAAGCGTCTGCGTGTAAAGCTTCGCGACCCACCAGTTGTTCTCTCCTGGCGGATTGGCAGCCACATAAGCCAGCCCCTTCGAGTCCGGCGACCAGTCGAATTCATACACATGCAGATTCGCCGGCGTGGGTTGGGCTGGCTCAACCGGCTTGGCTGCATCCACATCAGCAACCGCAACCCGCTGAACCTCAACGCCGTCCTCACCAATCACGCCCGACGGCGGCTTCATCGCCGCCAGCGCTCCGGCAGGCCGCGTTGCGCCCTCCACATAAAGGAATGCCAACTTCGACCCGTCCGGCGAAAAGGCCAATTCGTGTACGTAGCCCTTCAGTTCCGTCAGCCGCCGCGCCGGCCCGCCATCAACCGCAGCAACATAGAGGTCCGTCTGCTCGCCCAGCTTGGCGCAATCCGAGAAAAATGCCAGCGCCTTTCCGTCCGACGACCAGGCAAGATCGTTCTCGTGGCAATGCTGCTCCGGCTTGGAGGCAGCGGTGATGCGCTCGCTCTTGGCCAAAACGTCGAGCGGAGCCAGGCGAATCTCGACTCCCTCTTTTCCCATCTGAATCCAGGCCAGCCGCTTGCCGTCCGGCGACACTGCAACCTGCCCCACCGACCGGCCCCGGTTCAGCCCCTTGAGGACCTCCTCCATGTGGGCACGGTCCGGTTCGGTGGCGGCGTGCGTCTCTTGCGCTAATGCGTTGGAAAAGTGTAACCCGGTGCTCAGAACCAGAAATGCACCGGCAATCAGAGAAGCGCGCAGGGAAGTCCGAAGAGAAGAGAAAAACATACAGAAATGCTATCAGGCGAAATCCAGCTATGCGCTCATAGCTTGGCATTCGCAGCCGTGCTGACTAGCTGTCTTGCTGACCCGCTGACTAGCTGACCCGCTAACCCGCCGCCGCATGAATCGCCAGCAGCCTCTCCAGCAGCGGCTTCAGCAGCTTCAAATCCAGCGCATTCGCCCCATCCGATTTCGCATTCGCCGGGTCGTCGTGAACCTCAAGAAACAGCCCATCCACGCCCGCAGCCACCGCCGCCCGCGCCAGCAGCGGAATAAACTCCGGCTGCCCGCCGCTCACACCATTGGCCGCCGAAGGCTGCTGGACTGAATGCGTGCCGTCAAACACCACCGGCGCCAGCCGCCGCATCACCGGCAGCGAGCGGTAATCCACCACCAGCGTGTTGTAGCCGAAGCTGGCCCCGCGTTCGGTCAGAAACACCCGCTCGTTGCCCGTTGAGCGCACCTTCTCCACCGGATGATTCATATCCCACGGCGCCACAAACTGCCCCTTTTTGATGTTCACCGCGCGCCCAGTTTTGCCGGCAGCAACCAAAAGGTCCGTCTGGCGGCAGAGGAAAGCCGGAATCTGCAGCACATCCACAGCCTCGGCTGCGATCTCGCAGTGCCCGGGCTCGTGTACATCGGTCAGAACCGGCAGACCCGTGGCCCTGGCCAGCCTGCCAAGAATACGCGTCCCCTCAACCAGCCCCGGCCCGCGAAAGCTCTTCACGCTGGTGCGGTTGGCCTTGTCGTAGCTGGCTTTGAAAATGTAAGGAATGCCCAGATCCGCCGTGATGCGCTGGATGGCGTCCGCCATCGTGCGTACATGCGCTTCGCTCTCAATCACGCAAGGCCCGGCAATGAGGAAGAGCCGGCCCCCGCCAACGTGGACCGGCCCGATTTCAAAGGAGTTGCTCACGAATGCAATTCTACCGTGCCGCCAAATGCGCAATGAAGGGCGAATCCGGAAGCTCCTGCTCCGCATGACTCCTCGACCACTCCCAAAGCGCCCTCTCAAGCGCGTGCAGTGCCGTCGGGCCCGGCAGATTGCCTTGCGCCTGCACAATGCCGCAGTCGGCCAGGTGCTTGCAAAAGGCAACATACTCCACATAAAACTCGATGTTATGCCGCGCGTGCCCCAGCGCTTCAAGAGCACGAAAATCCAGCACCGTGTATTGCTCTGGTGCGATTGCCGCCAGAATTGCGGAGGCTATGGGAAGGTCTATGCCGCGCAGCCCGGTAAGTGCGTTGATGGCGTCCCGGGTCGAGGTTTCCGGCGATGCTGCCACCGCCAGCACCTTCCTGATCATCGCTTCGCTGTTCCCAATCAGGTAATGCACCACTCGTTCCGATTTCCAGCGAACGATCGTCTCCAGGTTAGACAGCGTGTGCTCGCCGGCGCGTATTGCCGCCCCGGCCTCAAATGCCGCTTTCTCAAGCTGTTGTTCTTTTTCTCCGGATTTCTCCCAATACTGCTCAGCCAATTGCTGAAGGTCCGATTCCGCGGGTTGAAGCTCAAAGTACGCCATGGTGTCCAGTACTCCGTTCACAAAACAGAGGGAAAGATAGGCCCGCTACACGCCTTTGTCAAGGATGGAACGCACGTTCAAATTCAGAAGGTAATCGATCACAAAAGGCGGCGAGATCCGATAAAATGCCATTTTTGATGGTAAAATGGCATTATGAATACCATTGTCGAGATCGACAAGGCCGGCCGCATCGTCGTCCCCAAAAAGCTCAGAGATGAATTGCATCTGACACCTGGAACGCGCCTCAAGGTTGAGCGTTCCGGCGACACTCTGGTCCTGGAGCACGATCTCCCCGAACCGAAACTGGAGATGGTAGACGGATTATGGGTCATGACAGGTGGCCCGCCGACGAACGATGACATCCCGGCAATGATTCGGAAAGGCTATGAGGAGCGTCACAGGAGGATTCTGGAAGGCAGCGGATTGGAGTGAACGCCTTTCTGGATACATCCGTTCTGGTGGCTTCGGTGCGGGAGTCGGACTTTCGGCATGAGGCAAGTCGTAGGCTATTGGGGCAGTGCGATCCACAGCAGGCCTGCTGCGCCGCGCATACTTTGGCGGAAGTTTATGCAACGTTGACCGGCATGCGCCCACCGAATCGCTTTCGGCCAGAACAGGCAATTCTGGTCCTCGATCGGGTACAGGCAAAGTTGCAGTGCGTGACGCTCACAGTGAACGAAGTGACCCAGGTAATTCGCCAATCCGCTGCAATGAGATTGCACGGAGGGATCATTTACGATGCTTTACTGCTGGGATGCGCCCGAAAAGTGAACGCCCAACGCATCTACACATGGAACGAGAAGCACTTCCGCTTGGTCGCCCCCGACTTGGCAGACCGCATCACCACGCCATAAGGCTATTCGTGTTGTTGCCGATAAATTGCACGGGGGCTTATGCGATTGACTCTCGACATTCCGGATGAGATTCACGCCAGGTTGAAAGCCCGCGCCAAGGCTGAGGGCACAACCATGCGGGCAGTTGTCATCCGGGCCCTCGAGAATCTACTCATCACAAAACAATCCGATGTCTCTGGCAAGTCGCTGCCAAGCTACTGAATGACCTGCTCCCCGACCTTCGTCTCCGCATGCAGTCTTCCCATCCGGTTCTTGTAGCTAGCCGTAATAAACTCCCGGAATAGCGGATGCGGCTCCAGCGGCTTCGACTTGAATTCAGGATGGAACTGGCAGCCCAGGAAATAAGGATGCCCCGGCAACTCGACAATCTCCACATAGGTCGAGTCCGGCGTAGTGCCGCTCAGCCGCAGCCCGCCGCCGCTGAGCAGCGCTTCATACTCGCGGTTGAACTCATACCGGTGCCGGTGCCGCTCGCTGATCTCGGTTGCTCCGCCGTAGGCCTTCGCGGCCAGCGAGCCTTCCTGCAGGATGCATGTCCACGCCCCCAGCCGCATCGTGCCGCCCATCTCTTCCACGCCCAGCAATTCGCGCAGTTTATAGATGATGCGGTGCTGGCTCGCCGGGTCGAACTCGCTCGAGTTCGCATCCTTCAACCCGCACACGTTGCGCGCAAACTCAATGCACGCCGTCTGCATGCCCAGGCAGATGCCGAAGTACGGCACCTGGTGCTCGCGTGCGTAGCGGATCGCGTTCAGCATACCCTCGATGCCGCGCTTGCCGAATCCGCCCGGAACAAGGATGCCGTCGAATCCAGCTAACTGCGATTCATAGTCGCGGTCCTCTGGCGTCTTCGACTCCAGCCCCTCCGCTTCAATCCATGTCACGTCGAGTTTGAGGTTCTGCGAAATGGCTCCGTGCGTGAGCGCTTCCTTAAGCGACTTATAACTGTCTTCGTATTCCACATACTTGCCAACAATCGCGATGGACACATGATCCTTGGGGTGGTAGCAGCGCTCGACCAGATCCTTCCACGCAGCCAGGTTCCCCTCCGCCGCATCCTTGTGCAGGTATTTGAGAATGAGCGTATCCAGCCCCTCCTCGGCAAAGCGCAGCGGAACCTCGTAGATCGACGGCACGGTCGTGGCGCCAATCACGGCGCGCTCTTCCACGTTGCAGAAGGCGGCAATCTTCTGCTTCATCTCGCGCCCCAGGTTGCGGTCTGAGCGGCAGAGCAGTACGTCCGCCTGAATGCCTATCGAGAGCAGCTCTTTCACCGAGTGCTGCGTCGGCTTGGTCTTCAGCTCCTGCGCCGCGGCAATCCACGGCACCAGGGTCAGATGCACAAACACCGTGTTTTCGCGGCCCAGTTCCTGCCGCATCTGCCGGATCGCCTCAAGAAACGGCAGCGACTCAATATCGCCGACCGTCCCGCCGATCTCCACAATGGTCACGTCCGCGCCATTCGCCGACACCTTGCGCATCGCGTTCTTGATCTCATTCGTCACGTGCGGAATCACCTGCACCGTCTTGCCCAGGTAGTCGCCGCGCCGCTCCTTCAAGATGATTTGCTCATAGATGCGACCGGTGGTCAGATTGTTGTCTCGCGAGAGCGGCGCGTGCGTAAAACGCTCGTAGTGCCCAAGGTCGAGGTCGGTCTCCGCGCCGTCGTCCGTCACAAAGACCTCGCCATGCTGAAACGGCGACATGGTTCCCGGATCGACGTTCAAGTAGGGATCGAACTTCATCAGGTTCACGCGCAGGCCGCGGCTCTCAAGCAGACACCCGATGGAAGCAGCCGCAAGGCCCTTCCCTAAACTGGACACGACTCCGCCCGTCACAAAGACATACTTTGCCGACATCGATGCAACCTCTTGATGGGAATGTTGGGATTGGACGTACCTGGTGGGCACAATCAAGTATGGCAGAGATGCCCGCACCAAGGAAACAGAAAAATCGCCGGCTCGGCACTCCATTCCAAACACTCTGCGGAAAAATCGGACTAAACTACGAATAAGGTGCGAGGACGCTAATGGCGAGCAATCGAGCAATTCTAAAGGAAAAACGCCCTCAGATCGCAACTCAGGGACATTACGGCGATCTGGAGGTGATCCGCGTCGATGTCACGGCGAGAACAGCAACTTTTCAGGCGAAGAACACGAACTACGAGGAAACTGTCCCACTAAGCACGATCCGCCCACTTACTGAGGAGGATTCCGGTAAGTTCTGGGAAGCGTTGGTCGCCGATCTCATGCGGGTCTTAAGGATAGAGGCCCACTACCCGCCGTTTGTGAAGGGGTTCGAGGTCGAGACCGGTGAAGATTCGACCGGTGACCCTTCCGTTTATATTACGATCTTCGTCTCCCCGGAGCAGAAGTACTCACAGGCAACCGTCTCCCGCTGGAATAGCTTCTCGAACATCCTTCTGGACCGACTGCTAGGACTCCGTTTGCAGCGATACCCCTATGTCCGTGTCGGCGAAAAGCGAAAGAGGCAAATAAATGGGCTTGCCCGAAGATCTGCTTGAGCAAGCACAGTTCCTGGCGCAGCGGGAGCAGCGTCGGCCCAGGCAAGCGAGTCTGCGACGAGCCGTCTCGACCTCCTACTACGCCGTGTTCCACCTTCTGTCGGCAAGCTCTGCCTCCCAGGCAAGCCCGGCGGTACCAGTTGGGCTGAGCGATAGGGTTCAAAGGTCGCTCGAACATGGTTCAATGAAGGAGGCTGCGAAGCGGTTCGAATCTGGAACCCTTCCAGATCACATTAGGCCATTCGTGACAAATCCCATGCCCGCTACCCTCATATCCGTTGCGCGGAGTTTTGTTCGTTTGCAGGACGCGCGGCACAAAGCGGATTATGACGTCGCACTACGCTTCGACCGCGCGGCGGCTCAGGATGCGGTCGCGCTTGCAACTCAGCTTTTCGCGGATTGGGATGCGATCAAGAACACCGAGGACGCCCACGTCTTCCTCGCATCCCTGATGTTCTGGAAGCTGTGGTCGAAATAACCTCTTTTCAGTTATCGATCAAAGAAGATTCCCCGGTGATTAGCTTGCGGTGACCGGTTAGCGAGCCTACGATGCTGGCTGAAGGGATTTTCTTCCATGACGACAGCAATCAAACCGTCCCGCAAACTCGGCGCAACCGGCCCTGAAGTCTTTCCCATCGCCCTCGGCTGCATGGGCATGAGCGGCATGTACGGCGCCGCCGACGATGCCGAGTCGATCGCCACCATCCATGCGGCCATCGACGCGGGCGTAAACCTGCTCGACACCGGCGACTTCTACGGCATGGGCCACAATGAAATGCTCATCGGCCGCGCCCTCCGTTTTGGCCGCGACGAAGTGCTGCTCTCCGTCAAATTCGGCGCGCAGCGCGGCCCAAACGGCGCGTGGCTCGGCTATGACAGCCGTCCCGCCGCAGTCAAGACCGCGCTCGCCTATTCGCTCAAGCGCCTCGGCGTCGGGTACATCGACATCTACCGTCCCGCGCGCCTCGACCCTAACGTCCCCATTGAAGAAACCATCGGCGCAATTGCCGAAATGGTTCAGGCCGGCTACGTCCGCCACATCGGCCTTTCCGAGGTCGGCCCCGACACCATCCGCCGCGCCGCCGCCGTCCATCCCATCGTCGATCTCCAGATTGAATACGCCCTGGTGAGCCGCAGCCCCGAGGCAAAGATCTTTCCCGTGCTCGATGAGTTGGGCATCGCGGCCACCACCTACGGTGCGCTGTCCCGTGGCCTGCTCTCCGGCTCCCAGCCTGCAGCGTCCGGAGACTTCCGCCTGCACCTGCCCCGCTTCAAGGGAGACAACCATGCCGTCAACCAGAAACTCGCAGCCGGTCTCAAGGAAATCGCCGCCGCAAAAGGCGTTACCCCGGTGCAATTGGCCATCGCTTGGGTCCTGGCCAAGGGTCCGTCATTGATCCCCGTGATCGGCTCCCGCACCCGCACGCAAATCGCAGAAAGCCTCGGCGCCCTGAATGTGAAGCTCACCGCGGACGAGATTGCGGAACTCGAAGCCGCCGTCCCCGCCGAAGCTGTTGCGGGCACCCGTTACGACCCCATGCAGATGAAAGTTCTCGACAGCGAAAAGTAAGCTGGTGTCGTGATTCAAAAGCTCGTATGAGGAATGTGTTGTCATCCTGAGCGACCGAAGCGCAGCGCAGGGAGTCGAAGGACCTGCGGTTGCACTTCGAATATCTCCGTCGCGATTTCAGAGACAGGAAACTACGGGTTCAACCGATGCTCGAAAGAATTGCGATCCTAAAAGGCGACATCACCAAACTCGAAGTCGACGCCGTTGTCAACGCCGCCAACAGTTCCCTGCTTGGCGGCGGAGGCGTAGACGGCGCAATCCACCGCGCTGCCGGCCCCGACCTTCTCCACGAATGCCGCTTACTCGGCGGATGCAAGACCGGCCACGCGAAGCTCACCAAAGGCTATCGCCTGCCCGCAAAATACATCCTTCACGCCGTAGGCCCAGTCTGGAATGGCGGCGACCACAACGAGCCAGAGTTGCTCGCGAGTTGTTATCGCAATTGTTTCCGCCTGGCACGCGAGCACAGCCTGCGCACTCTTGCGTTCCCGGCAATCAGTTGCGGCATCTACCACTACCCAATCGAGCAAGCCGTAGAAATCGCGCTGCGCGAAACTGTCACCGCGCTCAACGAAAACCCTGCCATCGAGAAGGTGATCTTCGCCTGCTTCGGTGACGACGTCTACACGGCCTATCAGCGAGCCATCAAAAGCATCCCGTGAATCAATCTCTGCGACCAACTCCAATGGCTGGGCACCAAATGAAAAAGGGCAAGCCGCAAAGGCCTGCCCCTCAATTCCTGCTGCGTACCTCTTAGAAATTCACCGTAATCTTCGCCGTCATCGCCCGCGGCGTCACGTAGTGTGTGCCGCTGAACGTCGACAGGAAGTTATACAGCGCGTACTTGTTGGTCACGTTGATCGCAGTCAAATCCAGGTTAGTCTTGAAGCGATCCCGATGGAAAATATTGTCCTTGCCCAGCGACGCATCGAACAGGTCGCGTGGCGCAATGCGCTGCGGGTTGTGGTCATTGTCGCCCTTACCCGGTGCTGGAATCGACAGCAGCGTCGAGCCGAATTCCAAAGCCAGGCAGCTAGTCGGCAGCGGATTGCCCGGCGTGGCTTTTACCCCATTGCAGGTAAGCCCCGCCTGGAACTCCTCATCCGCGGTAAGGCTTGCCAAACTTACCGCCGGCAGCCCGCCCAGCGTGGTCGATGTCGCATCGCAGGCGCTGTTGGGATCGTTCGAGAGCAGGTTATAGCATGGCGCAGCGCCGGCCACCTGCCCGGAATCGTAACGCCAGTTGAAACCGCCCCACAATCCACTCAGCACCTTGCCGCGCGAGAACGTGTACTGCACGTGCGTGGTCTGGTTAAACTTCTCGTCGTGGTCGATGCGGAACGGCAGCCCGGTCTGGCCCACCGTCGCTCCCGCCCCGGCCACTTGCGCCGGGAAGAACCGCGCGGCCACCGATGACATGACGGCATATGCGCTGATTCCGTGATACTCCGGAACGTTCACATTGATTGCATAGCCCGGAATCTTCGAGTTATGCCAGTCAATCGGAAAGGTGATCGGCGTGTTGCCCAAAACGCTGAAGTCGAATGCGTTGTGCGTGTACTTCCAGATGTATTCGCCGCTGACCACAACCCGCTTGCCAATCGCCTGCTGCAAGCCGGCATGAAACTCATTGCGGAATCCCGGCTGCAGAATCCCGGAAACCCCGGGCGAGCATGCCAGCAGCGGCGCCAGCACCGCGTTCGCGCAACCCTCGCTCGACAAAATCAGGTTCTCGTTGAACGGCGTCTCCAGCGTGCGCGCATACGAGATGCGCATCACCGTGGCGGAAGGCTTGATGTTGTAAGCGATGCCCACGCGCGGCTCCGTCTGGTGCGCCGCCGACAAACCGTTGTAGACATCCTGGCGAATTCCAAGATTGAAATCCCAGTTCCCCGCCTTGATGTCATCCTCAATGTAAAGCGCCAACTCCTTCACATCCGTGTGCCCCGAGTAGCCATAGAAGCTTCCGCCGCGAGTGAAGTCGTAAGGCGCGAGCACCTTCAGGTAACTCGGGTTAGGGCCTGATGCTCCGCCCAGCGCGGGACATCCAGACGGATTCGAATATCCGGCTATCGGATTTCCGTCCGCGCCCAGACAAGGCGCGCTGAACGTGTACGTCGGATCGACAATCGCCAGGTTGTCGTTTTCATTCAGAAAAGTCTGGCCGTATTGCGCGCCGGCTTTAATGGTTTGACTTCCCTTTGAATAAGTGAAATCGGAGTGAACCGCGGAGTTCGTGAGCGTGCGCGTCTGTGCAATCGAAGAGGTCTGCAAATTGGCAGGTCCCCGGTCAGCCAGCGGATTCCCGCTCGGATAGTAGTTATAGTCGTCCCTGCGCACAAAAGCGCCCAGGTTCCACACCGAGTGATCGCCGATAACGCGCGTATACGTCGGCGAGATGTTGATGGTTCCGATTTTCGAGCGCTGATCCGTGTCGCCCACGTTGGCAAAAATCGGGCTGCCGCCTGCGCCGCCGCTCACCACATTTTGTACGTTGAGATTGTCATAAGAATTCGGCGTCTGAAACCACGAGCGGCTGTAGTTCACATCCAGGTGAACAGAATCCTTCTGCGTAAAGTTGTAGTCCACGCGATCGAAAACATTCTGCTCGTTCCCCTTGTCGTGAAAAACGGCAAACTCCGGCGGATCGAGAAAACGTCCCGAATTCAGCCCGTCCGTCTCAATAAAATTGCCCCAGTTCTTGCCGCCGTAAGCCAGGTCAATTCCCGCCGACGCTGAACCGAATGTCCCGTAAGAACTGCTGATGCTGCCGGTAGGCTTGGTCACACCCTGGCCGGAGCGCGTGGTCGCCACAATCACCAGGCTGGTCTTGTCGCCGTACTCAGCCGGCGGCGCGCCGCTGATCACCTCGATCGACTGAATCGAATTCGACGGAATCTGGTTGGAGAACACTTTGCTCTGCTGGTCGGTAATGGACTGGCCATCAACGGAAAATGAGTTTTCCGCGTGATCGCCAAGGCCGTGAAACAGGCCGTTGGAATCGGCTGAAACACCAGGCGTGGTTTCTGTAACCAGCGAGCTGAGCCCTGAAGACTCACTCTCCATCGGCACCTTGATAAATAGGTCGCGGTCCACATTCGTATGGTAGGTTGGATCGTCTGTGACCAGGTCGCCCGCGCTGCCTTCCACTGTCACCGTCTGATCGGCTGTGGCGATCTGCAGCACCAACTTCAGGTTGGTCCCCACCGCCGAGTGAATCTCCACCTCTTTGCGCTGCGGAGCGAAACCATTCGCCGCAATGGCAATCTGGTAGTTATTGAAGGTCACATTGTCAAAAACAAACTGGCCGCTTCCGTCGGAGATAACACTGCGGTCCACCCCGCTGGCCGGATTGGTCAAATGAACGGTGGCGCCGGGAATCACCGCGCCGGATGGGTCGGTCACCGTGCCGCGAATGGCGCCGGCGTTACCGCCTTGCGCCGACGCTGCAAGCGCCGTGCAAATCATAACGACAATGGGAAGTATGCGAAAAATTGTGCCGCGATTGAGCGACATAGAGAGCCTCCAAGTGATGGCTGAATGCTGCGAAATCCCGGCCGCGGGGGAAAAACGCGGCGAACTCGTGTGCATTGGGGCTTCTTCCGCTTCGGCTGTTCAGCTTGCGGATATGCGCTCTGACTCGACCTTGCGCGAGAGAGATGAGCAACCGGTATCAAGCTGAACTGCGAATCTACGCGAAGAAGCCCTGGCAGGCCATCGGTGGAGGGCGTGTAAAAAGCTGGGGATGCCAATAGCGCGTGACCGTATGCGTCTCTAACACCGGCGCGCGGGTCTCGACCTGAACCAGGACAATGATGGCAGCCGCAACTGCCACCGGCGCCGCCGTATGCATCACAATGCACAGCGGGCAGTGGTCGGAATCGCTGTCGAGCGGGTGAACGTGGGCCACCTGGACCACGGTCAGCAGCGCCAGCAGGACCAGGCACACGACGGTAACCACCGGCCAGGCACGCAACCCGGCGCGGCGATCTCCGCGGAATCTTGCCAAAAATCCTGTCAAACAACGACCCCTTGTTTAAGAATACACAAGATTGGATGCAAACGAATCCTCCGCGGTTACGAAACTGCCTCAGTTCTTGGACGAAACCAGCCGCCAACGCCAGTCCGCCCCATTCGTCTAAACTGGTGCGGATGAACCACCAGCCCCACTTCCGGCGCCTATCGGCCGTGTGCCTAGCCGTTTTGCTCCTTGCCGGAGCCGCGCAGGCTGCCCGCGCCCAGACTCCGCTCCCCCTCAAGCCGGACGTGCCCGGCATGGCCACCAACCATCGCCTTATCCTTAAAGACGGCACCTACCAGTTGGTCCGCCAGTACGAAATTGTCGGCGACCGTGTTCGCTACATCTCTCTCGAGCGCGGCGGCGACTGGGAAGAGCTGCCCGTCAGCCTGGTCGACTGGGACGCCACGCGCAAGTATGAGAGGGACAACGCAGCATCACCGGAAGAAGCCTCGCCGGCCATGAAAGAGGCCGCCGACATCGATAAGGAAGAAGCTGCCGAGCGCGACGAGCAGAAGGCGCGCATGCCCGAGGTGTCCAGGGGACTGGAGCTGCCTGACGAAGATGGCGTCTTTGTGCTGGACACTTTTCAGGGCACGCCCGAGTTGGTTGAGCTATTGCCCACCGAGTTGAATGCCGAAACGAAAACCAAACACGGCCTGAGCACGCTCAATCCCCTGGCCGGCTCCAAGGCCAGCCTGGAACTGGAAGGCGCGCACGCCAAAATCCACCTCCATGTGAACGATCCGGCCATTTATCTCTCGCTGAACACGCCCAACAAAGCCGACCAGGTCATCTCCCACTCCATGACCGTGAACACCAACGGCGCAAGGCAAGTGACTGGCGGCAAGCATGGCGCCCATTCCGCTACCTCGGGCTTCGCCATCGTCCGCGTGGACGAGCGCCGCGCCCTGCGCATCGTCGGCGCCATTCACATGAGCCCCAGCGGCGTCGTCACCCAGGACGAAAACGTGATTCCCGCCAAAGTCGAAGTCCTGCCCGGCAAGCACTGGATGAAGATCGCGCCGCAGAAACCCCTCGAGATTGGCGAGTACGCGTTGGTCGAGATTCTTTCCGCCTCCGACATCAATCAGTCGGTCTGGGATTTTCGCGTCGACCCGCAGCTAGGCGACAACCCCGGCTCCATCGGGCCAATTTTGAAATAAGATCAAGCTATGCACATGCATAACCCCGCACATCCCGGAAGGATTCTCGCGTATTACCTCGAAGGACGCTCTGTGACCGAGGTCGCGCGCCATTTAGGGGTGACCCGGCCAGCGCTATCGCGAGTTTTGAACGGCAAGGCCGGTGTCTCCGCTGACATGGCTCTGCGCATCTCTGAGGCCTTCAACACCGATCCCGAACTCTGGCTTCGCCTCCAGGCACAGCGCGACCTCTGGGTTGCGTCCCGCAAGAAACGCGCCAAAGTGAAGCCACTCATCGTGAGCGAAGCAGCTTAATACAATTCCTCATCCAGCGTCCGGCGATTTCGCCCGCGCAAACTTCTGCCGCCGCACCTCCCATTCATCCGAACCGAAAAACCTCGGCCCCACCTCAATCAGCCGCGGAATCATGTTGAACACGGCAACCCTGCTCCACGGCCGCCCATCGCGCTGACGAAACCCCTTCTCGTTCAGATCGCTGACGATGCTCGAATACCCGAAATCCTGCACCAGCAGTTCCATCATCAGCATCAGCGCCTGGTGCTCCGTCGGTT
>Ga0182012_10002200_pt1 | contig 21225 bp, 23 predicted proteins | sample 612S2SmetaG_FD_120486 | JGI IMG/M metagenome (GOLD analysis project Ga0182012, IMG submission 120486) | Permafrost microbial communities from Stordalen Mire, Sweden - 612S2S metaG | ecosystem: Environmental > Terrestrial > Soil > Wetlands > Permafrost | place: Sweden: Stordalen | collected... | reverse complement strand
GGTGGCGGGAGGCAGGATCGAACTGCCGACCTACGGGTTATGAATCCGTCGCTCTAACCATCTGAGCTACCCCGCCGGAGTGAAGCGATTGAGTTTTAGTACAAACGCGCAGGCCGAACGGGCCCGCCCGGGAAGGCACCGGCTGGATGCGGCGCACAACTCCCAATCTTGATGATACGGGGGGCTTCAAAGCAGGTCAAACCCGGTGGCCCGGGGCAGCTCGACAGATGAAACCTGGAAAAGGCTGCCGGGACCGCTGCAAATGAATTCTGGCTGCCTGCTCTTGTAAACTCACCTGCATGAGCACGATCCGGATTGCCGGGGTGATTCCGGCGCGGCTGAGTTCGACGCGGCTGAGCCGCAAGGTTTTGCGCGAGATTGCCGGGCGGCCCATGGTCGAGTGGGTGTGGCGCGCCGCCGCGGATGCCGGGTTGATGGATCCGGTGGTGGTAGCGACTGATTCGGAGGAAGTGGCCGCCGTTTGCCGGGCGCGCGGGATTCCAGTCGCCATGACATCGCGGGAGTGTCCTAGCGGGTCGGACAGGGTCCGCGAGGTTGCCCGGCAGATCGATGCCGATATTTACGTGAACATCCAGGGCGACGAGCCGACATTGACGGCTGACTTTTTCCCTCCGCTTCTGGATCTGTTTCGCCGGCCGGAGGTTGAGGTGACCACACTGGCTGTGCCCTGCCCGCCCGAGGAGTTCACCAATCCGAATGCAGTGAAGGTGGTGACAGCGCTCGACGGGCGCGCACTTTATTTTTCGCGGGCGACGATTCCTTTTGATCGTGACCGGACGGGCTATGCAGGCTATCGCAAGCACCTGGGGATCTATGCCTACCGGAAGGCGGCACTGGAGCGGTTCGCGGCGCTGCCGCCCGGCATGCTGGAGCGGGTGGAGCGGCTGGAGCAGTTGCGTCTGCTTGAAAATGGGATCGCGGTCTACGTGGCGGACGCGCCGCGAGACACCATCGGCGTGGATACGGAAGAAGACCTGGCGAGGGCTGAGGCGATGCTGCGCGCTAAGTGAGTTGGGGAGATGGGGTAGATGGCTTTGGCCGCCGATTGGGGGTCAACCGGCGGCCCTATCCGATGGGGAAGTGCGTTACGGAATGCGGATTACGGTGCGGATCTGAAAATTGGAACTGTTGGCGAGTATGTAGTTGCCATCTACCTGGCGCCACTCGTAACCGCGCGGCGGGGCGGCCAGGTGATTCTGGTGGTAATCCACCTTATCGCCGCGATCCCAGTCCTCGTGCTTGATGGGAGCGCCTTTCTTCCATTCCTTATGCTGGACGTAGGTGTGGTTGTCGTGATGGTCCCGGTCCTGGGCAAATGCTGAACCGCCCATAAGGCTCGTGGAAAGGACTGCGAGAGCTAACGCGAAGTGAAGCTTTTTCATAATGTCTCCTGCCAGTCTAGGATGCCTCCAGATGAATTGGCGTTGTTCCCTTGCGGGTGGGAAGCCTGAGGACAACGTGCGGGCCGATGGCCAACCGCTTTCAGGGCAGCGGTTTAGCTGGTTTACGTCGGCGTCGGAAACGATCAATATTCATACTCCCGAGCCCGAGTGTTTGCCCTCCAGACCGGAATTGACGTCCATCGTGACTGATCTGGTTTTTGCGGTCAATTTGAATTGCGGGTTTGCTCCCGTGGAAATGGGGAATTGGGCGCAAGAAGCGGATAGCGGGAACGGGCGGGATGAGCGACGATGGTGTCCATGATGAGCACGGCAAAATCAGTGGAGAGCAGGGTCGAGTTAGCAGGCAACGCGAGTTCTGATATGGGTGTTGACCGCGAGGCCGCGTGGCAGAAGGTGCTGGCGCGAGATTCGGCGGCTGACTTCTTTTATGCGGTGACGACGACCGGGGTGTTCTGCAGGCCGAACTGCACGAGCCGGCGGCCGTTGAAGGCGAATGTGCGATTTTTCAAGTCGGCTGCGGAGGCGCAGGGCGCAGGTTTTCGCGCCTGCAAGATGTGCAAGCCTGGCACTGCGAGCAGCAACCCTTTGGACAGGGTTCGCAGACAAATTGAGGCGAATCTCGACCGGCCGGTTCGGCTTGAGGAGTTGGGACGCGTCGCGGGCATGAGTCCGTTCACGGTCCAGAGGCTCTTCAAGCGCGAGATGGGCGTAAGCCCGCTCGGCTACCAGCGTGCGCTCCGGGCCGGCTCACTGCGCAAGGCGCTCAAGCAAGGAGACAGCGTGACCAACGCAATTTATGAAGCGGGATTCGGTTCATCGAGCCGGGCGTATGAAGGCGCGCAACTGGGCATGACACCTGCACGCTTTGCCAAAGGCGGCAAAGGCGAGAAGATCACGTGGGCTGCAGCCCGTTCACCTTTCGGCTGGGTGATCGTGGGCGGAACGGAGCGCGGGCTATGCTGGCTGGCGCTGGCTGGCACCGCGGCCGAGGCTGAAGCGAGTTTGCGCGAAGAGTTTCCGCAGGCCGAGTTGCGCCGCGACTCCTCGATGGCGCGCTGGGTAGAGCTGGCGGTGGCGAACGTGATGCCACATGCTGGGGCGGGGAAGAAGACGGCCGCTGCCCAACCGCTGGACCTGCGCGGGACAGCGTTTCAACTGCGCGTGTGGCAGGCGCTGCGCGCCATTCCGCGCGGCGAAACGCGCAGCTACAGCCAACTGGCGCGCGAAATGGGGATGGAAAAATCGACGCGTGCCGTGGCCCGCGCCTGCGCTCTGAATCGCGTCTCATTGCTGGTGCCCTGCCACCGCGTGGTTGGCGCAAGCGGGTCACTCACCGGGTACCGGTGGGGAGTGGATCGCAAGCGCCAACTGCTGGAGGCTGAGCGGGCGTGAGCCGGCTTACAGGCGCGCGCCGCCTGAGGCTTGGATGGTTTGTCCGCTCACCCAGGCTGAGTCATCCGAAGCGAGGAACGCGGCGATCGAAGCGATATCATCCGGCTGCCCGATGCGGCCGAGCGGCGTGTCCTTGATGGTCTGTTGATGAAAGTCGCTGCCGATGAAACCGGCCGTAAGCGTTCCCTCCGTCTCCACCATGCCTGGATTAAGTGCGTTCACACGAATCTGCTTTGGACCGAGCTCCTTTGAGAGCGCGACGGTGATCGAGTTGACCGCGCCCTTGGTGGCTGAGTAGACCGAGGCGGCAGGCACGCCCGAAGCCGCGACCGATCCGATGTTGATGATGCTTCCGCCGGCGGGGCTGAAGTGCTGAAGCGCAGCCTGCGTGGTGAGTAGGAGGCCGAGCACGTTGACATCGAATTGCTTGTGGAAGTGCTCTGGGGTAATTCCCTCAATGGGGCTGAAGTCGTAGATCCCGGCGTTGTTGACGAGCACGTTGATGGGGCCCAGCTTTTTGGCAACGGTGGCCACAAGCGGGCCGATGGATTCAGGGTCAGCAAGATTGGCCTGGATGGCGATGGCCTTGCCGCCAGCGTCTTCAATTTCCTTGACGACTTTGTCCGCGCCGGCCTTGCTGCCTGAATAGTTGACTGCGACAGCGGCGCCGCGCGCCGCCAACTCAAGGGCGATGGCGGCGCCAATGCCCTTCGATGCGCCGGTAACCAGCGCGACTTTTCCCTGAAGACTGCTCATGTTTCTGCTCCTGAATCGATCCGTCATTGATTCGACGTTTCGACAACTATCGAATTGATTAGACAGGCAGGGGAAAGGATTCAAGTCAATTGTGGAAATTTATCGAGGCTGGCCTTCAGCGGGGCCGCAGGGAACTTGTTCCAAGGCCGAAAGTGTTGAAGCAAGTGACTCCAGCACGCCGGGGCGCAACGACATAAAGTGGAACTTGCCTTCGCGGCGAATGGAGATAAGGCCTGCGGTCTCAAGCTCCTTGATATGGTGCGAGAGTGTGGCCGCAGAAATGGGCAGGGCGGCACGGGCCTGTGCACAGCCCAGCGGGCAGCCGGCGCGGGCGATCTTTTCAAGGAGTTCGAAGCGACGCGGATCGGCGAGCGCTTTGAGGAGGACGGTGCGGCGGGCGCGGGTGAGGCGCGCCGGTTTTGCGGGTGCCGGCTGTGAATTTCGCAAAACGGCTGCTGTCATGGTCGAGCTCCGTTGATTGGATGATAGAGGGGCGCGGTTCGATTGTGGGGGGATGGTCAGGAATGCCGAAGCGCAGTGGCTTCCTCGACGGTGCGGGCCATGGGGAGAAAGCGATCCACCTTGGTTAGCCTGAAGAGTTCAAGGACGCGCGGGCCGACGCCGACGAGGACCATGCGGATACCTTTGCCCTTGCAATGGGCGTAATGAGTGACGATCATGCCGAGGCCCATGGAATCGACGTAGGGGACGGCGGTGATGTCGAGAATGTTGAGGGCAGGAATTTTTTCCTCGGGGGTGGAATGGAAACTGAGCACGCTGCCGGCAGCGTCGGGCGTTTGGCACTCGTACATGGCGCGCGCTGTGAGCGGTCCTGAGAGACGGAAGATTGCGGTGCCCGCGGCATCGGCGTCCAGGCGTTGGATTTGGAAGGGATGCGGCTGCGGGCTGAGTTCCGGAGTTGCGGTCATTGAGGATCTCCCGTACGGATGGAGATTTGGGTCAAATCTTTCAAATTGTAATATTCGGCAGGGGATGGCCAAGGATTTATTTCGAACTCGAATGAAGTTTCGAGGGTTCTTGATGAGCGACGAATGACTTCACGCCGCGTCTATAGTAGATTCAAACAACGGCCGGTCCCCGGCACGAAGCTGGCCGCAGGAGCTCACAGATGCCCGCAGCTCGCCCGCTTCCCCAAACACTGGGGGAACTGCGCACCAGTACACAGTTCCCTGAAGCCTGCCTGAAAACACGAACCGTCAAGGACGAGATGCGCGCCAACCTGATTGCGCGCCTCAAGTCGGGAGAAACGCTTTTTCCCGGCATCATCGGCTACGAAGACACGGTGATTCCGCAAATTGTGAATGCCGTTTTGTCGAAGCAGAATTTTATTCTGCTGGGGTTGCGCGGACAGGCCAAGAGTCGCATCTTGCGAGCGCTTACCGCACTGCTCGATGAGCAGACGCCTTACATGGCCGGATGCGAGATTCGCGACAATCCATACATGCCGCTTTGTAAACGATGCCGCGATTTGATTGCTGAACGGGGCGATGCTACGCCGATTTCGTTCATGGGACGCGACGATCGCTACGTGGAAAAGCTCGCCACACCGGACGTTACCGTCGCCGACCTGGTGGGGGATCTGGATCCTATCAAGGCGGCGCGAGGGTCAGAGGACCTGTCGAGCGAGCTGACCATGCATTATGGATTGCTGCCGCGCGCCAACCGGGGTATTTTTGCCATCAACGAGCTGCCCGACCTTGCCGCCAAGATCCAGGTGGCGCTGTTCAACATCATGCAGGAAGGCGACGTGCAGATCAAAGGCTATCCGGTGCGGCTGGCTCTGGATGTAGCGCTGGTGTTCAGTGCCAATCCCGAGGACTACACGGCGCGCGGCAAGATTGTGACGCCGCTCAAGGATCGCATCGGCTCGGAGATCCGTACGCACTATCCGGAGACGATTGAAGAGGGCATGGCCATCACGGCGCAGGAAACATGGGCCGAGCGGGGAGCCGCGCCGATTGAGGTTCCGGAGTACATTCGCGAGATTGTGGAGCAGGTGGTGTTTCTTGCGCGCGAAGACAAGAAGGTGGACAAACGCAGCGGCGTAAGCCAGCGGTTTCCGATCGCCACGCTGGACCTGGTGGTTTCGAACGCGGAACGGCGCGCGCTGATGAACGAGGAGCCGCATGCGGTGCCACGCGTGAGCGACATTTATGCTGCCATGCCGGGCATGACGGGCAAGCTGGAGCTGGAGTACGAAGGCGAGATGAAGGGCGCCGACACCGTGGTGCGCGAGTTGATTCGCAAGGCGGTGGGGAAAATCTTCGATCATGTTTTTGCAGGCGTGGATACGCAGCAGATTGAGCAGTGGTTCAACCTGGGCGGCACGGTGGGTCTCGATGACAACCATCCAGCGGCCGCCGCGCTCGCTGATCTGAAGCAGATCCAGGGGCTTATTGCGAAGCTTCTCCGCTGGGCATCACAAAATCGGATGAGGCGCCGAGGGTGGTTTCGGCGGCGGAGTTCCTGCTCGAGGGCCTGGTGGCTCATCGCAAGCTGAGCCGAAGCGAGGAGCGCGTGTTTGCCGCGAACGAAAAGCCGCAGCGGGGACCGGAACGCGCAGAGCTCGAGGTAGATTTCGAGGACTGGCAACGAGCCCGCCGCTCGCCGCGCGGCGGATACAACTGAGCGCGTGCGATTGACTTTCCCCGGTCTCAGAATCGAGACCGGGGGCACCCTCGGTGATGGGAACGGAATCAACGGAGTCAGGCTCTGACGGGCTGGATCGGAGGGCATGTGAGACGCACTGAATACACCAAATACAAGGGCGATATGGCCTCCGAAATCGACATGGAGGATCTGCTCGACGCGCTCTCCGACTACATGCTTGACTCCGGATTTCGCGACCCCTACGCGGATTTTCCGGACCTCGAGCACACGATGGACGATCTGCGCGAGGCCTTGCGCAGGGCTATCGAGAACGGGGACTTCTTCGACGAAGACCTGCGGCAGAAGCTGGACCAGTTGAAGGCGGAAGGCAAGCTGGATGAGCTCGTTGAAAAACTCATCGAGCGGATGGAGCGGGAAAACTACATCTCGGCCCGCGGTCCGCGAGGCCCGAAGCGCGAAGGAAACGGCCAGGGACGCGGGCAGGAGGGCGAGGCTCGCTTTGAAGTGACGGACAAGAGTCTTGATTTTCTTGGCTTCAAAGCACTTCGTGATTTGATGGGCTCGCTGGGCAAGTCGAGCTACGGCCGCCACGATACGCGGCATTGGGCCACAGGAGTTGAGGCCAACGGAGCGTCGCGGCGCTACGAGTTTGGCGACACGTTGAACTTGGACACTACTGCAACGTTGAGCTCGGCGATTGCGCGCGAGGGGATCGGGCTGCCGCTGAACATGGAGTACGACGATCTGCATGTGCACCAGTGCGAATACGAAAGCTCGTGCGCCACGGTTGTGTTGCTTGACTGCTCGCATTCGATGATTCTGTACGGCGAAGACCGGTTCACTCCGGCCAAGCGCGTGGCCATGGCGCTTTCACATCTGATCCGCACGCAGTTTCCCGGCGACTCGCTTTCGCTGGTGTTGTTTCACGACTCTGCTGAAGAAATTCCTGTATCGCAGCTTGCGCGGGTGAAGGTTGGCCCTCATTACACCAACACGCGGGAAGGGCTGCGCGTGGCGCAGCGTGTGCTTGCCCGCCAGCGCAAGGATATGAAGCAGATCGTGATGATTACCGATGGCAAGCCGTCTGCGCTGACGATGCCGGGCGGGCAGATTTACCGCAACGCGTATGGGCTCGATCCGCTGGTGGTGAGCGAGACGCTGGAAGAGGTGGCGCGTTGCAAGCGGAGCAACATCCTGATCAATACGTTCATGCTGGCGTCGGACTACGACCTAGTGCAGTTTGTGCACAAGGTCTCGGAGATGTGCAAAGGGAAGGCCTACTTCACCACGCCGGACACGCTCGGACAGTACCTGCTGATGGACTACATGCAGCGACGGTCGAAGATGGTGCATTGAGAGAGGCAGCTTTTAGCTCTGAGCTTTCAGCTCTCAGCTTTTTTGTCGCTGACGCGGCGCGGGTCCCAATCGTCTGCTGTGAGGAGAGTTTTATTTTGCCCGCACCTAATTTTCTGACGCGTGCGAGTTGCCGATTTGCGTGCAAAACGGCACTCAGGACGCGACGATTGGGCAGTCGCATGCAAAGTGTCGTGAATCGTCTTAGACCAACACGACGGTTTTGAACGAAGTGTCCTAGACCAACTCGACTCTCGCTCTGCAAAATGCACAAAAATGACGGAAAATGCGGGTTTTTGACGAGTTTTTGTCACTTTTGCGGGACTGTTTGCACCGAAGTTGGTGCATTTGGGGTCGGCGGACAGAGGCGGGGTTTTCTTGAGTCCCCGGTCCCCAGGGGCGAGGGACCGGGGGGGCGGCCAGGTTTTAGCGGCAGAGTGGGGTTCGGCGCGACGTTTGAGGTTGAGTTCCTGGTTTCCCACTCAAACCACAAAGGCGTGGTTTAGATTTGTGCAACAGTCAAATTTTCCTCTTGTTTTATATCAATATACGTATAATAGTATATTAGATGGACGATGATGAAGTTCCAAAACCTGTCATCTGGATAGGGACATCGCAAAAAGATATTCGCTCTTTTCCTGAAGCTGTGCGTCGGGACATTGGGCAAGCCCTTTACGCGGCCCAACAAGGAATGACAGACCCCGCAGCTAAGCCGCTAAAGGGCTTTGGCGGCCATAGCGTAATGGAAATTGTCGCTCCATTCGATGGGAACACCTGGCGCGGCGTCTACACCGTTCGTTATAAGGGCGTGCTTTACGTGCTTCATGTGTTTCAGAAAAAATCGAAGTCCGGCATCGCAACGCCAAAGTCGGAAATTGAGCTAATCCATAAGAGATTGGCCAGCGCGGAACAAGACTACAAAGAAAGGAAGGCATAAACATGGCAACCAGAACTACACGTCTCAAAGCTGAAAAGGCAATTGCAGGCAGCGGGAATATCTTTGCCGATATCGGTCTGCCTAATCCAGCTCAGGAGCTCTTGAAAGCACGGCTGACGCTACAGATTTACTCAATCATCCAAGATCGCGGACTGACGCAGGCAGAAGCAGCAAAACTCCTCGGCATTCAACAACCGCGCGTCTCTTCTCTCGCCCGCAATCGTTCCGGTGATTTCTCCGTGGGCCGACTAATTGAATTTCTCACGGCACTTGGCCAGGATGTCAAAATAACCGTCACCCCCACACGCAAAGAGCATGGGGAAATGTCGCTCGTCGTGGCTTAAATGGTTTCACATATTGCACGAAGCTGAATATCTGCTACGACAGGGAATGTCTACGCAAGCCGACAAACCCTCTGCGAGAGCGCATCAGCTCGAAGTGCTGCAAAGCATCACCGAACTCATGGACACGCGTGGTTTGAATGGGGCACAAGACTTTTTCCAAACCCTGGTGCCTCCGCCGCGGCGGACGAGGGACCGGGGGCCCCCGGCAGTACCTGCTGATGGACTACATGCAGCGACGGTCAAAAACGATCCACCAAGATCTCACTTGAGCTTTTCAGTGAAATCCCCTTGCGGCTCGCGCCCCTCAAGAAATGCCTGATTGAGCTCGATGTTCTGTTTCATCACCATCGACCCGTCAGCGAGCAGGAATGCGACCTGTCCTAATGGCTCAGCCAGTTCTCCAGCTTGTTGGGGCGTTAGCGTCCTGGTGTCGCTGAACTTTGAAACGAGGCCGATGACATGGGCCATATCGTCGATCGGTAACTCCTGAATCGCCAGAAGGTGCTCCTGGGCTTGATAGATCTGGGCATAGCGTTGCGCCTCGGCATAGGGCATGTAGGCCAGTGCGCCGGACGATTCCGCGGTCTTCCATGCCGTGTTACTCAGCGTGATTCCATGGGCACTCACAGATATGGATGCTCGCTGTACCGCCTTGTCGTTGGGGTGCGCCTGAATCCTGGCCAAGGCATCCAAATCCGCCTGCACCTCGTTTCTCCAGGACTGAAGACCGGGCTCGGCGGCTTTCAGATCGTCAAAGTTCTTCTGAATCTCGACGCGTAGAGATGCGCGTGCCTCCTCCGCCAGGTGCACATGGTGCCGCCACTCCACGCAGCTCTCGATTTGGGTGGCAATCAGCAATCCGACGGTAATGGTGAACAGGTGAAAGAAGAACTCTTTGGTCCCGTGGAGCGGCGAATGCGGGGCATGAACATCCAGCATGATTTCAGATGATCAGGCCTTTTGGCTGAGGGCGCAAGAGGGATTTGGGGTAACCGTCTGTGGGAAGGGATCTGATTAATGAATGGGTTTGTGGGCGACGGCCAGCAGGGTTTGGAACTGGGGGGCTTCGGGTTCCTTGTCGACTACCGATGTGCTGACGCTGGTGAAGCCGGCTCTCTCAAGCATGGCTTCTAGGTCGGCCTCGCTGAAGCCCAGCCACTCGTCGGCGTACAATTCGCGGGCTTCTTCAAAGCGGTGCCTTGCGAGGTCGAGGATGACGATGCGGCCGCCGGGGACGAGGATGCGGTGGGCGTCCTGGAGGGCGCGCTCGGGGTGCAGGGCGTGGTGGAGGGATTGGGAGAAGAAGACGAGGTCGACTTCGGCGTCGGCGATGGGGATTTCTTCCATGTCGCCGTGGCGGAACTCGACGTTCTTGACGCCGTTGCGGAGGGCCTGGTCGCGGCCGACTTCGAGCATCTTTGCCGACGTATCCACGGCGATGACTTTGGTGGCGCGTTCGGCGAGCAGGAGGGCAAAGGAGCCTTCGCCAGCTCCCAGGTCGGCGATGGTCATGGGAGGCATGAGGCGCAACAAGGCCTCGGCTACGCTTTTCCAGGATTTGCCAGGGACGTAGTTCTTGCCGAGGCGGCCGGCCACGGAGTCAAAGAAGGCGCGCATCTTGTCCTGTCGTTTGCGCAGGACGCGGCGCATGGCTGCCTGGTCGGAGGAGGATTCGGGGATTTCTGCCCTGGCCTCAGCAAGAATCTGCTCCAAAGGGCTGCCCTCCGCAGGAGTTAGGCGGTAGAGGCTGCTTTTGCCGGCGCGGCGGTCTTCAACCAAGCCTGCCTGCTTGAGCTGGGAGAGATGGGTGGAGATGGTGCTCTGGCCCATAACGAGGATTTCCTGCAATTCCGCGACGGAAAGCTCCTCGCCCTTGAGCAGGAGCAGGATGCGGAGCCGGTTGGGATCGGCGACCACGCGCAGGATTTTTACGATCGAGGGCATAGTTTGTGGTTGACTCGGGGTCCGCGTATCTGGTACATATCAACATATCACGATAGGACGATGGGTTCCGAAAGTTTTTAGGTTTGCAGGTTTTTAAGTTGGAAGGCAGGCCTGAGCCCGCGCTAAGGTTTGAGAGATCGTTTTGAAGTAAATGAGACAGAAATCGAGGAGAAACGAAATGGCGACATCCGTACTGGACGCGACCGAACTGAGCTACAAAGTGGCCGATATGGCCCTGGCCGATTGGGGCCGCAAAGAGATCACCATCGCCGAGCACGAGATGCCGGGCCTGGTGTCGATCCGCAACAAGTACGCGGCGGCCAAGCCGCTGGCTGGCGTGCGGGTGACAGGCTCGCTGCACATGACGATCCAGACGGCGGTGCTGATTGAGACGCTGGTGAGCCTGGGCGCGGAGGTTCGCTGGGCCAGCTGCAACATCTTCTCGACGCAGGATCATGCGGCGGCAGCGATTGCGGCGACGGGCGTGCCCGTATTTGCATGGAAGGGCGAGTCGCTTGAGGAGTACTGGTGGTGCACCTATCAGGCGCTGGCGCACAAGGGTGGCAAGGGGCCGCAACTGGTGGTTGATGACGGCGGCGACGTGACGCTGCTGATCCACAAGGGCTATGAGCTGGAAGAAGGCGACGGCTGGGTGAATACGCCGAGCGGCAACCACGAAGAACAGGTGATCAAGGACCTGCTGAAGCAGGTGTACGCCGAAGACAAGCAGCACTGGCACAAGGTGGCGAAGGAGTGGCGCGGCGTTTCAGAAGAGACGACGACGGGCGTTCACCGGCTCTACAAGATGATGGAGCAGGGCAAGCTGCTGGTTCCGGCGATCAACGTGAACGATTCGGTGACCAAGAGCAAGTTCGACAATCTGTACGGCTGCCGCGAATCGCTGGCGGACGGAATCAAGCGCGCGACCGACGTGATGGTGGCGGGCAAGGTGGCGGTGATCTGCGGCTATGGCGACGTGGGCAAGGGCTGCTCGCACTCGCTGCGCGGCATGGGCGCTCGCTGCATCGTGACGGAAGTGGATCCGATCAACGCGCTGCAGGCGGCGATGGAAGGCTTTGAAGTGACGACGGTGGAAGACACTTTGGGCCGCGGCGATATTTACGTGACGACGACCGGCAATGTGGACATCCTCACGCTTGAGCACATGAAGAAGATGAAAGACCAGGCGATCGTGTGCAACATCGGACACTTCGACAACGAGATCCAGATTGACCGGCTGAACGAGGAAAAGGGCGTTACCAAGCTGAACATCAAGCCGCAGGTGGATTTCTACACCTTCCCTGACGGGCACGGAATATTTGTGCTGGCCGAGGGACGGCTTGTGAACCTTGGCTGCGCGACGGGCCATCCGAGCTTTGTGATGTCGAACAGCTTTGCCAACCAGACGCTGGCGCAGCTTGACCTGTGGGCCCACAAGGACACCTACAAGGTGGGCGTGTACGTGCTGCCAAAGAAGCTGGACGAGGAAGTGGCGCGGCTGCACTTGGAAAAGATCGGCGTGAAGCTGACGACGCTGAGCAAGAAGCAGGCCGAGTACCTGGGCGTTCCCGTGGAAGGGCCTTACAAGGCGGAGAACTACAGATACTAGTGGTCAGGGATCAGGGACTAAGGGACCCGGGACTTAGGGACTGGTTCACGGAGTCACAACACGATTGCCGGTTGCTCAGTGGATTTGGGTGGCCGGCAATTTTCGCAAGTTGGCAGATTGTGTGAGCAAGGAACTATGGCTTCGTCGTTGAGTTTTTCGCTTGAGTTGGGTCCGCCGCGCACGCCGGAGGCGCTGGCAAAATTGCCCGGCGTTATCAGCCAGCTTGCTGCGCTGCGTCCGGCGTACTTCTCAGTAACCTATGGGGCGGGCGGTTCCACGCAGGATGGAACCTACAACACCGTGATGGCCGTAGTGGAGCATGCCGGCATAGAGGCTGTACCACATCTCACATGCGTTGGCTCCACGCGCGCGCATATCGCGGAACTGCTGGAGCGCTACCGCAGTGTCGGCATCAAGCGCATTGTTGCCCTGCGCGGCGACCTGCCTGCGACGGCGATGAGCGCATCCGCCCCCGGCGAATTCCACTACGCAAACGAACTAGTAAGCTTCATTCGATCGCAGCATGGCGATCACTTTCATATCGAGGTCGCGGCGTATCCTGAGATGCATCCACAAGCACCGAATCCGAATGCGGACCTGGAGAATTTCAAGCGCAAAGTCGATGCAGGCGCAGACAGCGCACTGACGCAACTTTTCTACAACGCCGACGCGTACTTCGACTTCATGGATCGGTGCCAGAAGGCGGGCATCACGATTCCGATTGTGCCGGGCATTATGCCGATTACCGGCTACGCGAATACTGTGAAGTTTTGCGGGGGATGCGGCGCGGACCTGCCGCGCTGGGTGCGTTTGCGGCTCGAGGAACTTGAAGACGACAAGCTGGCCTTGCAGGATTTTGGCGCGGATGTGGTGACGCGGCTTTGCCAGACGTTGCTGGCGGGCGGCGCGCCCGGGCTGCACTTTTATACCATCAACCAGGCAGGGCCTACGCTGAAGTTGTGGAAGAACCTGGGGCTGCCGACGACGGCCTGAGGGCTCGACTCCGACGGGGCCTTGTAGAATCTTCAGAACAAGCTACAGTTTGCAGCCCGAATTCCCCCTTTGGGTGAAACGGACGGGCCGGGCTCGTCTCGATTTCTTTGAAATAACCGATTTGAGCCAAAGCCGCGCCTTGTACTGCTCAAATCAGATTCAGAGATCCCAGAAATTCCAGGCTGAAAAAGGACACAGGAGAGGACTACATGATGCTCGATTTTGTTGCCAGAATTGCTCCATACGCAGACATCACAACATTCGTGGTCGGTCTGCCTACGCTGGTCGGCACGTACTATCAGTCGTTCAAGGCGCGGCAGGAAGCGCGCCGGGAGCGTGAGGGAACCCTGCACAGCCTGGACTGCCTGGAGTTCATCTCGCTGGACGGGGAGTGCATCAACCTGGTGCCGCTGGAGACTCTGCACTCGCTGCCGCGGGAGGGCGACGTGATCCTGTTGCCGGGCGACGGCATTACGACGGCGAGGGATACGTTTGTGACCGGGGCCTTCCTGGTGGAGTCGGTCGAGCATATTTATACGCACGTGGTGCGCAAAGGCGCACGGCCGCGGGAGGCCCGACTGACCAAGGCTGTGGCCAAGGTGACTTCGCTGAATCCGGCGTTGGAATCGTGACCTGTAGCGGCGGCTACTTTTGTTTGCGGCGCATGAGCCGATCGTAGAGCCGCCAAAACTCGCTGTGCAGCAGGCGTGTCTGTTCGGCTTTCAGTGCCTGGTAGGAGCGCGCGACGTAGAGGTCGAAGTCGGGCGGCCAGCCTATGGTGGAGCGGCGCTCGGAGTAGTCGCCATCGGCCCACTTGGCGAGTACGGCCTTATAGCCCACCACATGGGTGACAAAGTCGAGCAGGCAGAGGGGCATCTGCTCCTCGACGATGAGGTGTGCCTTTTCAATGATGATCCTTTCGCGAATGTCGTTCAGGGGCATGAAGATGGTGGTCATCCACAGCATCCACTCCTTCATTTCGCCGTCGAGAATGGGAAAGCTCTGGGTCTTGCCCTGCTTTTTCAGGAGCGAGCGATAGGCGATGTTGCCTGCCTGGGAGGCTACGTAGAGGGGCCCGTAAAACTCGTTGAGACGCTCGTTGACCAGGCGCAGGCGGTCGGCTCGGCGGGCCATCATGCGGGTGCTGAGAAAGGTAACGAGATAGCCGGCGAAGGCCAGCACGATGGTGAGGACGGCCGCGTTTTGCAGCGAGGCGGGCAGAATGACCGTTGAAAAATCCATGACGTGCGTACCTTGGGTGCAGGCTTACTTTGGCGAAAAGTATACGCGGGTTGGGGTGAGGGGAATGTGATGAAGAGCAGGGAACAGGGATCAGGGAACAGGGAACAGAAAGGCTCGGGGGGGAGTTCGTTCTGTCCCACCCATCGCAAAGTGCGCGATGGATGGGGCACACGGCTTTATTGCCGTGGCTGGCTGGCTGGAATGGATTTGCCGACTTCCGGGACGATCTTGATCTCGAACAACTTTGGCCAGAGCTTTCCGGTGACGAAGAGGCGGTCGTGCGCGGCGTCCCAGGCGATGCCATTCAGCACTGCTCCGGAATCGGTGCGCTCGTTCTGCGGCCACAGGCTTGCCAGATCGATGGAACCGAGGACTTTGCCGGTTGAAGGTGAGATGCGGACGATCCGGTCCGTGTACCAGATGTTGGCGTAGATCTGGCCGTGAATGAATTCGAGCTCGTTGAGGTTCTTGACGGGGCTTCCGTTTTCCTTGACGACGAGGGCGCGGACCTGCTTGAAGGTTTGCGGATCGAGGAAGCGGAGGGTTGCGCTGCCGTCCGAGAGGATGATGTGCGCCGCGTCGTGGGTCAGCCCCCAGCCTTCGCCGCTGTAGGGCAATGTGCGCAGCAGGCGAAAGCTGAAGCGGTCATAAACGAAGGCGATGTGCGCCTGCCAGGTGAGCTGGATGAGGGTGCTGCCCCAGTCAGTGAGGCCTTCGCCGAAGTATTGGGCGTCGAGGCTCTGGCTCTGCAGCGTGCGGCCGGTTTCAAGGTCGTCCATGCGCAGAGTGGAGCGGCCATTGAGGCCGGTGCTCTCGTAAAGATGGCCGTCAACGAAGACGAGTCCCTGGGTGAAGGCGTTGGGATCGTGCGGATATGTGTGCACGATGCGATAGGTGTCAGCAGCGGTGGCTGAGGCGGCGCAGAGAAGCAGGAGTAGGAAGAGTAGTTTCATTGAGGACTTCAGTACGCTGAATTCATTCCCCGGTGCCCAAGTGCTAGGCACCGGGGGCACCCGCTTCTTCACTCCTATTCGCGAAGGGCAACCGCAGATTCTTCGCTTACCACCCCCAAACTGAAAAACGTTTGGAGGCCCCGTGCGCTCAGAATGACAATCTTCAAAATCCTAGTTGACGTCGTTGGCCGTGAAAACTTCAACGGGCGGGTCGGAGGTCAACTGGGTGTCGACGATGAGCACGGTGCGCACTTCTCCGCCGGTAAGCGCAAGGGGCTGGGATGTGTAGCGGGGCGTTTGGGTGCCGGTGGGCGTGATGACCATGGTGACGGTTTGCGAGGTAAAGCTGACGTAGCCCGCGGTGGCGCCTACGGGCAGATCGGTGACGATGGGAATGGTGTTGGCCAGCGTGACGCCGGCGGGAATCATATAGACATCGACAGCGCCGGTTTTCGGAGCCTGGTTGAGAAAGCGGAAGGCGGAGTGGTTGCTGGCGGCGGCAATCTGCTGATCTTCAAGCACGGTGACGGTGTAGCTCAAGGGAGCGACGCCGTTGTCGGTGATGAAGACGGAGTGCTGGTGGCCGGCGAGAAGAGTGCCGGTGGCGGAGACCAGCGTGGCGCCGCCGGTCGCCGCTGTGACCTTGATGGGCGCCGCGATGCTGGCCTGCAGTGTTCCGTAGGGCGTGATGGCCCCCTGGCCGATATTGGCGGCGAGGGTGGTTCCTTCAACGGAAACATTGATGGCTGGGGCGATGTAAGAAGCGTCAATGACGCGGACGAGGGTTGGCTGGGTAAAGCCCGTGACGTTTTCGCAGGCGGTGAGCGAACAGGCCAACGCGAGCGAGGCCACGGCCGCCACGGCGAGCGAGGAAAGCTTGAGCTGGCGCGGTTTCTCCATCCATCGGGTCCGGTTCGTACTGAGGTTTCGCTGCCTCAAAAAGGTCAAATGCCTCACCCTCATAGTACAGGGCTTGAGGAGGGAGACGTTACGACTTTTTGGCCACACGTGAGCGGGATGGACGCAACCCAATCGCGAGGCTGGGATCAGCTTTTCAGGTTGCCGCCGTGAAAGCGTCCGAATCCCCAGGCGTGGTTGAGAGACATGAGCAGCATGCCTGCACCGAGGGTAACCGCCTGCGGTATGTCGTGCAAGCTGAAGCTGCCGACGCAGAGGATAAGCAAGTAGGCGATGACGAGATTGAGGAAACCCCAGAGGACGTTGACCGTGGAGGATGAGAGGCCCTTGCCGGGCGGTTTTGCAAAGGGGGACTGGAAGGGTCGGCCGGCGACGCCGGTGCCGAGGTGAGGGATGGCGTTGGCGAGAAATGCGCCGCCGAAGAAATAGGAAACGAAGAAATACCAGTGCATGATGGCTCCTGATTATTTGACGAGCAGAATCTTAGCAGGTGGCGGGTTCGCAGAATGGCGACTGGGACGCTGCAATCCCCGGTCCCCAAAAGCGAGGGACCGGGGGCACCCGGCGATTCAGCTTGCGCCGAGATAGATGAAGCGGACCAGGAACAGCGCGGCAAGGAGATAGAGGAGCCAGTCCTGGCGGCGGAACTTGCCGGTGGCGACGTGGAGGATGGCCCAGGCAATGATGCCGAAGCCGAGCCCGTTGGCGATGGAGTAGGTGAGCGGAATGAGCACGAGGGTAAGGAACGCTGGGACCGCGACCAGCGGCTCGGTCCAGCGAACTTCAACGATGGTGGCGAGCATGAGCGAACCGACAAGGATGAGCGCGGGAGCGGTAGCGGCGGTGGGTACAAAGCCCACAAAGGGGGCAGCGGCAATGGCGCCAAGAAAAAGCAGTCCGGTGACGATGGCGGTGATGCCGCTGCGGCCACCGGCCATGACGCCGGCTGTGGATTCAACGTAACTGGTGACGGTCGACGTGCCGGAGAGCGAGCCAAAAATAGTGGCAACCGCATCGGTGAAGAGGATTCGGTTGAGGCGGGGAATGGAGTGGTCTGTGGCGATGAGGCCGGCGCGCTTGGTGACAGCGACCAGGGTTCCGAGATTGTCAAACAGGTCGACAAAGAAGAAGACGAAGACGATTTCGAGCAGGCCCTTGTTAAGTGCGCCGCGTATGTCGAGTTTGAAGGCGGTGCCGAGCAGGGCATGCATGCCGCCGGGCGCGGGCGACCAGCGCACTAGATTCTGCGCCCAGGCAATGGAGTTGGGCGAGGCGATCCAGCTTGATCGCGGATCGGAGTGGAGAATGGCGAAGGCAAAGGCCCAGGAGATGGCGGTGGTGGCCAGCACGCCGATGAGGATGGAGCCGCGGACCTTGCGAATTTCAAGCGCGACCATGAGGATGAGGCCGAGCAGAGCCAGCGCGGTGGTGGGATTGCGCAGGTTGCCGAGGCCGACCAGGGTCTCAGGATCTCCGATGACCAGGCCGGCATTGCGAAAGCCGATGAAGGCGATGAACAGCCCGATGCCGCTGGCGACCGCTGCGTAGAGCTCGTGGGGAATGGAGCGAAGAATCATCTGGCGGATGCCGCCTGCGGTGAGCGCGAGAAAAATGATGCCGGAGAGAAAGACTGCGCCCAGGGCGGTTTGCCAGGGAATGTGCATCTTGAGGCAGACGGTGTAGGTGAAGTAGGCGTTGAGTCCCATGCCGGGAGCGAGCGCAATGGGATACCGGGCCACAATGCCCATGAGGATGCAGCCGAAAGCCGCGGAGAGGCATGTGGCGGCGGTAGCGGCGGCGAGCGGGACTCCGGCCGCCGACAAAATGGCCGGATTGACCAGCACGATATACGCCATGGTGAGGAACGTGGTGACGCCGGCGAGAATCTCCGTGCGCCAGTTGGTTCCCAGATGGCTGAACTCGAAGTAGGTTTCCAGCTTGTGGATGAGGGGCATAGGCAGATTCCCTTTAGAAGACCACAGGTCGAGTCGAACGCAAAGTATTTTCTGGTTTGGGAAGAGTGTGTGGGGAAGGGAGCTATCCGGTTTTGCTTTGAGCCGGACGCGGCACTTGGTAGGATGGAATTCCCATGAACTCGAACGAGACACAACGGAAAAGGATGAAGCCGGTGCTGCGCGCCGTGATCGAGATCGCGTCGATTGTGTTTCTGTTCTACTCCAACCTGCTGATGGGCGAGTTTACGCATGCGAACGGGCAAGGGAAGACGCTGGGGATGGCGCTCTATGACATCTTTACGGTGGCGAACTTTATGATCGCGATTGTGTCGTCGGCGATCGGGTACGTGATGTTTGAGTATCTGCGGAAGCGGATCTGATTGAGTGGAAATTCCAACTTATCCTTCATCCCCATATGGGATAAGACGCGGGTCACCCCGGGCGTCTACGAGACAAAGTGAGCGAGTGCATAGCTTGTGCTCCTGCCCCCTTCGGGATTGCGGATCAGGATTCCGCGTTCGACGAGAGAGAGGATATCGCGATTGGCCGTGTCCTGCGAGCATTTGGCCAGCTTGGCATACTTTGAAGATGTGAGCTTTCCTTCGAAGCCGTCCACGATGCGGTTGAGCACGAGGCGCTGACGATCATTGATTGTTACTCGGCTTAAAGCTTCCCAGAAACGTGCCTTGGCGAGGACGGCGCTAAGCGTGATTTGCGCACCATCGATGGCGCGATCGAGGCAGCCGAGGAACCAATCAAGCCAGGGCGTGACGTCGATCGCGCCTTTCTGCGTCGACTCGAGAATATCGTAATAGGCGGAACGCTCGTGCCGGATTTGTGCCGACATGCTGTAACAACGCAGCGAGCTGTTCTCGGAGCGCGCGAGGGCCATGTCTGCGATGGCGCGTGCGATGCGTCCATTACCGTCGTCGAAAGGATGAATGGTGACAAACCAGAGATGTGCCAGGCCGGCCTTCAAGACGAGGTCGATGGGCGCCGCCGTATTGAACCAGTCGAGAAAGGCATGCGTTTCTTCAGCAAGCTGCGCGGCGGGGGGCGCTTCAAAGTGGAGATGCTCTTTGCCGATGGGGCCGGAGATTACCTGCATTGGGCCGGTAGAGTCGTCCCGCCATTTCCCCACATTGATTTTGGTCATTGCGCTGAGCCCGGTGGGGAACAGCGATGCGTGCCATGCGAACAGTCTGTCTGCTGTCAGGGTTTCGTTGTAACGGCGCGTAGCGTCGAGCATCATCTCGACGATACCTTCAACGCCTCGGTCAGCGGGTTTGAGCGCGCCTATATCGATGCCGAGGCGACGGGCGATCGAGGATCGGACCTGATCCACATTGAGGAGTTCGCCCTCGATTTCGCTGCTTTTGAGCACGTCTGTGGTCAGGGTCTGGAGTAGCGCCTCCTGGCGAAGGTTGAAGCCGAGAGCCTCCATGTGTCCGATGAGACGGCCCTGTTTATGGCGGACGGAGGCCAACGGCTCGGTCAGGCGGTCAAGGCTCCAATGAAAGCGAGGCCACTCTTCCCGCTGGTGAATATACATTCTCCGCTTCTCCTGCGGAGATTATGGATCAATCCTCCGCAAAATACAAGGATTCTCCGCAGAATATGCGGAGAATATGACGGATATTCGCCGCATGAGAGCGCAGCCCGAGAGTAACCCCATCCAATTAAGCCAGCAGTTTTGCGGCGTCCTTGGCGAAGTAGGTGACGGCGAAGTCTGCGCCGGCGCGGCGAATGCCGATCAGGGCCTCGAGAATGGCGCGGTCGCGATCGAGCCAGCCTTTCTGGATGGCGGCCTGGAGCATGGAGTATTCGCCGGAGACCTGGTAAGCCCCGATGGGCACGTCAACCCGCTCGCGGGCGGCGCGAATCACGTCGAGGTAGGGCATGGCGGGCTTCATCAGGATCATGTCCGCGCCCTCCCCGATGTCGAGATCGATTTCGCGCATGGCTTCGCGCAGGTTGGCGCCGTCCATCTGGTAGGTCTTGCGATCGCCAAACTGAGGAGCGGAGTCGGCCGCCTCGCGGAACGGTCCGTAAAACGCCGAGGCAAACTTGGATGCGTAGCTAAGGATGGGCGCCTGCGAGTGGCCTTCGCTGTCGAGCGCATGGCGGATGGCGGCGACGCGGCCGTCCATCATGTCGCTGGGCGCGATGACGTCGGCTCCGGCCTTGGCCAGGCTGACGGCGGTGCGGGCGAGCAACTGGAGCGAGGGATCGTTGTCGACTTCGAATCCATCGCGGCCCTCAATGACGACGACGCAGTGACCGTGGCTGGTGTATTCGCAGAGGCAGACGTCAGCGATAAGGACAAGCTTTTTGGAGGCAGGGGACTGGCGAAGAGCGCGCAGGCCCTGCTGGACGATGCCGCCGTCACTCCAGGCGCCGGTGCCTTGCTCGTCTTTGGATTCAGGCAGGCCGAACAACAACAGGCCGCCGATGCCGAGGCGCGCGGCTTCTTCAGCTTCTTTGACAGCTTCATCGACGGAGAGGTTGAAGACGCCGGGCATGGACCCGACTGCCTTGCGGACGCCTTCGCCGGGGCAGATAAAGAGCGGGTAGATGAGGTCGCCGGGCTCTAGGACGGTTTCGCGCACGAGGGCGCGCATCTGGTCATTTCGACGGAGCCGGCGCATGCGCATTTGAGGGAAACTCATGAGTGAATTGTAGAATAAACAGCTTCGAGCGTGGTGCCTCTAAAGTTCATTGTGCACGTAGAGCACCCGAACAGTGGGTCCTTTGCAGACTGCGGAAAATGTCGT
>Ga0182012_10002199_pt1 | contig 21227 bp, 19 predicted proteins | sample 612S2SmetaG_FD_120486 | JGI IMG/M metagenome (GOLD analysis project Ga0182012, IMG submission 120486) | Permafrost microbial communities from Stordalen Mire, Sweden - 612S2S metaG | ecosystem: Environmental > Terrestrial > Soil > Wetlands > Permafrost | place: Sweden: Stordalen | collected... | reverse complement strand
CGGCGATCGCCTCGGGCGTGGCGGGCTGCGGGGTCAGCACCCTGATCCGCTCGCTCGTGAGCGTGCCCTTCTCGGTGTCCACCGGGGCGACCTTGATCCCCGTCCCCCCGATGTCCACCCCGATGACCGCCTGGTCGCCCATCACCCTCCTCCGACGTACCGCGCGACCCTACCAACGCGCCACCGTGCGTTCATCGACGAATCCCGACCGCGCGGACAACCACGCGACCTCGCACGTCGGCGTAGGCCCGACCGCGCGTCCGTCGTCGGACTCTGACACGAGTTTGGGGTCCATGCCTCGCTCGATGCCACCGCAAAACAGGTGAAAGCGCAGCCGCAGTCCGTCCTGATTGCGGAACATCCATCCTGTCATCCCATTAGGTTGGGATGTGGTGCTTGCAATCCTGCAGGTTCCCCCGAGACGCCTGTTTCGCTCTGGATGGCCACTTCGGCTGTCGCCTATTTGGCTCGACGCCTCCCGAGAGATGGAGGCAGTCATGTCCACAATCGCTCCGCCAGCACGCGAGGCCGCTCCCGACGGCGCCGGTGCGCGCACATCCACCATGCACGCGCTCGTCTATGAGGGCCCGGGCAAGAAGTCCTGGAAGCAGGTCCCGAAGCCCGAGCTGATCGACACGACCGACGCGATCGTCCGGGTCGACGTCACGACCATCTGCGGCTCGGACCTCCACATCCTGAAGGGCGACGTGCCTGAGACGACACCCGGCACGATCCTCGGCCACGAGGGCGTCGGGACCGTCGAGAGCGTCGGTGCCGGCGTGCGCTCGGTGAAACCGGGAGATCGTGTGCTCATCTCGTGCATCTCGGCCTGCGGCACCTGCAGATTCTGCCGCGAGTCGCGGTTCGGCCAGTGCGTCGGCGGTGGTGGATGGATCCTTGGGCACCTGATCGACGGGACCCAGGCCGAGTTCGTCAGGGTGCCCTTCGTCGACACCTCCACCTACCCCGTTCCTGCAGGCATCTCCGATGAGGAGCTGCTCATGCTCTCCGACATCGTGCCCACCGGGTACGAGGTCGGCGTGCTGAACGGGCAGGTCCAGCCCGGGGACGTCGTCGCGGTCGTCGGTGCCGGCCCAGTCGGCCTGTCGGCGATCATGACGGCGCGCCTCTTCAGCCCCCGGTCAATCATCGCGATCGACCTGGACGACGGCCGCCTCGACCGCGCGAAGCACTTCGGCGCGACCCTGGTCATCAACAACTCCTCGAAGGATCCCATGGAGCAGATCTTGGGGATGACGAACGGGCTCGGCGCCGACGTCGCCATCGAGGCGGTGGGGATCCCGGCCACCTTCGAGCTCGCGGTGTCGCTCATCCGCCCCGGGGGCCACGTTGCGAACATCGGCGTCCACGGCGCCCCGGCGACGCTCCACCTCGAGCGGATCTGGGGGCGCGACGCCACGATCACGACCGGCCTCGTCGACACCAAGTCGATTCCGACCCTGCTGTCGCTGCTCGAGTCCCATCAGGTTGACGTCGCACCGTTCGCAACCCACCGGTTTGTGATGTCGGACTTCGTCTCGGCCTACGAGACCTTCTCGGGTGCCGCCACGTCCGGTGCGCTGAAGGTGATCGTCACGCGAGGCTGACCGAGAGCACAGCTGATCGAGAGCACAGCTGATCGAAGCACAGCTGATCGAAGCACAGCTGATCGAAAGCACAGCTGATCGAAAGCACCGTCAACGCAAACGCAGCGAGCCACCTGGTCGGGATCGGCCAGGTGGCTCGCTGCATGCACCTGCAGGACGTGGGCCCAGAACGGCCTGGGGACCTGCGGCTGCCGGCTCAGCTGGCAGCGATGGCGCTTCGCGTGGAATCGCTGTGGTCCGTACCGGTGAAGTGCGAGGTCACATGCCTGCGCCACCACGCGCCGTCCATCACCCAGCGGTCGAGCCCGAACCAGCCCGCATTGCGCCACGACAGCACGAGGAGCACCTCGAGCACCGCGTATGCCGGGTTCACGCCGGCAGATCCGGTGAACATGTAGATGACGTTCAAGAGGAGCCCGCAGAGCGCGACGATGCCCGTGAAGAGGCCGAGGATCAGCATGATGCCGATCGCGATCTCCCCGAGTGCGATGAACTTCGCGATCCACGAGGCGTTCGGCTCGACGAAGTTGTGCAGGAACGCGGCCCACCAGCCGTAGCTGGCACCGCCTGAGCCGGCCGTCGAGCCGGCGACGCCCGCTGTCGCGAACCCCTTCACCGCGGCGCCGCCGCCGAACCAGAACGCTGCGCGCTCGGCGCCCCAGATCTTCTGGTAGCCGGCGTTGAGCCACTGGTAGCCCAGCCACAGCCGGACCGCCAGCCACAGGACGCTGGCGGCGTGGGAGCGGAAGAGCCAGGTCGATGCCCGCAGCGGGCGGGCAGGCTCCGTGCCCGAGAGCCAGTGGTCATTCGCGCCACCGGGGTGCGATGCGGTCGCAGTCCCGCCCGGGGTATGGGAGAAGTCTCCCAGCGCCGGGGCCGCGGTCGGCGCAGCGGCTGCGCTCGTGCCGGGGCTTGTCACTTCGATGTCGGGTCCCATGAGGACCGCCAGACTTCCTTCGTAAGCGAAGGAACTAGAGTCCACATTGAACTCAATGGAGTGTATCTCTTCCAACTCCAAATAGCAAATACACGATTACAATACTCACTTTGATAAGCCACTCATCTGCTTTGACGCATGGGGATACCTGTTCACCTCATACTTCTCTATAACTCATCTGATGTCAATGTATCTCTGCCTATATTGCTTCACCTTGCAATTGGCGTTTGCCCAGCTGGTTTGATGCGGCGGTGCGGTGCGGCTCGAGTTGCGCCTGATGTCGCCGAACGGATGACTCGCAGATCTCGGCGGGGCAGGCCGCACGACACCGGATCGTCGGGCGTCTCGGTGGTCCGTGCATGGGCTCCCTCGATGGATGTCATGTCACCGAGGTCTCGAGCGACGAACTGTGCCGCTGTGAGCAGCACCTCCATCCTACGGACCAGTACCCGGCGTCGAGCCGAGTGCCCCGGAACGAGTGGCGAGGACCGCGGGACCGGATCCCCGTGCCAGTCACTCGCTAGGTTGGAGACGTCGCACACGTTGCTGTGCCGATCGCTGAACCTGGTCCCCGTTGAGCGCCTCGATCCAAAGGAGCCGATCGATGTGCCCTCGCGATCGCCCCACGCGTGGATCCAAGGGCGCGTGCTGAGTGTCGTCCGTCGAGCGGTACTTCCGGATCCTCGAGCACCTGGCGGACGTGCCGTCCGACGACCTGTGGGCCCAGCACCTCGGCGAGGTCTGCGCGACGGTGACGAGAACGTCCGGCGCGGCCATCATGATCCTCTCGGGCTCGCTGGTCTCGGGGTCGTGGTGCACGACCGATGCCACCTCGCGGCTCATCGAGGACCTCCAGTTCACCTTCGGCGAGGGACCGTGCGTGAAGGCCCACATGCTGGGAAAGCCCGTGCTCGAGCCCGACCTTGCGGATCCCGAGGTTCGCCGCTGGCCGGCGTTCACGCCCCCGGTGCTCGCTGCGGGCGCCAGGGCGATCTTCGGGTTTCCCGTTCGTATCGGTGCGGCCAGGCTCGGCGCGCTGAACCTCTACCGCGATGCCCCCGGGCGCCTTGACGCGGAGCAGCATGCCGACGCGCTGGTGCTCGCCGACATGGCTGCCCGGGCGATCCTCGCCGTGCAGGCGGACGCACCCCCCGACGAGCTCGCAGCCGAGCTGGAGGCCGGTGCGAACTTCCACCTCGAGGTCCACCAGGCGGCGGGCATGGTCGCCGTGCAGGCCGACTGCTCCGTGGTCGAGGCACTGGTGCGGCTGCGGGGCTACGCGTTCCGCAACGATCGCTCGATCGCCGACGTGGCCGAGGACGTCGTCCGGCGGCACCTCACGTTCACGATGCCCGAGGCGACGGGATCGTGACCCGCACGACGCCGGCCTCGCGTCCCCTTAGGGTGACGGTGCGCACTTCGCGTCGGACCCACCGCGGGTTGGCCCCCGCAGATCGGTGCTGTGATGGCTAGAGAGGCATTGCTCATCCAGACGCTGGTCGACCTGGCGGACAGCCTCGTCGAGGACTACGACGTCATCGACGTGCTCTCGCTGCTCGGGGATCGCTGTGTGCAGACCCTCGACGTCGCAGAGGCGGGCGTGATGCTCGCCGCTCCCGACAACGCGCTCCAGGTCGTCGCGTCCTCGAGCGAGACGATGCGGTCGCTCGAGCTGTTCCAGCTCCAGGCCAACGAGGGGCCGTGCGTCGACTGCTTCCGCAGCGGCCTGCCGATCGTCAACATCGCCCTGGCCGTGGATGACGGCCGGTGGCCCCTCTTCACGACGAAGGCGATGGCGCAGGGCATCCGTTCGGTCCACTCCCTGCCGATGCGGCTGCGGGGCCGGACCATCGGGGCGCTGAACATGTTCCGCACTGCCGCCGGCGCCATGCGTGAGGACGACGTCGTCGTGGCCCAGGCGCTGGCCGACGTCGCCACCATCGCGATCCTGCAGCACGAGGTCGCTGCCGACGCGCAGCTCCTCAACAGCCAGCTCAGCCAGGCCCTCAACAGCAGGATCATCATCGAGCAGGCGAAGGGCAAGGTCAGCGAGTCCGCAGGCATCGACATGGACGACGCCTTCCAGCTCCTGCGAAGCCACGCGCGCAACCACAACGTCCGCCTCACGATCCTTTGCCGCGACATCGCCGAGGGGAACGCGTCCGCGCGGTCCCTGGACTCCTTTCCGCAGCGCCAGGGTTGACCGCCGGTCCCGCGAACGGACCTGCGAATCGCGCGTCGCCGCGGGGACCGTCTGGGCGCGACGCACTAGCCTCTCCGCCGGAGGGATGCGAGAGTGGCCGAATCGGACGGTCTCGAAAACCGTTGTACCTACTGGGTACCGTGGGTTCGAATCCCACTCCCTCCGCCACGCAGTGCATGCCACCCGCATCACAGGAGGAGCTATGACGACCGCAGTCCCGGGCATTGAGCAGCGTCGGATCCTTTCGACGGAGATCCCCGGGCCGCGATCGAAGGAGCTCCACGACCGCCGCGTGCACTCGGTGTCGGCCGGCCTCACCGTCGGGCTGCCGGCCTACATCGAGCGCGCGGAGGGGTCGATCCTCGTCGACGTCGACGGCAACCACCTGATCGACCTGGGCGCGGGCATCGCGGTCATGTCGGTCGGTCACACCGTCCCCGAGGTCACCGAGGCGGTGGCACGCCAGGCGATGCACTTCACGCACACCTGCTTCATGGTCACGCCCTACGAGCAGTACGTCGAGGTCTGCGAGACGCTCAACAGCATCACGCCCGGCGACTACGAGAAGCGCAGCGCGCTGTTCAACTCGGGCGCCGAGGCCGTGGAGAACGCCGTCAAGATCGCGCGGCTCGCGACCGGGCGCCAGGCCGTCGTCGTCGTCGACCACGCCTACCACGGCCGCACCAACCTGACCATGGCCCTCACGGCCAAGAACATGCCCTACAAGGACCGGTTCGGGCCGTTCGCCCCGGAGGTCTACCGCGTCGCGACCAGCTACCCGTTCCGCGACGGCCTCGACGGCGCGGAGGCCGCGGCTCGGACGATCGCCCAGATCGAGACGACCGTCGGGCGCCACAACGTCGCCGCCCTGCTCATCGAGCCGATCCAGGGCGAGGGCGGGTTCATCGTCCCGGCTCGGGGATTCCTCGCGGCGCTCTCGGCGTGGTGCACGGACGCCGGGACGCTCTTCATCGCCGACGAGATCCAGACCGGCTTCTGCAGGACGGGTGAGTGGTTCGCAACCGAGCACGAGGGCTTCGTCCCCGACCTCGTGACGACCGCGAAGGGCATCGCCGCCGGACTGCCCCTCGCGGGCGTCACCGGCCCCGCGGCGATCATGGACGCGGTGCACGAGGGCGGCCTCGGCGGCACCTACGGGGGGAACCCGGTGGCCGCAGCGGCGGCACTCGCGGCGATCGAGGTCATGCGCCGCGACGACCTGGCCGGCAGGGCCCGGACCATCGGCGCGATCGCCCGCACCCGCCTCGACGCGCTGGCGCTCGAGACCCCGTCGATCGGCGAGGTGCGCGGACGCGGTGCGATGATCGGGATCGAGTTCGTCGAGCCCGGCACCACGGTGCCGCACGCAGCCGCCGTCAAGCAGGTAATCGCGGCGTGTGCGGCCCAGGGCGTCCTCGTGATCTCGTGCGGCACGTTCGGCAACGTCATCCGGCTGCTGCCGCCCCTCTCGATCTCCGAGGCCCTGCTCGACGACGGGCTGAGCGTGCTCGAGTCCGCGATCCGCGACCTGCAGGCCTAGTCCGCCTCGCGGCGGTCCCGCGTCTCGAACCAGCGACGCAGCCCCGCCGCGTTCGAGTGCACGCCCGAGAGCACCTCCGCCTTGGCCAGGTGCTCCTCTGCCACGCCCTCGATCGCGAACCGCGCCGACAGGGCGTCGGCGACGTCCCCACCGGCCCGCCACGCCTCCTCTGCGACCTCCGCCCAGCTCACGAGGACCTCGTCGGCCTCCGCCAGGAGGTCCGCCGGGTCGTCGAGGAGCCCGTAGTGCGCCAGCGCCACGCCTGAGGGGCGCCGCTCGGAGAATCGCCGGAGCGACTCGCGCGCCGCCAGGAGGTCGAAGTCGGGGGGCGGGGTGGCCGGCCGCAGCACGCCGATGTCGGGCAGCCGGACCCCGACGGCGTCTCCCGCGAAGAGGATCCCCGACTGCGAGTCGTGGAGCGCCAGATGGTGCTTCGCGTGGCCCGGCGAGTCGATCGCCGTGATCGTCCGGCCGGCGCCGAGGTCGACCTCCTCGAGGTCCTCGAGCACGTGGAGCCGATCGGCGTCGGTCGGCGAGAGCCGGCCGTAGAGCGAGTCGAGCAGGTCGCCGTACACGAGGGCCGCCGAGGCGACGAGGCGGGTCGGGTCCGCGAGGTGCCGCGCGCCTTTCGCGTGCACGTAGACGGTCGCTCGCGGGAAGGCCGCCGCCACGTCACCGACGCCGCCCGCGTGATCGAGGTGGATGTGCGTGACCACGATCCCGGCGAGATCCTCAGGGCCGAGCCCGACGGACTCGAGCGAGGCGAGCAGCACCGGGACCGAGCTCTGCGACCCGGTCTCGACGAGCACCGGCTGCGGCCCCTCGAGGAGATAGCCAGCGGTCACCCTCGACCAGCCGCCGAGCATTGTGTCGAGCTCGAGGACCCCGTCGGCGAGCCGGCGCGGTGCCATGGCCCCGGCCGGATCACCTGTTCGGGGCCCGTGGGGATGCGCGTGGGGATGCGGGTGCGCGTGACTGTGACCGTGTGCGTCCACGTGGTCGCCGCTGTTCGGTGCAGGTGTGGGAGCGTCCATGGTCGAGTTCCTCCTAGTTCGGCGTGCAGGCTCCGGTCGATGCGGCGGCCGGCGAAAGCTGTGCCCGCCGGACCTCGGGGACAAGCGCGGACGCCTCGATCGCGTAGGCGAGGTCGGACTGGGTCAGCGAGCGGGAGAAGACCATCCCGATCGCCCGTCCGCCGGCCACGAGCGGGCTGCCCGAGTTCCCGGGGAGCACCGTCGCGGTGACGGCGTAGATGGGGCGGGTGACCAGGGATCCGCCGTAGATGTCACGCCCCTGGGCCAGGAACGACTCGGCGACGCCGGCTGGCTGGGCCGTGCGGGCGCCGTTCTCCGGGAAGCCGACGACGGCCGCGTGCGTGCCGACGGCAGCGGGCTCGGCGTCGAGGGAGACGGGACGAGACTGCAGTCCCGGCACCCGGAGGATCGCAACGTCGAGCTGCGGGTCGAAGAGCACGACGGTGCTCGCGACGGCTCCCGAGGAGGTGACGACGTCCACGTGCGACTCGCCGGCGACGACATGCGCGTTCGTGACCACGAGGCCCGGTGCGACGACGAACGTCGTTCCCTCGCGGGTCACCGAGCAGTTCCCCGAGGCGAGGACCTTGTCCACGGATCCCGCGACCGACGCCGCGATGTCGCGGGCGCCGCGCGGGGTCGGGAGCGACACGGACGACGTCCGCGGCGGCGTGATCGCCGCGAACGCCGCGGGGAACGCCTCGGTCGAGAGGAACGCCTGGGCGCGTGCGACCACGGCGGGCAGCGGAGGGAGCACGGCGTCGAGGGTCGTGAGCACCGCCGAACGCTGGATCGGGCCGGTCAGCCACCCGATCGACGACTGCGTGAAGAGGCCTGCGACGAGCCACGCGGAGAGCAGCGCAGCGAGCACGCCGACGGCCGCGCCGGCGACCGCGTCGACGGACCCGAGGTGAAGGCGCCGCATCGTCACGTTCGCCCACTTGCCGAGCACGCGGCCGCCGAAGCCCGCGAGCACGGCGACGCCGAGGATGATGCCGAGCGTCACGATCGTCCGAAGCGGCCCGGCGGTCAGCCGGCCCGCGATCGGGACCGCGACGACCGACCCGATGGCGAGCCCGACCACGAAGCCGAGGAACCCCAGCAGCTGCGTGAGCGCGCCGAGCGAACGTCCCCGCACGGCGGCGGCGACGGCCCACACGATCACGACGATGTCGATCCAACTCATCGCTTCGGAGGGTAGACCGGCCCGGAGGCCTGTCGCGCCTACCATCGTGCGGCGTGGGTCCCCGCAATCTCCTCGTGGCGCTCGCGCTGGGCGGATGCGTCCTCGCGGGGTGCGCGACGACGAGCACCCCGCCCGCGCCGGTCGCCCCCGACGGGACCGGTAGCCCCGTGGCCAATCCGTCGGTCACCATGTCGACGGTCGCCTGCGAGAGCCTCGGGTGGTGCGTCGCTGCGGGCACGGACCCGAGCGGGGCGACCTCGAGCACCGGCATCGAGGTCTCGCTGGGCGGCCGGTCGTCGTGGATCTCTGCGAAGGCCCCGGCGCTGACCGGCACGACCCTCGCCTCGGCCTCGTGCTGGAGTTCCGGCTGCCTGATCGGCGGATCCGGTCCGACCGGCGCGGTCGTCGTGCTGGTCGACCCCTCCGCGGCGGTCGCCGCCCTGCGCGCGTCGCCACCGCCGGGTGACGACGTCTCGGCGCTCTCATGCGTCGCCGCCGAGAGCTGTCTCGCCCTCGTGACGGGCCTGACGTCGACCTCGCTCTACCGCACCAGCAACGCGGGCGGCACCTGGCAGGAGGTCGCCGCGCTGCCCGCGACGCTCTCGGTGGGGACCGGCCTCTCGTGCGTCTCGGCGATCCAGTGCGTGGCCGTGGGGACCGGCCCGTCCGGCGGCGTCGCGGCGGTGACCTCGACGGGAGGCACGGCGTGGGCCCTCGCGGCCCAGCCGTCCGGGCTCGTCGCCTACACCGCGGTGAGCTGCGCGCTGCCGACCACGTGCCTTGCGACCGCCCAGCTGAACGCGACGCAGTCGGTGCTCCTCGCCAGCCGCGACCTCGGTGCCAACTGGCTCGAGCAGGCGACGGGCGTGGACGCGCCCGCCGCGGTGTCATGCGAGGCGGTCACGGTCGTGACGACCGTGACGAAGGGCCTCACCGTCACGACCGTGCGCAAGCCGGGCACCTCGTGCGTTGTCGGCGGCTCGGCCGAGGACGCCTCGGGGTCCATCGACCACCTCCAGGACCTGGTCAGCGGGGCGACCCTCACCCTCGCGTACGTCCCCAACCCCGTGATCGGCGTGGCATGCGCGACGCCGACCCGCTGCGCCGGCGTCACGCCGAGCAGCACGGTCTCTTTCGTCAGCTAGCTCCGGAGGGCCGAGAACAGCAGGGCGGGGAGCTTCACGGCCGACGGCGACGACTCGAACGCGACGAAGCGCTCCATCGTTGCCGACCCGCCCTTCGAGGTCGCGAACCACGCGGGGGGCGGGACGGCCCGGAACGGGCCGGTGACGACCGACTTCTGGGGGCGGTCGAAGAGCAGCGCGTTGCCGACGACCCCGGAGCCCGACTGGATGTCGGTCACCGGGTGCCCCGGGTACGCGCCCCAGGTGGTCGTGGCGTACGCGAAGGACATCGCGTGCCACAGGTTGAGACCGATCGAGCCGTAGCGGAGATCCGAGAGGGCAGCGTCAATCCGCGGGCCGACCACGGCGTCCTTCAGCTGCTTCGGATGCGCGAGCACGGTCATCGAGAGGGTCCCCCAGACGACGTCGTTGCAGAAATCGACTGCCGCGTCGACGAACTGCTCGGGCGACGGCGCGTCGAGCGCCGTCTCGCTCATGAGGCTGCAGAAGGCCTCGACATTCAGTGCGATGTCGTCGGTGCCGCCGGCGTCGATGTCGCGCAGGATCGTCCACGCGAGCCGCTCGTCGTCCGCCGCGCCGAGCACCGCCGCATCGGGGTGCGCCTCGAGGAAGGCGGCGTACCGATCGCGCGCGCCCGGGTAGTACGCCCGTCTCGTCGGGATCCGCGAGAGCGTCGCCTCGAGCTCGTTGAGGAACGCGTCGCGCTGCGGCCAGTGCTTCCACGTCACGAGCACACGAGGCGTGAGGCAGTTGAATCCCGCGTTGTTCGCGAGCATCGTCGCGACGTGCGCCGCCTGGTAGGTGAGGTCCTTCGCGGACCAGGTCCCAGGGACGATCACGACCGGTGACACGTTCCCGAGCTCGCTGCTCACGGGCTTGGTGATGAGGCGCTCGCCAGCGGCCTTGCGCCGGGCGCCCTCCTCGCCGGACCCGAACACGATGGCGTCGTGCGTCTTGTCCGACCCCGTGACGTGGATGTCGTCCACGAGGGAGTGGCCGACCAGGTGCGCCCCGGCGGCGGCGCCCCCGCGGACGATCCGCAGCACGCCCTCATCGATGAGCGCCCTCATGGCCCGCTCCCAGTGCTCGACGAGGTAGTCATTGACCGGGTGCGCCTTGAGGACGACGACCTTGCCCTCCGCGAAGAGCTTCGTGAGGACGTCGCGGGGCCCGAGCGACGCGACGTTGCCCGCACCGAGGACCAGCGAGACGCCGCGGTGGCCCGAGGGATCGGCGTAACACGCGCCCTGGCCCGCCCGGACGTCCTCGATCGTGACATCCGGCTGCATCCAGACTTCGCCGCGCTGTCCCGAGAACAGCACCCTGTCGAAACTGGTCCGCGGCATCACGCCCACGACGATCCTGTCGCCGGGGGCGTGGCGCACGGGACCGGGGATCACCGGGCGGCCGGTCCGCGCGATCTCGCCGAGTGACTGGCGGAGCATCTGGGCCATGCGGACGAATGTGCCGATACCGCTGAAGAGCTCCTCGCCGGCCCCGAAGGAGCCGGGTGCCAGGCCCTTCGCCGCGCAGGCTGCCTCGTTCCAGGCCGGTGCCGCGGCGGCGGTGTCGGCCACGACCCTCGCCAGCAGCGCCTCCCGCGACGACGGACCAGTGGAGGCCCAGCGGTCCACGTTCGAGGCGACCGCGATGACCGCGGCATCGAGCGATGCGGAGTCGAAGCGCTCATCAGCGCTCGTCTGTGGTGCAACGGCCCCTCGCTGGGTCACGGCGATCTCCTCTCGATGACCCACCGAGGCTACCTGGGGGCGTCGCTCGCCAGAGTGCTAGGCATCGGGCATGCGGACGGTGCGTACGAGACCATGACGACACCTCCGGCAGGGTGGTACCCGGACCCGGCGGGCGGCCCCGCATGGCGGCGGTGGGAGGGGCGCGGCTGGGGGACCGACACCGTGGCCTACGCTGCCGCACCACCCGAGCACGCCCTCATCGCAGCGGAGGAGCGCGCGTGGTCCAGGCTCCGCCCGATCATCACGTTCGCGATCGCCAGCCCCGCGGTGCTGCTCGCGGTCCTCGGGACCCAGCGGCCCTTCCTCCGCGAGGTGGCGACATGGGACCGGCAGTTCATGTCCGCCGTCCAGCACGGCACGACGAGGCCACCCCTCCCCAAGTTCCCCGGCTCGTCCGCCGTCGTCCTGCTCACGCTCGTGGCGTGCGTCCTTGCGATCGTGGGGCTCGCCTCGTGGTTCGCCTACATCACCGCGGCGACGCGCGTGGCGAAGGCCGCCGGGTACGCGAACACGCACAACCGAGCGGAGATGACGATCGTCTTTCTCATCCCCTTCCTCGGTCCCTTCCTCGCCTGGACCGCGTCGAGGGACTGCCTGCCCAAGGGCCACGAGGCCTGCCGCACCTTGGCCGAGGGGTGGACGCTCATCGCGCTCGGCGAGGCCCTCTGGATCGCCTTCGGACAGATCGCGGGCTCCTCGGGAATGAGCGGCGCCGCATGGACCCTCGTCGTCGCGTCGGCCGCTGTCTGGGTCACGGCGGCGATGGTGCTGCCGAGGGGGATCGCAGCGATCGTCGAGGACCATCGCGCCCTCGACGTGCGTCCTGCGCGCGCATCCTCGTAGGCTCGCCCGTCGGACCTGCCGGCAATGACGATGGAGAGGCGCTCTATGGCGTACGAGGAATGGGGTCCCCTGGCCGGCCTCGTCGGCACGTGGGAGAGCGACGCGGGACTCGACGTCTCCTTCCACAACGACCTCGGGAAGATCGCCGAGACGCCCTACTCCGAGCGCACGACCTTCAAGCCCTTCGGCCCCGTCGACAACGGGAGCCAGATCCTCTACGGCCTGGACTACCGCACCGCCGCGTGGAAGGCGGGCGACGACAATCCCTTCCACACCGAGGTGGGCTACTGGCTGTGGGACGTCGCCAACAAGCAGGTGATGCGCTGCTTCATGGTGCCGCGGGGCTCGACCCTCATCGCCGGGGCGACCGTCGAGGCGGACGCGAGGTCGTTCGTGATCGAGGCCGACCTGGGATCGACCACCTACGGGATCCTGTCCAACAAGTACCTCGACAGCTTCGCGCGGACGACCCGCTACGACGCCACCGTGACGATCGGCGACGGCGTCTTCAGCTACGACGAGACCACGACCGTCGAGCACTCGAAGAGCGCAGGGCTCATCCTGCACACCGACCGCAACACGCTGCGGCGCACGTCGACGGAGGCCTGATGTACGAGTGGAGCGAGGAGCATCAGGCGGTCGCCGCGGCCGTGCGCCGGTTCGTCGACGAGGAGATCCGGCCGATCCTCGACGAGCTGGAGTACGAGGACCTCCCCCCGTACGGCGTGCTGCGCAAGATGTTCGCGACGTTCGGGATGGACCAGCTCGCCCGCGAGCAGTTCAAGCGGCAGTTCGACAGGCGGGTGTCGGATGTCGCCGAGGACGCGAAACGGCGCGGCGGCGGGGCATCGGGGCTCACGCTCATCCCGGTCATCGAGCTGTGCAAGGTGAGCCCGGGACTCGTGACGTCGCTCGGGGTCTCGACGGGCCTCGCCGGGGGCACGATCATGAAACTGGGGACTCCCGAGCAGATGGAGCGCTTCGGACTCGACCTGCTCACGCTCGACAAGGTCGGCGCCTGGGCGATCACCGAGCCCGACAGCGGGTCTGACGCGCTCGGCGGCATGCGCACGACCGCACGCCGCGACGGGGACGAGTACGTGCTCAACGGCTCGAAGACGTGGATCACCAACGGCCCGTACGCGGACACCATGGTCGTGTACGCGAAGCTCGACGACGGCACCGTGGACGACCCGCGGCAGCGCCCGGTGCTCACGTTCATCCTCTCGGCGGGCATGGACGGGCTCACCCAGTCCAAGCCCATGCGCAAGATGGGCCAGCACGCCTCGCCGACGGGCGAGCTGTTCTTCACAGACGTGCGCGTCGGCAGGGACCGGCTCCTCGGCGGGACCGAGGCGCCGAAGGGTGGCGGACGGCAGAGCGCGAAGGACAACTTCGTCACGGAGCGCGCCGGCGTGGCCGCGATGGCCCTGGGGATCATCGAGGAGTGCCTCCGGCTCTCCGTCGGCTACGCGAAGGCGCGATCGCTGTGGGGAAAGCCGATCTCGGAGTTCCAGCTCATCCAGTTGAAGCTCGCGCGCATGGAGGTCGCCCGCGTCAACGTCCAGAACCTCGTCTTCTCGCACCTCGAGCGATCCGCTGCCGGCGCGACGCCGATGCTCGCGGAGGCAGCGGCAATGAAGCTCTACAGCGCCCAGGCCGCTTTCGACGCGGCGAACGACGCGATCCAGCTGTTCGGCGGCAACGGCTACGTGTCGGAGTTCCGCGTCGAGCAGCTCGCCCGCGACGCGCGCGTGCTGCAGATCTACGCGGGGACCGACGAGATCCAGGTCGTCGCGATCGCGCGGGACCTCCTCAGCCGCTGATCCGGTCCGGGATCACGAAGGAGCGGTCAGCGAGCTCACCCATCGCATAGGGGCCGTAGAAGCCGGCGAACATGCCGCGCGTGCGCTCGGCCCACGCGACGGCGTCGGGCGACGTGGCGCGATGGAACACCTGCGCGATGCCGCGCTCGTGGACCCGGTACTCCGCCCAGGCGCCGGGGAAGTCCTTCACGCAGGCGACCTCGACGAAGGGGATCCCCCCGATCAGCTGCCGGCAGTTGCGGTGCGTGTGGCCGCAGAGGTAGGCGACGAGCGAGGGCCGGCGCGCGAAGACCTCGATGAGCGCCGCGGAGTCCTCCGGTGCGATCCCCTGGAACCCCTCGCTGCGCTGGTCCCGGCCCGGATTCCAGACCGGGTGGTGGCCGAGGACCACCACGCGGCGGTCCGCCCGCGCACCCAGCTCGTCCAGCCAATCGAGCTGCTCAGCGTGCACGAACCCCGACGCGTGGTGCGGCTTCGACGTGTCGAGCACCGCGAGCGTCACCCCGTCGAGCGTCCGCTCCTGGTGGGACCACGCGGCGAACGACTGGCCGCGGTAGCAGTCGTGGTTCCCGCGGACGTGCATGAGGCGGTCGCCGAAGCGCCCGTCCCACAACTCGAGGAACCTCGCGTAGTCCTCGTCCTCGCCGTCGTCGGTGAGGTCTCCCTTCACGACGACCGCCTGGGGATCGATGACTGCCATGTCCTCGATCACCGCAGCGTTCATGACGTCGGGATAGGGCGGTGCGCCCGGATCGGCGCGCAGCTCCTCGAACTCCTCGGCACCCTCCAGGTGCCCGCAGACCGTCTCTCCGAGGTGGACGTCGTTCGCCGTCGCGAACGTGGTGATTCGAGGGCCGAGATCCTCGAGCGTGGTGAAGCCGATCCCGTGCAGCTCGTACGCACGGTCCGGCTCGAGATCCCCGACCGTGACCACCACCCCGTCGACGAACAGCTCTGCACCGTCGGAGGCAACGGAGACGAGCTCGCGCACGAGCGGAGTGTACGGCCGTCGTGGCACACCGGCGTTAGTGTCGCCTCGGCGCTCGGCGAGGGCACCCGCGAGCTGCGCCGGGCAGGAGGGGCATGGCCACGCAGGAGGGGACTACGTCGGCCGACGGCCCGCATCGGACGCCCGACTCGACATTCGACTGCGTCGCCACCTCGATCGCGGTGATCTGGAGCCGCCTGCCCTCCCACCGATCGGTCGGTCGGACCGCGGACGCCGCGTGGGGTGCAGTCGGCCCGCACGAGCCGCGAGCCAACGTCGGCGCAGCCCGGACCGATGAGGGACTCGCCCAGGCGATCTCGCGCCTGCGGGATGCGTCGGCTGCCCACGGCGTCCAGGTCCACACGGCTGCCGGGGCCGGCGCCACCGATGGGGCCGCCGTGCTGCTGCTGGCTGGCTACGAGATGGTCGAGACGATGCAGGGGATGGTCCACCGCGACATCGCCTCGGTCCCCCCACCCTCGCGGGAGCATCGGACAGTCGACGGCACGGAGTACGGGGCGTTCTGCTCCGCCGCGTACGGCCTCGGCGCAGGCGAGCGGGCGCCGCTCCCGGCGGACCTCGGCCCGCTCGGTGCGTACCTCCTCGTCGAGGAGCGCGGAACACCCGTCTCCTGCGCGGCAACCGTGGCCGTCGGCTCCACGTGCTTCGTCTTCGGGGTCGCGACACCCCGCGAGCTGCGATGCGAGGGCAGGGGTCGCGACGCCACCGCAGCGGCGCTCCACGGCTCCTTCGTCCATGGCTGTCGGACCGCAGTGCTCCAGAGCACGGCGGCCGGTCTGGCGCTCTACTCGCAGATGGGTTTCGAGGCGGTTGACGCCTGGGAGTGGTGGATCACCGGTCCGCGAACCGGACGAACCACCGTCTGAGGGCCCGCAGTCCCGCAGGGGCGAGCGGTACGCTCGCGTGATGCAGGACGCTGCCGCGCACCGTCGGCTGGCTGTCGCGGCCTACAACCGGAGCTGGGAGCTCCTGGAGCGTGACCGCGACGACGCGGAGCAGCTCGAGCTCCTCGAGGCAGCCTTCACCTCGCGGCACCACTGGCGCGTGGTCGGCGGGGATCAGCAGCTCGCGATCGCCGACTGGATGGTGGCTCGGTGCTTCGCCGAGCTGGGCGAGGGATCCCTGTCCCTTCGCTACGCGCTCGCCGCGCTGTCAGCGCAGCCGCCTGATGCGCCGGCCTGGCTCAAGGCGTCGCTCGTCGAGGGCCTGGCACGCGCCCACGCTGCCCTCGGGGACGCCCCCGCTCGCGACGAGGCGGTCGCGCTCGCAGCGTCACTGCTCGAGGGCGAGCTCGACGCCGAGGATCGGGCGATCATCGCCGAGCAGCTGGCATCGGTGCCCGACGCCGTCACCCCCTCGTAGGGTCGATCACGGCGCGCCCCGTCAGCGCGCCCTCGCGCAGCCGCCGGTAGACGTCGGGGGCCTCTGCCAGGCTGAAGACCGAGCAGTGGGGCTCGATCAGCCCGCGCGCGGCGAGGTCCAGCACCTCGACCAGCTCGGGCCTCGATCCCCAGTAGGTGGTCTGCAGGCTCACTTCATAGGGGGTCGAGAAGAAGCTGAAGCCGAAGGTCCCCCCGGCGATGCCGACCACCGTCACGTCGCCCAGCGAGCGCGACACCGCAGCGCCGAGCGCGATCGTGTCCGCGCTTCCGACGAAGTCGAGGACGACGTCCGCGCCCCGCGCGTGGGCGAAGGCGCGGATCTCGGCGACCGCCGTCGCTTCCGGCGCCAGCACGAGGTCGGCGCCCACCTGCTCGGCGAGCGCGAGTGCCTCGGGCTTCGGGTCGACCGCGACGATCTGGCAGGCCGACACGGCCTTCAGGATCTGGATCCCCATGTGGCCGAGCCCGCCGACGCCGATGACGACGGCCGTCGCGTCGGCGGTGAGCTTCGGGAGCGACCGGCGGATCGCGTGGTACGGCGTCAGCCCTGCGTCGGTGAGCGGCGCGGCGACCACCGGCTCCAGGCCCTCGGGCAGGGCGACGAGATGCCGCGCGGCCGGAACACGCAGGAGCGTGGCCATCCCCCCGTCCATGCCCAGTCCGCCCCCGCCGCCCGCAACCGGCGCGTGCTCCAGGTCCTCGCAGAGCGTCTCGATCCCGACCGCGCACCGGGCGCAGCGCCCGCAGCCCCACGGCCCGTAGACGGCGACCGGCAGCCCGATCTCGAGCCCCTCAACGCCTGAGCCGACCTGGTGCACCCATCCTGCGTTCTCGTGGCCGAGCGTGAACTGCGGGGCCCAGGAGGGGAATGCGCCAGCGGGGAACTCGTAGAGGAGATGGAGATCCGAGTGGCAGGCCCCCGCGCCGCCGACCCTCACGATGACCTCTCCGGGTCCCGGCTCGGGATCCGGAACCTCGAGCAGCTCCGGGTCGGACCCGGCCGCGACAAGCCTCAGTGCCTGCATCCCGCCTCCCTTGTGAGGCCCTGCCGATCCCGGCACGGCGACGCCACACGGCCTATACGTGTGATCGTGCCACAGATGCCACCGATGTCCGGAATCGTCGATCGACGCTTCGACGCGGTCCGCGACGCGTTCGCGGAGAACTTCGCGGTGCACGGTGAGCTCGGCGCAGCCGTGTGCGTGGTCGTGGACGGACGCACGGTCGTGGACCTGTGGGGCGGGTTCCGCGACCTCGGCAGCACGCTCCCCTGGCAGGGCGACACCCTCGTGAACGTCTTCTCGGTCGGCAAGGCCTTCGTCGCAGCCACCTTCGCGCGGCTCGTGGGCCGGGGCCTCGTGGACTACGACGCACCCGTCGCCGCCTACTGGCCCGAGTTCGCTGCTGGCGACAAGGGCGCCGTGACCATCCGCCAGGTCCTGTCGCACGCCTCTGGCCTCCCGGCGCTGCGCCGTCGCATGGAGCCCGGAGCGATGCTCCATCCCCGCGCCATGCACGAGGCGCTCGCCCGCGAGGTGCCGTGGTGGGCCCCCGGCACCGCCCACGGCTACCACGTCAACACCTTCGGGTTCCTCGCCGGCGCCGTCGTGGAGCGGGTGACCGGCCGAACACTCGGCACCTACCTGCGAGAGGAGCTCTGCGGGCCAATCGACGCGGACGTGCACGTCGGGCTCAGGGCCGACGACCTCGCGCGCGTGGCCCAGTTCCGGTGGCCGATCGATCCACCGCCCGAGGTCGAGCCCGAGGGCCTCGTGGGCATGGACCTCATGCGCTACAACGCCTACTGGAACCCTTCGGGACTCTCCGGTGCCGGCGTCGTGAACACGCGCGCATGGCGCCAGGCGGAGATCCCGTCAACGAACACGCACGCCACGGCCCGGGGCGTCGCGCGGATGTTCGAGGTGCTGGGCGCCGGCGGCCGTGCCGGGGACCATGACATCGTGCCGGGCGCGGCGCTGACCGAGGCGGTCGCCGAGGAAACCGTCGGCCACGATCTCGTCCTCGAACGTCCCAGCCGGTTCGGCCTCGGCTTCCAGCTGACCCTGCCGGAGCGGCCGATCGGGAGGAGCCCGCGCGGGTTCGGCCACTTCGGTGCGGGGGGGTCCCTCGGGTACTGCGACCCCGAGGACGCGCTCGCGTTCGCCTACGTCACCAACGACATGGGTCCGAGGTGGCAGAACCCCCGGAACCAGGGGCTCACGGCCGCGATCCACGACTCGCTCGGCTGAGTCAGCGGGCCGACACGTACTCGAGCAGCTCCTTGCGGTCGCGCTCCAACTCGTCGACGCGCGACTTCACGACGTCGCCGATCGACACGATGCCGACCAGCGCACCGTCCTCGACGACGGGGACGTGCCGGATGCGGCGGTCCGTCATCAATGACATGATCCCGACCACCTCGTCGCCCAGCGCGCACGTCGTCACCGGTGCGGTCATCACGTCGGCGACCTTCCAGCCGAGCGCGTCCTCTCCCTCGGCAGCAACGATCCGCACGACGTCTCGCTCCGAGATGATGCCGTCGACCGTCGACCCGGCATCCGAGACGACGAGCGCCCCGACCCCGAAGGTCGCGAGCCTCCGGATCGCCTCGCTGAGTGCGGCGGTCGAGTCGATCGTCTCGACCGAGCTGCCCTTGCCTTCCAGCAGGTCCTTGACCTTCATGGCAACCCCCCATCGGACCGGTAGCACTCGTGCGCCGCGGCCTCAACTGGAGCGTAGGCCCGAATCGCCCGGCGTGTACCTGGCGCCGGGCGGTGCCCGAGGGGTCCAAAGTCCCTGTGTGCCACGCTCGATCCGGGGCTACCCTCAGGGCACCATCACAGACGAAGCGAGGTCCCCATGGCCGCAGCCTTGACCGCCCACCGCACGCGCACCGTCGCACTCGTCGGCCACGCCGGATCCGGGAAGACCACCCTGGTCGAGCACCTCCTGGCCTCGGCAGGCGTGATTGAGCGGCCAGGGTCGGTCCTCGACGGAACGACCGTCTGCGACACCGAGCCCGAGGAGATCTCGAGGAAGCACTCGCTGTCGATGACCGTCGCGCCGATCACGGTCGCGGACGAGCGGATCGACATCATCGACACGCCGGGCGTCGCGGACTTCGTCGTGGAGGTCGAGCGGGCCCTCGCAGTCGCCGATGTCGCCGTCCTCGTCGTGAGCGCCACCGACGGGATCCAGGTGCAGACCGAGGTCGCGTGGCGGATGGCGGCGCGCGAGGGCATCCCGCGCGTCATCGTCGTCACGAAGCTCGACCGCGAGGGCGCGGACTACGAGCGCTGCCTCGAGGCGCTTCGCCAGACGTTCGGGGCCGGGATCGCGCCGGTCGAGCTGCCGATCGGCGAAGGCCCGTCCTTCCGCGGGATCGCGGACCTGCTCGCCGACGAGGCGATCCTCTACGACACGGGATCGGCGGTCTCCGCCCCGATCCCCGACGACATGGCGGACTTCGAGCACCGGGTGCGCGAGCAGCTGGTCGAGGGCATCGTCGTCGCGGACGACGAGCTGACGTCGCGCTACCTCGACGGCGACGTGCTGTCGATGGAGGAGCTCGAGCGCGCGCTGACCGCGGGGCTGACCGCAGGCAGCGTCATCCCCGTCGTGTGCGTCTCGTCGGAGACCGGCGTCGGCATCGACCGCCTGGCGTCGCTGCTGAGCGAGATCGCGCCGAGCCGGTCGGTCCAGGGTCGCCGCGGCGACGACCCCGTCGAGATTCCCCGCGACCCCGACGGGCCGACGGTCCTGCGGGCCTTCAAGTCGGTGATCGACCCCTTCGTCGGGCGCATCACGTGGTTCGAGGTGGTGAGCGGCACCCTGCGTCCCGACGACGTCCTGACGAACACGCGCTCTCGGACAGACGAACGACTGCACTCGCTGCAGGTCCCCAAGGGTCGAGAGCTGGTCGCCGTCTCGCAGGTGGCCGCGGGCGACCTCGTCGCCATCGCCAAGCTGAGCGACACAATGGCGGGCGACGTGCTGGCTCCCAAGGGCTACGACGTCCTGCTGCCGCTCCCCGCGGGTGCGACGCCGACCCACGAGGTCGCGGTGGTCCCCCGCAAGCAGGGTGACGACGACAAGCTCATGGTGGCGCTGCACCGGCTCGAGGAGGAGGACGCGGGACTGCGGGTCCGCCAGGACGAGGAGGCGCACCAGACCGTGCTGACAGTCATGGGCGACACGCACCTTGCCATCGTGCTCGAGCGGCTGAAGCGCAAGTACTCGGTCGAGGTCGACGTCGAGGAGCGGCGTCACTCCTACCGTCAGACGATCGCCAAGCCCGCCTCGGCGGAGGGCAGGCACAAGAAGCAGACCGGCGGGCACGGCCAGTTCGCCGTCGTCCACCTGCGCGTCGAGCCGCTCGGTCGCGGCGGCGGGTTCGAATTCGTCGACGAGGTCGTGGGCGGTGCGATTCCCCGACAGTTCCTCTCGGCCGTCCAGCACGGCGTCGAGCGCGCGATGCGCCACGGCGGCGAGTCGGGCCACCCGTTCGTCGACATCCGGGTGATCTGCGACGACGGCAAGCACCACAGCGTCGACTCCTCTGAGGCTGCCTTCGAGACGGCCGGGTCGCTCGCGTTCAACGAGGCGGTGGCCGCCGCCGGCGTCATCGTGCTCGAGCCGATCTCACGGGTGGAGGTCGTGGCCCCCACGCGGTACCTCGGAGACATCCTCTCCGACCTGAACGGCAGGCGCGGGCGCGTCGTCTCGAGCGATCCCGGCGACGACGGGCTCACGACGGTCGTCGCG
>Ga0182012_10002197_pt1 | contig 21235 bp, 22 predicted proteins | sample 612S2SmetaG_FD_120486 | JGI IMG/M metagenome (GOLD analysis project Ga0182012, IMG submission 120486) | Permafrost microbial communities from Stordalen Mire, Sweden - 612S2S metaG | ecosystem: Environmental > Terrestrial > Soil > Wetlands > Permafrost | place: Sweden: Stordalen | collected... | reverse complement strand
TCATGATCGGAGTTGAAGTTGGGCTACCCACGGTTCACCTCGTTGGTCGGCGGAGCGGTCGGATCGGTAGGAACCAGCGAAGTCGTAGAAATCGCACTGGGCGGAACTGGAGGCATTGGCCCTCCCGGTGGAAATGTGCCATCGATTGGTCCTAGATGGCCTTCCGTCGACGCGCTGCCTTGCGCCAGCTTCACGCCGCCAATCACCAGCAGAATGACGGGCCAAGTGTGGTTGAAGCCAAGATTTCCCGAGCCCAAGCTCTCCAGCAGGAACAGAAAACCAACGGTCATGAGAACCGCCGGACCCATTATTTTGCGCGTCCGGCAGCGAGCGCAGGGACATGCTCCACAGCCCCCGGGCAGCATGCCCCAGTTCCGCGCGAAAAGCCATCCGCCGATGCCGATCAAAATCAAAGGCCAGAAGCGATCGATGCCGAACTCCACTCCCATGGTGTTCAGCAGGAAAAGCACGCCCAACAAAATGAGCACGATCGCGCCGATCGGAATCTTGCTGGTTTCGATCTTTGCGCCGCCGCTGAATGTAGAGGCCAGTCCAAAGGGGTCCGGCACCGGCTGCGACATCTGAATTGCCTTGGCGGTACGAACCGAGTCAATGATCTGGTAGACGTAAAAAAAGGAAAGAGCGAAAACGCAGATCAAGACGGGAGCAGTCCCGTGGCTGGCGCTGATTCCAACAATCAGCAGGGTTGTCACCGCCAGATGCGCCAACCCTTTCGCGTATTGCCCTGAGTAAACCGCGCCCACGCCAAAGGGAAAGAATCCAGCTAGAATTCCCGCAACCGTGGGATTTGGCCCCGTCGCCGGTCCTGGTTCGACTTTCAGACCGAGCCCTTGTCCCATGAATTGTTGATAAGGGGTCTGCGGAGGCGGTGGAGGTGGGGTTTCCATCTTCGCACCCAAACAATCTTCGCAATAGATCACGCCCCGCACGGGACGCGTACAATTCGCGCACAGTGCCTTCCCGCAAGTGCGGCAATAGGCCACTGCTGACGCATCAGCATGATTGGCGCAGTTCATACAAACCTCCGATTCGTGGTCACAGGGACGGCAGGTTCTGCTCGCCTCACCCCATCCCGCAAGATCGGTGAGTTGGGGTCCCCGGCCTGCAGCGCGGCCAAAGTCGGCTGGCTGTAATCCTGGGAATAGTTACGATCCTGTCTCTGTTCTGGTTGTCCACTGGTATTGTTCTTGTTGCGATTGTCTTTCTGCTCCGAAGGCGCGGGTTCCGCGGGAGTATTGGCCCGTTTCAGTTCGCGCACCTTCGACTCGATTTCATACACAAAGCGAATGTTGTCGTAATACTGCACCACTTTGATCTGCGCATCATTGTAAGCATGCCGCAACGCGGAAGGCCGTAAATCGACCTTCGCCACGTCTTTCGGCTTCACGCCCGCCGCGCTCAAGGCCAGCGAGAACGAGAAGAAGATCATCCCAAACGACATGACGAACCGGGGCTGGCGAACAAACGCGGCTGCCGGACTGAAGAACGAATCCCATCCCTCGCGCAGCCGCTCCCAAAATGGAGTGCTTCGCCCGTCCGCGCGAGCCGTCCTTGAACTAGGCACGCCGCTCGTCGCTGCCAGAATGTTGTGTACCAGATAGGCAGGAGGCTCAACTATCTGGAGCTTGCGCAGCCACTCCCGCCCCGCCTGGACATCGGAAAATAGCGGCCCACAAGTCGGACAAATTCGCCGGTGCGCCTCGAAGTTCGCTGTCTGAGTTGCGCTCAGCCTCCCCTCTCCGCCATCCATGGCTTCGCTCAGCCAGGCGTCGAACTTCGCACATTCCATCGGGGCCGTCTGGCCTCCCCGGCTGGCCCGGTCCAGGCCTTCCAGGTTGTGGGTCCCGTCTTTTCTTTCCTCTGGCATCACATCACCTGCTTATATGTACGTTGTAGGAGGCGCGCTAGTTCCGCGCGTCCCCGGTTAATTCGTGACTTTACGGTACCCTCCGGCACCCGTAAAGCCGTGGCAATTTCCCGATAGTCCATGTCCTGTAGATCTCTCAAAATGACCGCCTCCCGCAGCTCTGGGGAAAGCTTTTGCAGCGCTGAATGCACCAGATCCCGCGTCTCGCGGCTCTGGACGGCCGTATCGGGAGCTGCCCCCCGGTCCGCGATCTGCTCGCTCAGAGGCTGGGCGTCCTCATGTTCGGCAGGGGCCGTATCCAGGGAATCCGTAATCCGATCCCCCTTTGACTTCCGAAAATGGTCAACAAGCAGGTTTCGTGTGATTGTGGTGACCCAGGTCATAAACGCACCCTTACCCGAGTCATAAGTGTTCAGGGTGCGGTACATCTTGATAAACACTTCTTGAGTGAGATCCTGTGCGTTCTCCGCATCCCCGGCAAAGCGGTAGCAGACGTTATAGATCCGCCGGTGATAGCGTTGGACAATCTCTTCCCAAGCCCCGGCGTCGCCACCTAAGCAGCGACGGACCAGCAATCCGACAAGCTGGGCATCATCCAAAACCAACTCCATGTGGGGTTGCGGGACGAATCGCGCGTCCCGACCAAACCCCGGTCGGACCCTTTGTCACGCCTACCGGAAGATCTCCGGATGGGGCTTGATTTGGGGTGGCACGGTGCACTGTGGCGGAGAACCGGGCAGATTTTCGCTGTCAGCTTCCGGAATTGTTGAAAAGAATCAGATTAGTATCACGATATCGCGTGGGAGATACCCCCTCCGTTCCGTTGAAGCGAAAAAGCCCTCTGCGGGACTCGAAACCGTCCACTGAAACAGCACAGCATAACTACGTTTCTGTAGTGGAGGAAGTTCCCCAGAATCATAAAGGTAGCGATTGTAACAGGAGAGATCCCAAGGCTGGCTGATTAGTGAACTTTGCTCCCTTCTCAGTTCCAACTGCGATGTGCTCGTATTTCGCAGAAAACGTGCAATTTTGAACAGACGCGGGATCGGTTTAATCGTTAGATTGGGCAAATCAATAAGGAGAGCGATGTGAGTGAGTCGCCATCCCTTCCCCAGCGTAAGAAGCGTGACGTGTGGCTGACTCCTTTGGTGGTGCAGTTTTCTGGCTCCTGTCGGAGGGCTGCACCGCATCTCCCTCATGCGCCAGGGCAACCCGTTCCTTCGGGTCGGACGGACGCACCGTGTCCTCCAATTGGTCCCAAGGACGACATCGTGGGATGGCCCGTCGAAATGCCCATCGAACTCCCAGATTTCACTGATTACCCGCTCGACTCTCGGGCGAGTTGTTACACTACCGCCTGCGGGCGCGTTTCAAGTTCGCTGCAAAATGTGTGTATTTCGAGGTTACCGGGAGTTGGGGCTGGGTAGCGATTTTGAAGAAACGAAGTGGACCCGGGAGATCGAGGCAGCAGAACATTGGCTCCAGGTTTCGAGGGCCCACCGTTTCACGCAAAGAGGCACTCTGCCGCTCTACATCACGACGAAAACCGCGACCCGCACGCCGGGATGAAGCAAATCGAACAGGAAATACTCCCCATCGATGTAGTCGATGTAGCAATCGTCGGTATACGCCCAACCTGCGGGCCAAGGATCCACTAGTTCAAAGTTGTAGCCGCCGTACTGGAACTGCGGCCGGCCTTGCACGATTACGGTTCGTGCGGTGAAGGTATGACCGCGGCCAAAGTGGGCGCGGAACTTGTCGTCCGGGATGTGCCCGCCTTTGCCCGCTGGCCTGGCGTTCCCCGCGACCGCTCCGCTATCTTGCGACCGGGGCTGTGCGCGATCCATCGGCTGATCACGCCTCTCTTGTTCTTGGGGCTTCATCGCGTCGTGCGACTCTTTTTGATCCTGCTTTTCATCCTGTTTTGCTTCCTGCTTGTCTTGCTTTGCTTCCTGCTTATCTTGCTTGGAAGGTTTGGATTCGTCCTGCTTCGGTTCGGGCGTCGTCTCGGGCCTTGGTTCGGGCCGTGCCTCTTCCTTCTGCATGGGCCTTTCCTGAGGCTTTTCGTCCTGCGCATAAGCCAAAACTGAACACCCCACTACCACCGCCACAAACGCCAGATTTAAAAAACGGGAAGCTTGCATGTACATTCCTCCGATGCAATCCTCTGTGGCTTTGATCGTTGAATCCTTGCCGCCCGTCCACGCAGAGCACGGGTCATGGGATTGCTGAATTGAGATGCGAGGGTGCCTGAAATCCCAATTAAGGGTGAGCTTGTAGACTTTAATCTAAGAAGCTGTAGGGTCGGAGATCCAGGGTTCTATGCTGGAGAGATCCCGAGTGTGGGACGGTTCGCCCCTGACTTGTCTTGCCGGACGGGCGGCTCAATGCTCAAATTTCGCGATGGTGTGCGGACGCAATCTATCACTCTGAGAAACCAAAGGAGCAGGTCAGCGATGAACGAAGTGGAACATGTTCTAGAAATCCGTAACGTGATTGGGGAGGGGCCGGTCTGGCATTCGCAAGAGGGTTATCTGTACTGGGTGAACTTCATCGAGCAGTTTCAAATCCTGCGCTTCTCTCCGCAAACCCGGGCCGTAGAAATATTTGAAACGGGCAAGCCTGTGATGGCGTTGGGGATTCGGAAAGCGGGCGGGTTTGTCGCTGCCACAGCGAAAGGGATTGCCACCTGGGACACGCGACGGAAACTGTTTGAGCCGCTTTGCGATCCACTTGACGGGCGTGAGGGCTACCGATTCAACGATGCGGCGACCGATAGCGAAGGCAGGTTTTGGGTAGGCACATTGAACGATGCCAACCCTCGCGGTCCGGATGGTGAATTGTTTTGTGTTTCGGGCGATGGCTCCAGCCGGGTAATGGATCAAGGAATTACTGTTGCCAACGGAATCGGTTGGAGTCCGGATCGAAGGATCATGTATTTCACCGATTCTTTCCGCTACTGCATCTACGCCTACGATTATGTGGCCGAAACCGGAACGATCGCAAATCGCCGGACGTTTGTGCAGACGAGTCCTGAAGCTGGGATACCAGATGGATTGACGGTGGACAGCGAAGGCTTCGTGTGGAGCGCATACTGCGGAGGCTGGAAGGTCATTCGCTACAACCCGGAAGGTGGGGTGGACCGAGAGTACAAACTGCCCGTAGCCAATCCCACAAGCTGTGCATTTGGGGGCGAGCGACTGGACGAGTTGTACATCACGTCGGCCGCGCTGGGGCTGAGTGAGGAGCAAAAGCGACAACATCCTCAGTCAGGGGACCTGTTTCGTTTGCGAGCGGGCTTTACCGGGATGGATGAGCCGCGTTTTGCGGGATGATGCGATTGCTCGCAGGAGAAGACTTGGGTTTGAGAATTGTTACTGAGTTTTACTGGCGGTGAGGGTGATTCCCGGTAGAGATAAACGCCGTCAGGTTTCGCTCTTTTATCGTTTTCGTCAGTATAGTTTTCGTGAGCTTGCCTTCGCGGCGACCCCAGGGTGATAGAGTCCGCGCCGTCGGAATTGCTCGCGACACCAGGGAGGACAAGATGAAGCTAGTCGAGTTCCACGTTGCCAACAGTGGTGACCTGATTGGGGTCAATCCCGAAAGCGTGTGTCGGATAGGGAAGGGCGTGGCCGCCGGCGCAACCTTTATTCGGCAGGAAGACGGTTCGTCTGTGGAGGTCAGTGAGGATTACGAAACGGTCAAAAAAATGTTGAGCGATTGATTAGCAGACCGACATTCGATTAGGCGCCCTACGCCCCGCCAGTCCGAACCGTGGGACACGTAGATAGAGCCGAGTTGTCGCCTACCATGTGAGGAGTGCCTGAGCCCATCTGTCCAGGAATTGGCCTGCGTGTCCTAGATTAGGCCACTTCGCGGGCCCCGTCCTCGCTGTGAACACGTGAAATCCTAGCACTTACCAGTCCGCCTAAGCTGGCCATAGACATGCACCTGTGGCTCTGTAAATTGCCAAGCCTCCCGCCGGGTGGCGCGTTGTTTCCGTGCGGTTACTTCAGGTGAGTGGTGGACGAGCCAGACATAATCCGGGAATTCCTCATCGAAAGCAGCGAGAATCTGGCTCAACTCGAGCAGGAAATCGTTCAACTTGAGAAAGACCCGAAGAACCCCGATTTGCTAGGGAGTATCTTTCGGACCATCCACACCGTCAAAGGTACGGGTGGCATGCTCGCGTTCAGCGGAATCGAGCGTGTGGCTCACCTGTGCGAAAACCTGCTGAGTCAGTTACGAAACGGATTGATCGAGCTTACTCCTGCGTTGGTCTCGATTGTTCTTGAAAGTGTGGACGCGATTAAAGCGGAGTTGTCCGCTATCGAAGCGACGGGGGCGGAACGCGGCACATCGCCTGACGATCTGTTGGCCCGACTAAAAGCGGTCAACGAAGCAAAGGGAAAAGCGCCGTTCGCCAGCGCGCCGCCTCCTGCGACAAAATCCGGACCGACCGCCAAAGATCCCGACACGTCCGGGAGTACAGCACGCACTGTCTCCGATAGCAGCATACGGGTCGATGTCTCTCTGCTTGACCGCTTGATGAACCTGGTCGGCGAGTTAGTCCTCGCGCGTAACCAGATAATCCAGTTTGGCGCGTTGCGAGAAGATTCGGCATTGCACGCTTCCGCGCAACGACTGGACCTGATTACAACCGAGTTGCAGGGCGGCGTCACCAAGACACGCATGCAGCCAATTGGTGTGGTGTGGGACAAGTTTCCCCGTCTGGTGCGTGACTTGGCCGCTGCTTCCGGGAAGTCTATTCAGATCGAGATGGACGGCGCCGATACGGAACTCGACAAAACGATCATCGAGTCCATCAAGGATCCTCTGACTCACTTGATTCGCAACTCCTGCGACCACGGAATCGAAATGCCCGCGGACCGAACCAAGGCGGGAAAGCGAGCGCAAGGCACTATCTCGCTGCGTGGCTACCATGAGGGTGGCCAGGTCAATATCGAGATTCATGATGACGGGGCCGGAATCAGCCCCCAGCGGTTGAAGGAGAAGGCTCTGCAGAAAGGTCTGTTGCGATCAGAACAGGCCGAGCGCATGAGCGAACGCGAGTTGCTGGATCTGATCTTCCTCCCCGGCTTCTCGACAGCAGACAAAGTGACGAATATCTCAGGCCGCGGCGTAGGGATGGATGTCGTCAAGACGAACATTGAGAGGATCGGCGGCACGGTGGATCTGCTCAGCCAAACTGGCCAGGGCACGACCTTCAAGCTCAAGATCCCGCTAACGCTTGCAATCATTCCCGGACTAGTTGTAACGAGCGGCATCGAGCGCTTCGTCATTCCACAAGTCAGCCTCGTCGAGTTGATCGCGCTACAGGGCGAGACGGGAAGAAGTCTTATAGAGAGCGTCCACGGCACGCCGATGTATCGTCGTCGCGGTAAACTCCTCCCCCTGGTCTACCTGAATCATGTTTTGGGAACGGGTGAATGCGACACGCCAGCCGAGTCGATCAGCATCGTCGTCTTACAGGCGGAAGATCGCCAGTTTGGACTGGTCGTAGACCGAATCAACGACACGCAGGAAATCGTGGTGAAGCCCCTTGGCAAACATCTGAAAGGACTCAATTGCTACGCCGGCGCCTGCATCATGGGAGATGGCAGCGTAGCTCTCATCCTTGATGTTACGGGAGTGGCACAACGCGCGAGTGTAATCAGTGAAGACCGTACCCGAGGCCGGGAGAAGATCGCCGAAGCGGTTGCCGGGCCCAGGGAGGAAAAACATTCTTTTCTGCTTTTCGCCGGGCCGGATGGCTCCCGCATGGCGGTACCGCTGGACCTTGTCGCCCGACTCGAAGAACTTCCCAGCGCGCAGATGGAAAAGTCCGGGACGCAGTGGGTGGCGCAGTACCGTGGCGGAATACTGCCCGTCGTCCACCTTCGACAGGCATTGCAGGAGCGACGCGTGAAAAAGCGCAGCGAAGCCATGCCCCCTGATCACGCCGCCGGCACGACTCTGCAAGTTGTGGTTTGCACCCACGAGGGCCGCCAGGTGGGACTCTTGGTCGAGCAAATTCTGGACATCGTAGAGGAGTCGGCAGAGCTAAGGTATCCGGCAAGTCGCGAAGGCATCCTCTACTCCGCCGTGATCAACGGCAAAGTTACGGAGTTGGTGGATGTCGCGGCTGTCCTGCGGATGGGCAAAGTCAAATTCTCACATCAGATCCAGCCGGCGGAGGATCGCGCGCAGGTCGCACACTAAATATGGCGACACCTAAACAGTTCTGCAGTTTTTATCTTGACAAGCTGCTCTTTGGCGTTGACTTGGGTCGAGTGCAGGAAGTAATCCGGTCTCTCAATATGACGCGGGTTCCGCTCGCGTCCGATGTTGTGAGCGGACTGATCAACCTCCGCGGCCAGATCGTGACCGCAGTCGATTTGCGCCGCAGGCTGCAATTGGAGCTGCGCTCGTCGACGGTTCTACCCATGAACGTCGTTGTGCGCTCTGTGGACGGCGTGGTGAGTCTGCTCGTGGATGAAATTGGAGACGTGATCGAGGTCGACGACGGCACATTTGAAGGTCCGCCGGAAACGCTGCGCGGTTCGGTTAGAAGCATGATCCTGGGCGTGCACAAGTTGGATAAGAAGTTGATGCACGTCCTCGACACCGACAAGGCGTGCGAGTCGCTCGAAAAAACGGATAGTCAGTAACCAGGTGTCGTAGATCGAGACCAGTGTCGCGGGTTGAAGGTTCGGCTGAATTTTGAGTGTTTCGGAGGGTTTAAGAATGTCTAAGTTAGGTTTAAAAGCGAAATTATGGGCGGCATGTGGATCGCTGCTGGTCATCATAGCCGTCATCTGCCTGGTTAGTTATAGCTCGATTCAGAGGGTGAAAGAGTCATCTGAAATTGTAAATATGAAGGGGACGCAGAGGTTTCTCTCCGTCAAGATCGAATCGATCATCAATGACCAGAAGTCCGAGTACCGAGCATTTCTGCTCATCAATGACCAAAGGGAGATGGATAGATACGCCGCCAACGACATTGCTCTAGCGGATTGTTTTTCGCAACTCGAGGCGATATTGGAGACTGAAGATGGCAAGCGGATGTTTGCCGAGATGCGTCAGGCCTCGAGCGTCTTCCACGGCAACATGGAAAAGGTGGTAGCGCTCCATCGTGCTGGCAAGCAGAAGGAGGTTCTAAGTTTCATGAATGAACCACAGGCCGAGGCGGCGCGTGCGCAACTGAAAAAGAGTGCCGCAGATCTCGTGGCGCTCGCGGTGAAACTCAGAGCCGACGCTCTCGGAGCAGAGTATGCCACTGAATCTCGCACGATCATGGTGGTGCTCACGTTGGGCGCCTTAGGTTTCATCATCGGGGCCACAGTGGCAATTCTCATTACCCGCTCCGTCACGGGCTCCGTGAATCGCATGGTGACGACCATCCAGGAAATCGCCGGCAACAACCTGGCGATTGACGATATGGAAGTCAGCACCGACGACGAGATTGGCAAAGCCAGTGAAGCGCTGAATTCAATGAAGAACAACCTGCGCGAGATGATCCAGGCTATCGCCGGCGTTGCCGAGCAAGTGGCCAGTGCGAGCGAGGAATTGTCGGCAAACAGCCAGCAGATCACTTCCAATGCCGAGGAGACGTCGACCCAAGCCAACGTAGTATCGGCTGCGGGAGAAGAGGTATCGACAAATCTCAGTGTGGTCACTACGGGTTCAGAAGAAATGCTTTCCTCCATCCGTGAAATCGCCAAGAGTTCCAGTGAGGCGGCTCGTGTCGCCAAGGGAGCTGTGGCGGTGGCGGAAAGCACCAACCACACCATTGGCAAGCTGGGAGAGTCCAGCATGGAAATCGGCAAGGTAATCAAGGTCATCACGGCCATCGCGCAGCAAACCAACTTGCTGGCGTTGAACGCGACCATCGAAGCGGCAAGGGCGGGCGAAGCGGGGAAGGGCTTCGCGGTGGTAGCCAACGAGGTGAAGGAACTGGCCAAGGAAACCGCGAAAGCGACCGAGGACATCAGCCGCCGGATTGAAACCATTCAGGCTGACACCAAGGGCTCAGTGCAGGCCATTGGAGAGATCAGTTCCGTCATCAACCAGATCAATGACATCTCGAACACGATCGCCTCCGCCGTGGAAGAACAGACCGCGACGACGAACGAGATGGCGCGGAACATAGCGGAAGCGGCCAAGGGATCATCGGAGATAGCACGTAACATCTCCGGGGTTGCGGACGCCGCCAAGAGCACTTCGACCGGCGCCAGCGAGACGCACACGGCGGCTGCGGAACTGACCAGGATGTCTGCCCAACTGCATGAGCTGATACAGCGGTTCAGGCTTGGGGAACAACCGGCCCGCGCACGGTCTTCGAGCCGCGATCGCGCACTCTCGGGCGGCGCCAATTCCATGGCAGCTCATGCCTGAGTGGTGTGCTGATTCGCGACGGGTCATTAACAGGTTCGAATGACGAGGAGAACACTGGTGGAAGCAAATGGCGTCTCAAGAGCGATGATTGTAGACGACTCGCGGGCAATGCGGAGCATCTTGCGCAAGATGCTCTCCGAACTCGGTTGTGACACCTGCGAAGCCGGGAATGGACAGGAGGCGCTGGCGCTGTTGGAAAAAGAGGGCGCCTCCCTCTCGTTCATGCTGGTCGACTGGAACATGCCGGTGATGTGCGGCATTGATCTGGTCAAAGCGATGCGCTCCGATCAGCGCTACTCATCGATCACTCTGATCATGGTGACCACTGAGACGGAAATCGAGCGGATATCCCAGGCATTGGAAGCGGGCGCCAACGAATATGTCATGAAGCCGTTCACGAAGGAGATGATCGGCGAAAAATTGCAGCTTCTCAACCTGGTGCGATGAGCATGCAAACCTCATATAACTCCAGAGCGCTCCAACCCGGTAATCGTATCCGCGTGGTCGTCGTCGATGACTCCGTGGTGATCCGCTCGTTGGTGACGCGCGCGTTCCAAGACCATCCGCGCATCGAAATCGTGGGCACTGCCCCCAATGGCTCGATTGGCCTCGCCAAAGTTGCGCAGCTTCAGCCCGACGTTATTACGCTCGATATCGAGATGCCCGGGATGAGCGGCCTCGAAATGTTGAGGAAGCTCCGCGAGAAATGTCGCGAGCCGTTCGTGATCATGTTCAGCACCCTCACCGAGCCGGGAGCCCTTGCCACTCTGGACGCATTGATGCTGGGTGCGGACGACTACATTACAAAGCCTTCCAACTCGGGGTCTCTGGCCGAGTCCGTCGCAACCTTGAGAAGTGAATTGGGGGCAAAGATCCTTCAATTCGTCCAGGTCGGACGAACTTATTCGGCACCGGCTTTACCCTCCACTCCTCCGCTGCCGATCGCACTCGCCCCACCATCGCGGGGATCCCGTGCGGTGCTCGCAATCGGAGTCTCAACCGGCGGCCCAAATGCCTTGTCAACGATCGTTCGCATGCTCCCTAAGTCATTCTCCTTGCCCGTTTTGATTGTCCAGCACATGCCTCCGCTTTTCACTCGACTGCTGGCGGAACGCCTGCAAAAGCTAACACCGTTGCTGATCGAAGAGGCCACGCACGGTTGCACAGTCCAGGCAGGAAAGATCTTAATCGCGCCAGGCGGTTTTCATATGAGAGTGGGGAAGACTGCTCAGGACGTAATCGTACTGCTCGATCAGTCGGAGCGGAGAAACTCGTGCCGCCCATCCGTCGACGTACTGTTCGAATCGGTAAACAAGGTTTACGGAGACACGACCATTGCCGCCATCCTGACCGGGATGGGACAAGACGGGTTACAGGGAGTCCAGGCTCTCAGAGCGAGCGGAGCATACATCATTGCGCAGGATGAAATGTCGAGCGTGGTCTGGGGCATGCCCGGTTTTGTAGTTCGAGCGGGATTGGCGAATTCGGTTGTACCGCTGGATGGCGTCGTGCCCGAGGTCCTCAAACAGTGCGCCATTGGCGCCAGCCTCTCGGCCCGTGGGGCGAGCCAATGAGCACCGGAACTCTCAAGGGAACTCTAGCGGCAGAGCTTACGCCGCAAAACTACCGGTACCTGCAGGACCATCTCTACCAGGAGTCCGGAATCGTGCTTGACGCCAATAAACACTATCTGGTCGAGAGCCGCCTGATTCCGGTGTTGCGCGGCCGAGGCTTAAGCAGCCTCAATGAACTCTGCGCTTTCCTGCAGAAGAACAATCGCGACAGTTTGCACCGCGAGGTGGTCGAAGCGATGACGACGAATGAGACATCATTTTTTCGTGATTCCGCTTTGTGGCAAGAACTGAGAAATTCGATCATGCCGGAATTGATCGCGCAACGAAAAGATGTCCGCCGCTTGCGGTTCTGGTCCGCCGCCTCTTCCGGAGGACAGGAAGCCTATAGCCTCTCCATGCTGCTGCAGGAAATGGGCCTCGGAGGGTGGGATATCAAGATTCTGGGAACCGACCTGTCCAGGCCAGTATTGGAGAAGGCCACCGATGCTCGCTATTCCCAGCTCGAGGTCGGACGCGGACTGCCGACTCCTCTGCTGCTCAAATACTTTGAACGCGAAGGGCTGCAATGGCGAGTGAAACAGGAAGTAAGGGGTCGAGTACAGTTCCAACCGCTTGATCTCCGGCAACCACTTCGCACTTTCGGACCTTTCGATGTGGTTTTCTGCAGAAATGTCCTTATCTATTTTGACGTACTGACCAAGCAGAAAATCTTGACGGAGATCCGAGGGACTATTTTTCGCGGGGGCCATATGGTGCTCGGCAGTGCGGAGACAACGCTCAATCTGAACTTGGATAATTCCTTTGAACGCCGACAAATCGGCCAAGCCACTTTCTATCGCATGCAGTGAGAGGAACAAAAATGGGCCAATTGGCGACGATCTACAAAGAAGGAATAACGAGCATCGTGGTTGATTTGTTTCGGACCATGATGACAACCGAGGTTTCTCCCGTGCCATCAGAACGGCACTCGAGCCATGGCCAACTTACGGCGTTGGTCGCTTTTGGCGGAAACTGGAAAGGAGTTCTGGAGTTCGAATGCGGTTCCGCCGAGGCGATTCAGTTCGCGCGCCGTTTCATGCAGAACGATGAGTATCACGAAGTCAATGATGACGTGCGCGACGCGCTGGGAGAATTCGCCAACATCGTCGCGGGAAATCTTAAGGCTCTCATGCTGGGGAAGATGACTCTATGCACTCCCTCTGTAATTGAGGGTAGCGATTACTCCGTTCGGATCTGCGGAGGGTCGATCGTCGGAGAGAGCTGGTTTTCGACGGAAGCCGGCAGTTTCGCGATCCGCCTGATCGAGGATATTGGAGTCCGGGAGGGTAAGAATTGAGCATATTGATTGTGGATGACAGCAAGGCGATGCGGATGATCGTACGCAGGGCGTTGCACCAGGCGGGCTTTCATCAAGATCTCAAGGAAGCCGCGACAGGGGCCGAAGCACTGGAAGTCGTTGAGTCCGGCGGGATCGAACTTGTCCTCTGCGACTGGAACATGCCGGGCATGAACGGATTGGAATTGCTCGAGAAACTGAAAAGCCTGGGTCGCACGGTTAAGTTGGGCTTCGTAACATCTGAATGCGCAACCGACATACAAATGCTTGCCCGGCAGTCTGGGGCGCTGTTCTTCATTACGAAGCCGTTCACACCTGACGCATTTCTGAGCGCTTTGGAGCCAATTATTGGAAGGTGATCGCAATTGGAGGGGAACTGCGTTCGTGACCGTCCCGAAGAACAGGAGAACGATGTGAGTGTACCTTTCCACGCCGAGAAAATGGGTAGGCTGTTGAGTGACCTTTTAGGCCGCCCCGTCAGCGCCAAAATCGGGCCCGTTACCTCAGCTGCCAGTGATCTCCCGATCGTTGCGTCCTACGCGATTGACAATGGGGATCTAGCGGCGGTTTGCATTTGCGATTTGGAATTCGCGCTTAACGGCGGGGCCGCGCTTTGCTTGATTCCGGCGTGCGAGGCCGCAACTAATTTGAAAAAGAAGCACCTGGATCCCCTCCTGTTCGAAAACTTCAAGGAAATCCTCAATATCTGCGCCCAGCTTTTTGGAGGCTCCAACACACAGCGAGTCAAACTCGTGTCTGTCCACTCGAAAGCCAGCGAGGCTCCGGAGACAACAAAGAGGTTTATGGAACAAACCCGGATGCGCCGGGAAGCTCAAATCTCCATTGCGGGTTACGGCGAAGGCAGAATTACTGTCTTTTGCTAGGCGATGACTTACGGCGCGCCCAGCGTGAACCTCCAACACAATGGACAATCCGTCGAATGTCGCCGGAAGATTTTGCTTTCGATCCGGTTTCCCCCCTTGCGCTCTAGACCTTGATACCGCGAAAAGAGGAAATTCGACCGATTCGAGGCGGTCTGGCCTCAGTACAAAGTTAGTACAATCGGGTCGCTGAAATGGAAGTTGCCAGCATTTCTGGGGGTAAAAATGGCTCCTCAGGTAGGACTCGAATCCACCTGAAAACGTCAATCCAAGGACTTACGCAGCACGGACGGCAGTCTAAGGACGTTGAAGTAGCGGGTAGTTCACGTTAAGTGATTGCAAAGTGATTGCAGATTTTCGGATGGTGAGCTGAAGCGATTCGAGCCCCCACAACTGAAGTCAGATTATTCAAAGTAGGTTGTTGAGTATATACAACAACTTCACAGGTCTTGCGTGGTTGCGTAAGAATCTTAGAGTGCCCCCGATTCGCCTATCTTGGGCTCGGTTCTCGAGCCGGAGCGCGTGCAACAGAAAATCGCCCCTAAAAACTAAACCAGATAGTATCGCGCTTGCCGATCAGGCACAGCCGTTCCGTTTTGATGACAATGCGGGCACGCGTCATCCTTCAAGAGTTCGTGCACGTGGCGAACCGCGTTGAGGGTTGCCGAATATTTCTCGTCTTCTTCAGGAAAGACGCGATCTGCAGGTAACCATTCCTGGAAACGCAGGTTCGTCATTGCTTTCGCAAAGCTGGGACGAACACTGCACAGCAGCACGGTTGTCCCCTCCTTCTCCATTTCACGGAGAAAATGCTCGAAGCGCTCCAGCGCAACCATGTCGGGATTGCGTGTGCGCTTTAGGCGCAGAACAACGAAATGGATGTTTTCGTCTTTCGTGCGGCGTTTGAGTTCTTCGAAACAACGATCGAGTTCCGGAGCGGCGCCAAAAAAGAGCTCACCCTCGAGGTCATAAAGCAACATCGCCGTGCAAGCCGGATCTTCCTCCAGACGTTCCCGCACCACACGCTCATCGCTGACCACCAGTTCGGACCACCGAAGCAAGGCGGCGCGCGGAACAAACAACAAGAAGGAAAGAGCCACGCCAATCAGAATCGAGAATTCAACGCTGATGAAGACAGCGGAGAATGCCGTCACGAAAACCAGGCCCGCATCGTAACGCGAAGCTCGAATGGCGTAAGTCAGGCGTTTCCAATCGATGAGTCTGGACGCGGTTACGAGCAATAGTCCGGCCAGAGCCGCGTTTGGAATGAACCGCGCGTACGGCGCGAACGCGACAACGACCAGAGCTACGGTTCCCGACGCGATCACACCGGAGAAACGGCTCACCGCTCCCGCTTGAAAGTTAATCGCCGAACGCGTAAGTGAACCAGAACCAGGCAGGCATTGAAAAAATCCACCTGTAAGATTGGCCAAGCCTTCAGCGAGGCATTGGCGATTGTAGTCGAGCTGCTGGCGGGTATAGGTGGCGATGGACTTCGCAATAGCGAGAGCTTCCAGCAATAGAGAAAAGCGATGGCCAGCGCGCTGCCCGACAGTTCCTTGATCCACCAGAACTTGATCTCGGGAACGCGCGGGAGGGGAAGGCTGCGAGGCACACTGCCCACCACGGATACCAGCGTCTTGCCATCCAGCGAGGGCTTGGACCAGCCGAACCACGCGGCTACAATCGATGCCACGATCAGGGCCAACAGCATGTCGATTTGTGGAAAGTGGTACTTCCGCGCGAGTTTTCTGAGGATGACGACAACGACAATCGTTCCCAGACCAAGGCCGAGGGCGCGCGAATCCACGTGGCGACCAGTGAGCGTTAGCCAGATGCGGTAAAGCACGTGTTGCTGTCCGGTGCCGCGGTCACGCAGGCCGGTCAGGTTGCCGAGTTGACTGAGCCCAACCAGTGCGCCCGCTCCGGCCATGAAGCCGATTACGACCGATTCGGAAATGTAGCGAGTGAGATCGCCGAGTTTGAAGACTGCGATCAGGATCTGAATCGTGCCGATCATGATGCCCAGCAGGAAAGTGGCCTGGTAAGCGTCGAATCGAGCATCGGGATCAAAGAAAGCGAGAGCGCTGAAAACGACTAGCGAAATGGCGTTGGTGGGCCCGTTGATCAGGTGAGACGACGACCCGAAGATCGACGCGACCAGCGTCACGACGATGGCGGAATATAGGCCGAAGCGGGGATCGATCCCTGCGATGAGCGCATAGGCCATCGCCTGGGGTAAGGAAATGGCCGCGACTGTTACTCCGGCCAAAAAATCCTTGCGTCCGCGATCCCATGAATAGTCGAGCCTCATCGGGTTTCACCTTTTACCGGATGAATGACGTCGAAAATGCCATTGTCGGCAAAGAATTTCTGCTGTGCTTCGTCCCAATCCTTGGCGAGGATGGTGACTGCAAAGAGATCGATCTGGGGCAAACGGTCGGCATGTTTCTTGAGTATCTCCGGATTAATGGGCCGGTAGCCGTGCTGCGCGATGGTCTCTTGCCCCTGGTCGGTATAAAGAAATTCGAGGTATGCCTTGACGTAGGCCTCGGTCTTTCGGCGGGCGACATTGACGTCAACCCAGGCCACGCTCGGCTCCGCGCGAATGCTGACGGGTGGAATACGATCTCCACTTCGCCTCTGTATTGCTGCGCTTCCAGTAGAGCTTCGTTTTCCCACGTCAAATGCACGTCGCCAAGCTTTTCTTGGGTGAAGGTGTTGGTGGAATCGCGCGCACCCGTGTCGAGCACGGGCACGTGCTGATAAAGCTGCTTCAAATATTCCAGCGCCTGGGCCTCGGTGCCTCCGCGCGAGATTACCGAACCCCATGCCGCCAGGACACTCAGCTTTCCATTTCCCGAAGTCTTCGGATTCGGCGTGATCACGGATACACCGGGCCGGACCAGGTCAGGCCAATCCTTGATGGCTCGGGGATTTCCTTTGCGGACGACAAAGACAATCGTCGAGGTGAAGGGCTGAGAATGATTGGGCAATCGACTCGCCCAGTCTGCGGCGATGAGCCCACGCTTGCGGAGAGCATCTACGTCCGAAGATAAGGCTAGCGTAACGACATCGGCGGGCGCGCCATCAATCACCGCGCGTGCCTGTCGTGAGGAGCCGCCGTGAGACTGCTGGATGGTTAACTTCTTGCCAGTCTCCTGAAAATATCTGGCGACGAACTGCTGATTGATGTCCTGGAACAGTTCCCGCGTAGGATCGTAGGAGAAATTCAACAGTTGTGTCGAAGCGTCGCCCGCCACATTTCTTGCCACCACAAGAGCGATTGCGATGGCAACGGCGGCGAGAGCCATTGCGTTAAGCCACGATGTGCGCATCAGCCGCGAGCCCGATCGAGGAGTAGGACCACTCGACTAGCAAAAAAAGACATTGGCCCGGACATGGATGATGGTTGAGGGAGGCACAAATATCCCCACAGGGATTTTGGGGATTATAAAATAGTATGTCTATCTATAAAATAGACAATGTCAAGCCGAAGGCTAGACAGCCCGGCTGAAGTTCACCCACGCATCGGACCGCTGCTCCGGCTCGGGCTCGCTTTCGCCAGCCTCCAACATGCGGACGACTCCGCGCAGGTTCTCCCAAGCCGCCTGGTTCAGCGCCGGGTCGGAACTGACCAGATCGCGAATCATGTCCCAGGCCGCAACGTTCAGAGCGCCCTCCGGCGAAAGCCCCAATGCCAGCGAGACGGAGCATTGCGGGCAGAAAACAATACGCTGCGCCGCCGATTTCTGCCGCGGCTTGATTCCCACTGTCTGAGCGAACATGTAGATGGCTACGAATTTTCGCCCCGATTCAAGTTGGCGATTACAGCGCAAACAATGCACATTCTCCAAGGTGTTTTCCCGGGGCCGATTTCGGCCAATGAAATACGATTACTTTCTCCAAACAGCTACCTCGGACGCAAGTATGTAGAAGGATTCCCGCAAGAAACTGGGCGGCAGGGTCATCGGAGGGCTGACAGAAAGCGACGCGTGAATTGGACTGCCTTAGACCCAGGACAGATTGCGTTTCACGAACCATTTTCCCAATGGCGTCCTGGTTTTCAGGTATTGCTTGCTCTCGAAATACGCCCGGTACGATGCGCGCATGCTGGCCAAATCCAAAGAGCGCGAAGCTCTCGTGTTGCGTTCATACCCAAGGTTGTCCAGAGTGTCCCCGGTTAGCGTTTCAAGCACCGCCAACTCCGACGAAGACAGATCGGTCTTCCACCGGCCGATCGGACTTCGCTCCTCGCCGTTAAACGCCGTATTGGGCTTACTCACCGACCCGATTCCCACTTCGGTGATTCGGTCATAGTCCAGATCGTGATCCACAAACGGCTCCAGGTTCTTCAATACCTCCGCTGGCTTATTCACGAGATCTTCATAGCGCACTTCGAGGTAGTCTCCGCCGAGCGTGCGCCCAGCCTGCCGTCCCTTGTTTACAATCCATTCCCAATAAATGCCCGCTGCCATGGCTGCCCGCCTGCGGTCCCATGGGAAGCGTCGAATTTGCGAAAGCTTCTCCCATGACAACGCCACGTCCCGGCCATCGCGAATCACGTGAATGATGAGCGCGTTGGGGATGGTCTCTTTAATGCGCCGCATGTAGAGGAGGTGTTCGGGCGTGGTCTCAGCCCATCGTTGTACGCCCTGCTTGCGACACATCTCCTCCATGAGAATGCGCAGGAAGTCTCCACCGTTTTGGCACTCCGCCATGATCCGGGGCTCAATCTCCCCGGGTTCGAGGCCGGAACGCTCATAAAGACGCGTACCATACCAGGCATCGAGCATTCTGCGCTTGTTCCGAGGCCTGCTGAGCGGGCGGAAACGCGGCTCAAAGAGAGTGAGGATCTGTGATTCCATGCGGTAGACGGCAAAATTCCCCGACGACAGAAGCATGTGGTAGAGCAGGGTCGTGCCGGACCGGCTGCAGCCGATGACGAAGACGGGCGCCGTGGTCCGCGCCCGGGGTAGCGACATGGCAGTGACGATTGTTTGATTGTCTACTAAACTGATAGACATAGAGGTAAACTATAGCAGGAAGCGCGCGCGTTTACGAGTCTTTTATTAACGGAATGTTACTAGAGTGGGCTACTGTCCGTGAGGGGTTCATAAAATGCAGTGAGTTCAACCCGCAACATTCAAGGGGACGAGAGCTGTGCGGGTTCAAAAGGGCGAGCCAAGGCTTCTAGGCAACTATACAAACACTAGTAAATACATCGACATAAATGTAATAATGAGAATTGTTAAGAGATGATGAAAGCGCCGTCAAATATTAGTGAAATAATTGAGGAGCCGATGGCGCTAGCCGGGTCCGGGAACACGACCCAAAAAGCAGGGAAGTCCCGAGCGAAAGCGCCAGTCTTTATAATAGGATGCCACCGTTCGGGTACGGCCCTACTCTACGATAGCCTCCTTTCTGCCGGTGGATTCCCCCTCTTTCACGCCGCACCCTACGTTCACACCGCGCTGCTTCGAATCTGTGGGAACCCGTCGGTGCCGCGCAATCGTGAAAAGCTGATCAAGCTCTGGTTGCGCAGCAAAGCCTTCCGCCGAACCGGCCTCGCTCCTGACGATCTGCGCTCCCAGCTTTCGGAAGAATGCAAGAGCGGTGGCGACTTCTTGCGCATTGTCATGGGAGAACTCGCTCGCCGTGCCGGTGTTCAACGCTGGGCGGTCCGGGATTGCGACAACATCATGTATATGCCGGCCATCAAACGGGAGATTCCCGACGCCCTGTTTGTCCACGTGGTTCGCGATGGCCGCGACGCGGCGCTCTCGATGAAGAAGCAGCACGGAGCTCCTCCCCGTTTCTGGGCTCGAGATCGAGAGCTGTTTGTGTGGGCGTTGCTTTGGCAATACACGGTTCGCAAGGGCCGGCATTACGGACAGAAGTTTCCCAATGACTACATCGAAGTGCGTTACGAAGATCTGGTCCTGCATCCTCAAAAGACCTTAAGCGTTCTGGGAGAGTTCCTGGATCACGACCTTGATTACGCGCGCATTCAGAGGACACCCCTTGGACACGTCGTCTCTCCGAATACGGTCTGGAAGGAGGAGTCCAGCGCGGGCGCGTTCAATCCCGTCAACCGCTGGAAAACCAAGCTCTCTCCGCCTGAGATTCAGAAATTAGAAGCAGCGATTGGAGACTGTCTCGAGGAGTTTGCTTACCCTCTTACGACGGAACGCGGGAGTTCCGTTCGACTGGATCCGAGCCTCCGCCTGATGCGAATCCTCTATCCCTGGTATTTCGGAACCAAGTTGTTTCTGCAGTCCAAAACATTGCTCGGCCGGCTGGCGAAGGGTACCAGGCTGGAACTCTCAGATCCTGTCTCAGAATGAGGTCGAACCAGGTGCACATACATCGCGATTCAAGAATTTGGGTGGTTATAGGTTCAGACGGCAGATGACGCCTCCTACGAGCAGAAAAGTGATTTGCACGGTCGGTCCATCTTCGCTGAAGCCGCGAGTGATCCGGTCGCTTGAGCAACTCGGCGTCAGCCTGTTTCGCATCAATCTCTCGCATACACCGATTGAGGGAGTGCGACCGGCGATCGCCTTCCTGCAAGAGCACAGCAAGGTGCCGGTATGTCTCGACAGCGAGGGAGCGCAGGTCAGAACCGGCAAGTTCGCATCCCCACCCACGAATTTGAGAAAAGATAGTCTGGTCCAGGTTCACCGGCATTCCATATCAGGCACGGCACAGAAATTCAATTTCACTCCCGTCTCCACCATTGAACTTTTAGAACCCGGAGACCTCATCACCATTGATTTTCATTCCGTAGTTGCGGAAGTGATGGAACTGGAAAGCGATCGGGCGGTACTCGCAGTACGCAAAGGTGGACGTGTCGGTAGTTACAAGGCCTGCAATGTGCATCGGGAGATCGAACTCCCGGCCATCACACCCAAGGACCGCGAGGCGATTGAGATCGGGCGGGAAATGGGCGTCGACCATTTCGCGCTCTCCTTCGCGAATCGGCCTAAAGATGTCCGTGAGATGCGAGAGCTCATCGGGCCCGGCGCCACGCTGATTTCAAAAATAGAGTCTCGCAGTGGAATTACGAATCTGGAAGAGATCGCCACACTCTCCGACGCGATCTTAATCGACCGCGGCGATCTTTCACGGCAGGTGCCGCTGGAAGAGATCCCCCGAC
>Ga0182012_10002196_pt1 | contig 21238 bp, 21 predicted proteins | sample 612S2SmetaG_FD_120486 | JGI IMG/M metagenome (GOLD analysis project Ga0182012, IMG submission 120486) | Permafrost microbial communities from Stordalen Mire, Sweden - 612S2S metaG | ecosystem: Environmental > Terrestrial > Soil > Wetlands > Permafrost | place: Sweden: Stordalen | collected... | reverse complement strand
CTTGGTGAAGTCATCGATAGCGATGGTGGGCGCGAGCGGCGCGGTGGGAACGGCGGGTTCGGTTTTGGGCGCATGCCCGAGGAGTGCGGCTTGGCGGGCTTTTTCGACCTCTTCGAGATCCTGCATTTTTTGTACGGTGGCGGCGACATCAAGGCGGGGAAAGACGCCGGCGATTTCGCCGATCTTGGCTGGAAGCTTGGCGGCGTTCCACTGGAATTCTTCGATAGGGTGATGGGCCAGTTGATCGGTATAGCCGAGCTGTTCCCAAATGCGCTGGGCGGAATGCGGGAGCACGGGCGAGACGAGTCCGCTGACGATGCGCAAGCTTTCGAGCGCGGTATAGAGAACGCGGTCGAGATTTTGTTGCGCTGCGGAGCTTTCGTCCTTGGCGAGTTTCCAGGGCGCGACTTTGACGATGAGCTTGTCGATTTTATCGATGAGGGTCCAGATGCGTTCGAGGGCTTTCGAAAAATCGAAAGCTGCGTAGTGGGCGGCGACATCGCTATAGAGCGCGCTTACGGAGGCAGACATTTCGCCGTCTTCAAAGCTAGCGGGTGTTGCGCCGGCGCGATATTGCTGGAGCATGTTGAGGGTGCGGCTGGCGAGGTTGCCGAGACCGTTGGCGAGATCGGAGTTGTAGCGCTGCACCAAGGCGTCGAAGCTGAAGCTGCCGTCCTGGCCGAAGACGATTTCGCGGAGGAGGAAATAGCGAAGGGCATCGACGCCCATGGTGTCGGCGATGGGGGTGGGGCGCACGATGTTGCCGCGCGATTTACTCATCTTGTCGTTTTCAAACAGGAGCCAGCCATGGGCGAAGACATGCTTGGGCAGTTCCCAACCGGCGGCCATGAGGAATGCGGGCCAGAAGACGGTATGGAAGCGCAGGATTTCTTTACCGATTAAGTGGAGGTCGGCGGGCCAGCGATTTTCACCGTCGACTGCACTGACGTAAGTGGTGAGGGCGTCGAACCAGACATAGAAGACGTGCGATGGATCAGACTCAACGGGAATGCCCCATTTGATGCTGGTGCGGGTGATGGAAAGATCGGCGAGGCCTTGCTTGACGAACGCCAGAATTTCATTGCGGCGGATTTCGGGCAGCATGAAATTTGGGTTCTGCTCGTAGAACTCGAGCAAGCGATCGGTAAAGGCGGATAGTTTGAAGAAGTAGTTTTCTTCGGTGAGTTCTTCGTAGGGCTTGCCGGTTTCGGGATCGATGTCGCCGGGTTTGGCGTCATTAACGAAGGCTTCGCTGACGACGGCATAGAGGCCGGTGTATTGGCCTTTATATATGTAGCCGTTTTTTTGGCAGGCTTGGAAGAGCGAGTTGACGATTTTGGCGTGATTCGCATTGGTGGTGCGTTGGAAGCGATCCATTTGCAGATCGAGCTTCTGCCAGGTTTCGCGGAACTCGGCGGAAATGAGATCGACGAATTCTTCGGGCGACTTGCCCTGCGCACGGGCGGCGCGTTCGACTTTGGTGCCGTGTTCGTCGGTGCCGGTAGTGAGGACGACGTCGTAGCCTTGCATGCGCTTGACACGCGCGATGACTTCGGCGGCGATGGTGGTGTAAGCGTGCCCGATATGCGGCGCGGCGTTTACGTAATAGATGGGGGTGGTGAGGTAATACTTGCCTTTACTCATTGCGAATGATTCGATTTCCAGTGGCTCAAGAAGATTTGGTTGGCTTCGCCAATGACGGTGCGGAGCGGCACGCCCTGGGCCGTGGCGGCTTGGCGGCAGTCTTCATATTCAGGTGCGAAATTGCCTTGTTCGTTATATTTCACGCGCACTTTGCCGAAAGATGTTTCAACTTCGGCCATGTGGCGCGCGAGCACGCGCCGTTCGGCTTGCAGGATGCGCAGGCCAAGCGTGCTGGTTTCGGCGAAGAGAACGGCGGCGAGTTGTTCGCTCAACTCGGGCGCGGCGATAACGGAGAGCATGGTGGCGGCGCGGCCCTTTTTCATGTAGATGGGCGTGAGGGTAACGTCGAGCGCGCCTGCTTCGAGGAGGCGTTCCATGGCGAAGGCGAGGACTTGCGGCGTGGAATCGTCTATATTGGCTTCGAGGATAGAGACGGTGGTGGCTTCGGCTGCGCCGCTGCGTTCGCCAATAAGGATGCGTAAAACATTGGCTTGGCCGGGGAAGTCTTTGTCGCCTGCGCCGAAGCCTTGCGACTTGAGTTGAATGGCGGGGAGTGTGCCGAAGTGCGTAGCGAGAGTGGTGACCAGGGCTGCGCCGGTGGGGGTGGTGAGTTCGGTTTGTGGACCGGCGCTGAAGATGGGTTTGTCTTTGAGGAGCAAGGCAGTGGCGGGTGCGGGAACGGGGAGCGTGCCGTGTTCGGTTTCGACGGTGCCGCTGCCAACGTTGATGCGCGAGCAATGGATTTCGGAGATGTTGAGGGAATCGAGCGCGACGCAGGCGCCTACGATATCGCAAATGGAATCGACCGCGCCGACTTCGTGGAAGTGAACTTTTTCAAGGGGGACGTCGTGCGTTTGCGCTTCAGCTTCAGCGAGGCGCCGAAAGACGGCGAGCGAATTGGTTTTGGCTTTGGCGGAGAGATGGCCGGCTTGAATGATTTTTTCGATGTGCGGCAGATGGCGGTGTTTCTTTTGCTCGGTGAAATCAACGCAGAATTTGGAAGCGCCAATGCCGCGGCGTTTGGTTTTGTAGAGGCGGAAGGTGGCGTCGAGTTGCAGGCTCTGCAGGGCGGATTCGAGGTTGGGCCAATCCGCGCCGGCATCGAGGAGAGCGCCGACGGTCATGTCGCCGCTGATGCCGGAGAAGGCGTCGAAATAGCAGAGGGTCATGGAAGTACTAGTGTAGCGAGGGGAGTGTGTCAAGTGCCGGTAACGCTTTTATAGAGGCGCGTTGCAGCCTTTTGAATAGGGGTGTGAGGCGATCAGCGAGTTGGAGGAGAGAAGAGGAATGGCCGTAAAGTGGCAAGTGGAGTGGAGGCGGCGGAGCGAGGGGTGGAAGCGACAGTGACCATTAAGCCGCGGGTGGGCCGGTCGAGTTACCTGGGAGAACGGGTGTTGGGGCATGCCGAACGTGGAGCGCGAGCGGCGAGGCCAGCGTGAGTAGGGCGGGATGGCGACTGCTGCAATTGGGCGGCGGTGCGCTGATTGGGGTGGCCACCATAGGAGCGTTGCTCGTATGGTCAGGATCGATGGCGGAACATGTTGGATCGGGGATTGCGGGTACGTTTGTTGCGGTGGCCATTGGATTGACGGGCGCTTGGGCTTATCAATCGGGCGCCCGGCATAGCGCGCTGTCGGCGAATGCGTTGACCAAGGCAGATCGACGGCCTCCGGTGGTTTATCTGCGGTCTTTTCAAGATGACCCGATAGCGGCGAAGGGGATTGCGCTGCCGCATCAGGCGCTGGGGTTTGTGCAATTCACCAATACGGAAGAGGAACAACTGGCGAGGGTGATGAACCAGATTGGGCCGTTCGTGGCAGTGGGAAAACCGGGTGAGCGACTGCCGGAGATAGGCGCGGCGCGAATGTATTTGAAGAATGAAGAGTGGCAGGCGCGGGTTTTGGAATTGATGGAGAAAGCGCAGTTAGTGGTGCTGCGGGCGGGGCGCACGGAGGGATTGTGGTGGGAGGTAGCAACGGCGGCAAAGACAGTGAAGCCGGAGAAGTTGGTGTTCTTGCTTCCCTACAATGGGGCGCAGTACGAGGCCTTTCGGCAAAGGGCTGAGAGTTTTTTGCCTTGCCGATTGCCGGAATATCGAAAGCCCCAGATACAACTTGGGAGCATAAGAGGGATTTTGTATTTTGAGCCGGGTTGGAAGGCGCATTACGGGGAGTTGAAGAGGTTGAAGGTGGGGTCGTTCAGCCCGATGGCGCGCGTGTTTCAGTTTACGTTCGAGCCGGTTTTCAGGCAGTTGAACGTACGGTGGAAGCATCCGGGTTATTGGCATGTATTGTTGCTGCTGGTGTTTCCGTTTATGGCGGCGTTTTTGGGATTGGGTGCGTTGGGGTTGGTAGTGAAGGTGTTAAGGCTGTTGGGAATGGATTGACAGGCGGCAAAAAAGTTGGCGGGTGCTGTAATAAACAGACATCCTTCCCGTCTTTAGTGGCGACACACAACGGGAGGCAACTACGCAACTGGCAGTACACGAACACGAGGTTGTTACGCAGCCCACTGAATTCAGCCGCCTGTTTGAGGCGCATCATGGCATGGTTTTTCGCACGGCCTACCGGATTACGGGGAACGCGGCCGATGCGGAGGACGTGCTGCAAACGATTTTTCTGCGCATGCTGCGGCAAGGGGCGCAAGATAGTTTGCCGGAACAGGAAGAAAGCTACTTGCGGCGTGCGGCGGTGAACGCGTCGCTGGATGTGATTCGCCAGCGGCAAAGCAACCGGAGCGTGCCGTTGAACGAAGCGGCCACGCACGCGACTCAGCCGAAAGCCGATAACGGCCTCAAGGATTGTCTGCGGCGGGCGCTCAGGATGTTAACGGAACGCTCGGCTGAGATTTTTGCGTTGCGTTATTTCGAAGATTGGAGCAACCAGCAGATCGCCGGGGCTCTTAATATTTCACAGGTTTTGGTGGCGGTGTCCTTGCATCGCACGCGAAGGCAGTTACAAAAAGAAATTCTTATGTGTATGGGAGAAAGCAAATGAGCCAGCATGAATTAGACGAAGCGGTGGCGAAAATCCGCAGCGAACAAGTGAGCGATGAGACCGTGAAGACCGCCGCCAAGCGTGTTTTCGGGGGCCTTTTCGATTCGGCTTTTGTCACGCCTGAGCCCACCGGCAAGATACGGGGTTGCGCCGATGTGCGCGCTATGATTCCGGCTTATTTGCACCACAATCTTTCCGCGCCGCGGGCATTGTTGCTGGAAGATCACATACTGGGTTGCGTGGCCTGCCGGCATGCTTTGCAGGAAGCGCGCATGGGCACAAGCGCGCAGCCGGTTCCCATTAGCCGCTCCAGGAAGCCGGTCCCGAGATATGTCTGGGCGGCAGCGGCGACGGTGGCCATTGGCGTCGGGTTGGGGTTAGGCGGTTTGCTGCCGGGTCAACGGGCTATCGACGTGGAAGTGGCCAGTGTGCAGGGTACGCTTTACCGCGTGACAGATTTGGGTGTTTCGCTGGTTGAGGCAGGGTCGATTATCAAGAACGCCAGCGAACTGCGGACGGCGAAAGGGTCGCATGCGATGTTGCGGCTGGCGGGCGGTGTGATGGCTGAACTGGCGGAGCGGTCGGAAGTCGGCATCGGGGGCGGCGGTTGGCATGGCACGACGCTGAACGTGGAGCACGGCCAAGTCATTGTCGATGCGCGCGAAGGCCAGGCGAGAAATGTGAGCATCACGAGTGGCGATATCAGCATTCCGGTTACGACCTCCGTTATGGCCATCAACCATGGCACGAAAGAATCGCGGGTAGCGGTGGCGAAAGGGTCGGTTGATGTGACGATGGGCGTGGAGCGTAAGACTGTCGACGCCGGCCATCAATATGGGGCGCATTTCCGCGCGGTGAACATGCCGATCGCCGCAGAGTTCGCGTGGAGCCAGAACGCCGGCGATTATGCGGCGCTCTTGAATGAGTTGTCCGGTTTGCAGAAAGATATCCAAGCGATTCCTTCGCCTGGCGTGCGCTACCAGACGCAATTGGCGCAATATCTGCCGGCGGATACATTCCTGTACGCGGCGATTCCGAATATAGGCGGCACAATTACGGAAGCGAAGAAGTTGTTTGACAACCGCCTGGCCGAGAGCGATGTGCTGCGGCAGTGGTGGCAGCAGAAAGATATTGCTAAGAACGGGCAGTTTGATCGCATGGTGGATCAGGTGAGTTCGATTAGCAGCTATCTGGGCGATGAGATTGTGATTTCGGTGGGCGGCGATGCGGTAGGGCAACACGCGGGACCGGTGTTCCTGGCGCAGATCAAGCAGGCGGGGTTGGCTGAATATCTGCAGAACAATTTGCCGGCGGATTCGCATGTGCAGATCATGACGGCTGGTTCGACGGCAGCGGGCAACAACGGTTTGTTCCTTGACCTGGACAACAATGTTCTGGTGGCTTCGCCGAGCGCGGAGCAATTGAAGCGGGTGGAAGATGTGGTGCAAAAAGTTTCCGCGGGAGGCTTTACGGCGACGCCGTTCTACGGGCGCATCGGCAAGATTTACGATAACGGCGCGAGTTATTTTTTGTCCGCAAACCTGGAACAAATGGCAAGTAAATCCGTAGGTAATGCCAAGGGCGGCATACCAGCCGGGCTCAATAATGTTCAGTATCTGGTGCTGGAGCGCAAATCGGTGAACAACGATACGGAGATGAAGGCAGACGTCTCTTTTGCCGGCGCACGGCAAGGGATTGCGTCGTGGCTGGGAGCGCCGAGTCCGGCAGGATCGCTCGATTTCGTTTCACCGGATGCAGCGTTTGCGGCTTCGATGATCATGAAGAGCCCGCACGACATGATGCAGGAATTGTTAGGGTTCGCGGCAGGGAACGATGCCGATTTTACGAAAGAGCTGAATGACTTTCAAACGCACGCGGGCGTTAGTTTGGTGAACGACGTGGCTGCGCCGTTGGGGACCGATGTGACCATGGCGATGGATAGCGGACTGGCGCCGATTCTGGCGATTGAGGTGAACGATCCGGCGCACTTACAGCAGACTCTACAAACGTTTGTACAACAGTTCAATCAGCAAGCACCGGAAAAGATGGGCACGCTGTTGTTGAACAGCGTGCAGGTAAATGGCCGGACGTTCTATTCGCTCAGCACGGCTAAGGCTCCGGCGCTGGCGGCTTATTACACGTATGTGGACGGCTATCTGCTGGCTTCTTCCAGCCAGGCGAATGTGCTGACGGCGATACAGAATAAGCAAACGGGGCATACGCTGGTGGAATCGCCAGCGTTTCAGGCGAAACTGCCGGCGGATGGTTATCCTAACTTTTCGGCGATGGTTTACAGCAACATGAACAACTCGGCTCTGGGAAATTTGGCCAAGCAGGTGAAACCAAGCGACGAGCAACAACAGCAAATGCTAAGCGCGCTCTTGAGCAAGGGAGGGTCGGGTCTGGTATGTGTGTATGGTGAGCCAGACCGGATTGTTGCTTCAACGCGCGGATCGTTCCTAGGGTTTGATTTGGGGACGCTGGTGGGAATCGAACAGGGTCAATCTTTGAAGACTATTATTGCCAAGGCACCGGGCGTTAAGCCTAAAGGAATACCAAACTAAAGCATGCAGCCTGTGATCGAACTGAAGGCCCTGAATGTCACGCTGGGCAAACACCAAGTCTTGCGTGACATTACAGGTTCGTTCACAGGCCGCACGATTGGTTTGCTGGGGCCCAATGGCGCGGGCAAATCGACACTCATCAGTACGCTGCTGGGCTTTTGGCCGATTACATCAGGGTCGGCCAGCATTCTGGGGCATGATGTCGCGCGGGAATCGAAGCAAATTCGCTCGCTGGTGGGTTACATGCCGGAGAACGATTCGTTCATCAGCAAGATGACGGCGGTGGCGTTCATACGGATGATGGCTGAGCTATCGGGCTTGCCGCCGCAGATGGCGCTGGAACGGGCGCATGAGGCGCTGTTTTATGTGGGCCTGGGTGAAGCGCGCTATCGTCAGCTGGGCACGTATTCGCTGGGCATGAAGCAACTGGCGAAGCTGGCGCAAGCGATTGTTCACGGGCCGAAGCTGATCATTTTGGATGAGCCGACGAATGGCTTGGACCCGCCCGCGCGGCAGCGCATGATCCGGCTGGTGCGGGAAATGCGGGATACCGGCGAGATGCACATTGTGCTGTGTTCGCACTTGTTGCGCGATGTGGAAGAGACTTGCGAAGAGGTGGTGATTCTGAAGCAGGGTCGGGTCGTGCACTATTCGAATCTGGAAAACGAACGGCGTTTGAATAAGCGTTTTGTGGAGTTGGAACTGCATGGCGATGTGAACGGCTTTGTTTCCGCCGTGGAAGGATTGGGCTGCGAATCCGCGCCGGGGGCGTTGAACCGGCTCAAACTGGTGCTGGGCGACAAGATTGAAGTAAGCGATATTTATCGCGTGGCGGCGGAGAAGAACGTGCAACTGCGGCGGATGAATTTCCGGCGCGACACGCTGGAAGAAATTTTCCTGAAGGCAATGGAGCACACCAATGGCAGTTTATAAGCGCACATATCGCGGGTACGCGGGCGGTTACACGCCGGATTGGTCGCGCTTTCTGGTGCTGTTTCGTTATTCGCGGCGCAATTTGTTTAAGTCGAAATTTCTCACGGCGTTTTTTGTACTATGCTTCTTTTTTCCATTGCTGTGCATATTGGGCGTCTATGCGAATGACCACTTAAACGCGTTCGGCTTTAGCGGCCTGCGCGGCGGACCGCTCTTCAAAATCAACGGCCAATTTTTTCTCATCTTTCTGAGCGCGCAATCGTCGCTGGCGTTTATTCTGACGGCGTTCATTGGCCCGGGGCTGGTCTCGCCCGATCTCGCCAATGGCGCGTTGACGCTGTATCTTTGCCGGCCGCTTTCGCGCATTGAGTATGTGCTGGGCAAGTTATCGGTGTTGGGTATTGTGCTTTCCTGGGTTACCTGGATTCCAGGTTTGGTGCTTTTCTTCGTGCAGGCGAGTCTGGCCGGTTGGACGTGGATGATGAGCAATCTGTGGATTGCGGCGGGCATTGTGCTGGGTTCATGGATTTGGATCCTATCGATCTCTTTGCTGGCCTTAGCGCTATCTGCGTGGGTGAAGTGGCGGATCGCGGCGGGCGCGCTGCTGCTGGGTGTGCTGTTCCTGGGTGCGGGTTTTGGCGAGGCGATTAATCACACGCTGCAGACGGAGCAAGGCTACTTGATCAATATTTCGAAGCTGATCAACATTGTCTGGCAGGATTTATTCCACGATTCCGGAGACCGGGCCTTGCCGGCCGGCGAAGCGTGGTTTGGCCTGCTGGCTTTCGCCGCCCTGTGCCTTTATGTGCTGATGAAGAAGATTCGCGCGAACGAGGTGGTGCGTTGAGCAACCAAATCGTTTTCGACAACGTTTCGAAGTTCTATGGCGATGTGTTGGGGGTGAATCGTGTCAATTTGTCGATTCCACCCGGCATCACAAGTTTGGTGGGGCCGAACGGTTCCGGCAAGACGACGCTAATGAATTTGCTGACGGGCTTGATCCGGCCGACAGCGGGCAAGATCAGCGTTCTTGGCTTAACTCCCGATCAGCCGGAACAGTTCTTTACGCTGGTCGGTTATTGTGCGCAGTTCGATGCGTTTCCCAAGGGACTGACAGGTTATGAATTTGTCAATGCGTATCTGCGTCTTTCGGGCCGGGATGCGGCGGAATGCGACGAACTTGCTTGGCGGGCGATTGACCGCGTTGGTCTGCGCGAGGCGGCCAACCGCAAGGCAGCGGGCTACAGCAAAGGCATGCGGCAGCGCATTCGACTGGCGCAATCGATTGCGCATAACCCGCGCGTGTTGATTCTGGATGAGCCATTGAATGGCCTTGACCCGCTGGTGCGCGCGGAGACGATTGCGCTGTTTCGCTCGTATGCGAGCGACGGTTGCCACGTCATTCTTTCGAGTCATGTGCTGCATGAAGTGGACATCATTTCCGATCAAGTGATTCTCATGAGCGGCGGCTACATTGTCGCCGAAGGGAATATTCAAGGAGTGCGCAGCGAGATTCAAGGGCAGCCCATGCAGATTGTGGTGCGCTGCGATCATCCGAATACGCTGGCTTCGCGCTTCTTCGAGGAAGACCACATTGTGGAAGTTCGCATGCATGCCGATAAGAAAGGGCTGCTGATTAAGACGAGCGATCCGGACCGCTTCTTCAATCTTATGAACTATGTCGCCTTGAATGGCCACAAACTGGAGTCGGTTGCGCCGGTAGATGACGACGTGAATTCAGTGTACGAATATCTGATTGGCAGCGAGGAGGCGGCCAAATGAAGGCGATCTGGTGGACGCAAATTCTGGCCGTCATGCGGCTTGAGATCAAGAAGACTTTTTTCGCCAGGCGCGGTTTGTGGATTTATTTGCTGGCGCTGGCGCCGGTGGCGATGTTCACCATTCAAGCGGTAGTGACGCGCAGTTTTCATTTGATGCAGCCGGAACCAGCTACGAATGGGCGCGTGCTCACGGGCGAGCAGATGGACGCGAGCATTCATGAAAAGATGACGCGCGCAGAAATCATCAGTGCGCTGGGAGAGCCGGCGAAGTCAAGGAGCGGCACAGTCAGAAAATTCGACGACGACGGTAAAGAGACGAGAGTCGAAGAAGAAACGCTGCAGTACTACGGAAGGGATCGTTCCCTTACGCTGATTTTGGATGACGGGGTGTTAAACGGCGAGATTTCGAATGCGCGCTTATCGTTAGGGCAGAATTCCTACATCTTTGCGGGAGTGTTTCAGTTCTTTTTCATTCGGCTGGCGGTGTTTTTTGGCTGCCTTGGTATTTTCATGAATCTGTTTCGCGGCGAGATGCTGGACAAGAGCCTGCACTACTATTTGCTTTCACCGATCAGGCGGGAGGTTTTGTTGGCCGGTAAATATCTGGCGGGGCTGCTGGCAGCTACGGTCATCTTTACCACGAGCACGGCGCTGCAACTGATCGCGAATCTCGCCACGTTCAGTGGAAGTATTGTTGCGCGTTACCTCTATCAGGAAAACGGGCTGTCGCACATCGTTGCGTATCTGGGAGTTACCGCGCTTGCTTGCGTGGGATATGGGAGTGTGTTTCTGGCGGCGGGATTGCTGATTCGCAACCCCATCATTGCGGCGGCGATTGTGCTGATTTGGGAGGATGTGAATCCGCTGCTGCCTGCGCTGCTTAAAAAGTTTAGCGTGATCTATTACCTTAAGTCGCTTTGTCCGGTGCAAGTGCCGGTTGATCCGGGGATGCCGCAGCTTTTCCGGATGCTGATCTCAAACGGCGATCCTATTTCGGCGTATTTGGCGGTGTTCGGAGTGCTGGCGGTGGCGGCACTGGTGCTGTGGTCTTCTTCGCTGAAAGTGCGGACGTTGGAGATTAACTATACGACGGAGTGACGCTGCTCCCTTATGGTCGCGGTTCCGTTGGGATTTCTTTGGGCAACAGCGAAATGGCGAGCGCGCCGAGCATGGCGATTGAGAAGACAACCAGCAGGGGCATTTGGTAATTGCCAAAGTGCTGGCGCAAGGCGGAAACAAGAGAAGGCAGCCATGTTTGGCCCAAAGTATTGGCGGGCAGAAGAATAGCCATGGCGCGCGCCAGCGTGTTGACGCCAAACTGTTCGGCGGCCATCAAAGGAATCAGCATGTAATCGGCGCCCATGGAAAAGCCGAAGACGACGGCAAAAATATAGAGCGAAGCGGGACGCGCGGGGCTGACGGCGAGCAGCAGAAGGATGGTCGCCACGACGACGAAATAAGTGGCGGTCATGACACGTTTTTTGGAGAAGACATCAGCGAGATGACCAATGGCTAAGCGGCCGACGATGCTCGACCAGAGGATCAAGGAAGAAGCGGTGGCCCAGGTTGTGTTCAACAGCTTTTGATCGGCAAAGCCTGCATCGCGCAGCACGAATTTCAGGTGCATATTGATTGAGCCGATGGCGCCGATGGAACAAACGCTGCCGATGAGAAGAAGCCAGAAGCGCCCGCTGTGCAGTAAATGAGAGAAGGCAAACGGGGCCAGATGGGCGTCGGCGGCGGGATGAGGTGCGCCATCGGGAAATTGGCCGAGTTCGCTGGGATTATCTTTCAGGAGAAAGAAAGCCAGCGGCCAGGCGAGGAGCAGGAGGCCACCGAGGATTTTGAGCGCCGTGTGAAAACCAAAGCTATCGGTGAGCCCGCGCACGAGGTAGGCGCCTAAACCGCCGCACAAGCCCACGCCGACGTAGATTGCCCCCATCGCCAAACCGCGCTGCGCCCTAAACCAATGCGAGACGAGTATCTGATGAGGGATAGGGCCTGAGAACAGATAGCCGAGAGTGTATAAAAAATACAAGGCGAAATAAAGCAGAAGGCTGCCGTGCATTGCCCCAAAGCCCCAAAACGTCAGGGCAGTACAGCCAGTACCGGCGATTATCAGTTTTCTAGGACTGAAGCGCGGAATGAGCAGCGGGCCTACCCACAAGGTAAGAAGTGCAGCCACGGGAAAGCCCAAGGTGATTTCGGAGAGGGTCCAGTGGAACGACTTTTGGAAATAATCGTAGAAAAAAGGGAGGTTGTAGTAAGGGATGCCGACGGACAGACCGAAAGTGAGGAAGGCGGTAGCAACTACATACCAGCCGTAAAATTTTCCACCCTGGGCGGAAGCATCGGGAAGGCTGCTGGTGGAGATCATTTCCCGTTCATCTTAGCGCCCCGAAATATCGTAAGCTTTATAGAGATCGATTTTTGGGCGGCGCGATGAAAATAGAGTTACTTGATTTTCAAACAAGCGTCTACTAACAGTTGAGTTGTAAGTAACAACGAAGGAGATGTATAAGGGCAATGAAGCAACAGACGGTAAATTTATTGAAGGCTGGGTTCGCCATGGCAGCTTGCTCCATCGCAGCCTCGGCATTCGCTTGGGGCATGGTGACGCCCAACACGCGAACCTTCACGGATGGGCAGTCGGCCAAAGTTCAGGGAGTCATTCTGTCGCGCGACGGGAATTCCATCAAGCTGCGAATGGATGACGATTCGATTGGAACGGTCGACCTGTCGCAGGTAACCAAGATTCAGCTCAAGAGCGGGGTGATTTTCCGCCACACGAGCAAGATGGACACGGCGGCACTGGTTCCTGGGCTGCATATCGAAGCGCAGGGCAAGGGAAACAATGCGGGCGATCTGATCGCCGACAAGGTTACGTTCGATCCGAATTCGATGCGGGCGTCGCGGCAGATTGATGCGCGCGTATCGCCGTTAGAAGCGCGGGCGGGTGCGTTAGAGGGACGCGCAGGATCGTTGGAAGGGCGCGCGACTCAGTTGGAGGGCCGGGCCGGTCAACTGGAAAGCAAAGAGAGCGCGTTAGAAGATCAGGAGAGACAGACACAGGGGTTGGTTGGCCAGGTGAAGTCAACGGCTGAACAAGCGAATCAAGGCGTGAACGACGTGAACCGCCGGGTGTCGGATTTGGATAACTATCAAGTGAAGGATTCGGCAACAGTGTATTTCGCGATTAATAGAGACGTCTTGAGCGAAGACGCGAAGAAGGACTTGAGCGACTTGGCCAAGAAGGCGCAGGCGGAGAAGGGTTACGTGATTGAAGTGGCGGGTTTCGCGGATAGCACGGGCAAGCTCTCGTTCAATCAGGAACTCAGCGAACGGCGCGCGAATGCCGTGGTGCGGTATTTGGAACAGCAGGGCGATATTCCAATTCATCGCATTCTGCCAATGGCAGGCATGGGAATTACGCATGAAGCGGCGGATAACAAGACGAGAGAAGGGCGCAAAATGAATCGCCGGGTGGAAGTAAAGATTCTGGTGAATCAAGGCGTGGTGGCTGGTAATACGCCGCCGAGTGGCGGAGCGCCTTCAACGAAGCCGCCGGGGGATTCTAAGTAAAGGTCGTTAGGGCGTAAGGCGGGCTGGCGCGTCCGCCTTGAACTTGTCGATAAGCAAGAGAGCTCTGAACGATTCGCTCGGCCCGAGACTCTGAAGCCAACGGAGGTCAGCAATGCCAGGTTGTTCGTATGGCGGCAAGAATTATGGTAGTTGCGCCATTGCTGTGGTTTTTGACTCGCGAACCTGGAGGGGAACCCTTAGCGTCACCGGACAAAATCCGGGAGATGCGAATGCGACGGTGCTCCTGACGGCCGATGTGGTCGGCGGGCCCCATACGCCAACGGGCAATTTTCATGCCTCTTATTGGGAGAAAGATCATGTCTCAAAGAAATACGGCTCGTTGGCGGACACTCCCTACAGTAAGACCCTGTTGGGCGGCAATGCCTTTGGGCCTTATCAACTGCATATTGCGGAGTTAGAGCGCCGAGGGATCTACATTCACGGGACAATGGGCCCGAGATGGAATCCTTCCACAACTCTGAATGCTCTGGTAAGCCCTACATCTCACGGCTGCGTCAGAATGGCCAACACTGATAACATCACGCTTCACGAGATGATCCCTCATCCAGTGCATATCCCGATCACTATCAAGACGAAATGAAGAATCGCGTGAAATCACCGATGACGTGGCTCTTTGTGGGGGTCCAGTGCCTGGGACTGCTATGCATGAACACGTGGAAATTCCTACCCTCGGAGGTCAGTTCCTTTATCTGGGGCACCGCAATTGTTTTGCTTTTCCCCGGCAATTTTTTAGGCACGCTGTTGACCGAAAAACTTCTGTGGAAGAGCGGATGGCCGCTAACAGCGATGTTGGCCGTTGAGATTCCAGTGCTAATTTTGATCAATGCAGCGGTCTGGCTTGGCGCTGTTAAAACAGGGCAGCGATTAATACGAACTTAACCAGCTTGTTGCGTGTACTGGTGACGTCCTCGCATCAATTCTCGCCGGTAATGATGGCGGGACGCACGATGTGCGAAGTGCTCTGGAAGAGCAGCGGGGTGAAAGCGATGAGATTGCGACGCCAAACCATCCAGGTATGCATGCCGGGAGTTTCTATGGGCGTTACGTTGACGCCTTTCTCTTTGGCCCAAGAGACCAGCTTGCGGTTTAGCGCGATAAGGCGGTCTTCGGTGCCGCAGGCGATCCAGATCAAATGATATTGAGAATTCGATGCGGCGCTGAGTTGCGGAAAATCTGCATTGAAATCGTCGCCTAAACCGCCCGTGCTAAAAGCTCCAACCCAGGAAAATTTATCGGGACGGTTTAGGCCTGTGAGCAGCGATTCCGAACCGCCCATCGACAATCCGGCGATGGCGCGAGCATCACGGCTGGAGTCCGTTTTGTAAGTCCGGTCAACGGCCGGAATTACTTCATCGATTAAAGCCGTGCGGAAATAGCTGAAGTTGCGGTCGCGCAGAGCGGTGTTGTTAAAGGGCGAAGCACCTGGCGTTGGATGGACGATTTCGGGCGCGCCATAACCGAGCGTCATGACGACGATCATCGGTTGGACTTTATTCTGAGCGATGAGAGAATCCATGATCAAGTTGGCTTTACCGACCGCGGTCCAGCCGCTGGCATCGTCGCTGTAGCCGTGCAGGAGATAGAGAACGGGGTAACGTGTCTTGGCGTTGGCATCGTAGCCAGGCGGCGTGTAGACGTAGAAATCGCGGTTATCCCCCACGACGCTGGATTTGTAGAAGTGATGGTGAATCACGCCATGCGGGATGTCGGAGGGTTCCCAAGGCAACGTGGCAGCGCCCGGGACGTGGACGACATTTGATAAACCCAGCAGATTGGGTTTGATCTCGGTATTGGAGGGATCGAGAAAATGGACGCCGTCGACGTTGTATGAGTAACCGTATAGATCGGGCGCGAGGATCTCCGTTGTGACGCTCCATACGCCTTGGTCGTCTTTTTGCATGGCAAGCGGATCTTTAACGCCCTCCAAACCAACGGTAACTTTTTGGGCGTTCGGGGACAGCAGGCGAAAGGTGACGCTGCCGTCGGCGTGGACTTCCGGGGAAATGATGGGCGGGCGCGGTTGCTGCGCTAGCGCAAGAACGGCGAAGGCAAAGGAGAAGAACAGTTTGTTCAAGAGGCACCTCAATCTAAGCTAAGAAGATATCAACATGACAGTGGCTGAGTTCGTTCCGATTGTGTTGTGCGCGGCGTTTGCGGCAGGATTTCTGGGCTCGCTGACTGGGTTGGGCGGGGGAGTGATTGTGACGCCGGTGTTGACGTTGTTCCTGGGCGTCGATCTGCGATATGCCATTGGCGCGAGTCTGGTATCGGTGATTGCCACTTCGTCGGGGGCGGCGGCGGCCTATGTGCGCGATGGTTTTTCGAATATACGCATGGGTATGTTTCTGGAAATTGCCACAACGGCGGGCGCGTTGTGCGGCGCTTATCTGGGAACGCGCGTGCCGGTGCGAGCGCTGAGCATCGTGTTTGGCCTGATCCTCCTGCAATCGGCGTGGCAGGCGATGCGGGAACAAAGGCACAACGAATTGCCAACGCCGGCTGATCCGCTGGGGGAAAGACTTAACCTGAATGGTTCGTACAACAATAACGGGGTTGAGGAAAGCTATGCGGTCAGACGCGTAAAGACGGGTTTCGGATTGATGTTCGGGGCAGGGGCGATTTCGGGGCTATTGGGAATCGGCTCGGGATCTTTGAAAGTGATTGCCATGGATCGGGCGATGCAGGTTCCTTTCAAGGTTTCGACGGCGACGAGTAACTTTATGATCGGGGTGACGGCGGCGGCGAGCGCGGGTGTGTATCTCAATAGGGGATATGTCAATCCAGGTATCGCGATGCCAGTCATGTTGGGCGTGCTGGCGGGATCGATGGTGGGCGCGACGTTTTTGGCGCGGCTGCCGGTGGTTTTCTTGCGCCGAGTATTTGCAGTAGTGGTGGGCACGATTGGGATTCAGATGATCGCGGCGGGAGTGCGGGGGACGCTTTGACGGATCTGAAACTGGAGCACATGATCGCGGAATTATTACGCGTTGGGGTGTTGGTGGCCGGCGGGGTGGTGTTGGCCGGTGGGATTTATTACGTGGTGCGGCACGGCGGGGAAATCGCGGACTATCAAAGGTTCGTGGCGCAGACGAATCTAGACCGCTCGGCGCATAAGATTCTCCTGGGAGCGGTGGAGTTGCGGGCGAGAGCGGTGATTCAGCTGGGGGTTTTGTTGCTCATCGCGACGCCGATTTTGCGGGTGGCGTTGGCGCTGGTGGCGTTTGCCATGGAACGGGACCGGCAGTATGTGATGATCGCGGCGCTAGTGTTGACGCTGCTGTTCATCGGCTTGGCGAGCGGAGGTTGAACGGTTTATTGATGGCCTTCCAGCCGCGTCACGCGATCGGATATGGCTTCGAGTTCCGCGTCAAATGGGCGCATGGTAGCGGCGTGGCTGCGCTGGGGGAGTTCGACCGGCGAGGCCCATTGACGATCCAGGTCGTGCCTTGATCTGTTAACGACATTTTGTGGCCTTTCGTATTGTCGTACGTGCCGCGTCCAAAGCCGGTGCGGCGCGCACGATTTCATGCCGCGCCGCACCTAACGGAGGTTAGTGGGCGGAAACGCCGGCGGCTTTGGCTAATTCGACCTCTTCCGCTTTGCCCCAGATGGCAGGGTAGACCACGCCGGCCAATGCGCCACCGGCGAGCGGGGCCACCCAGAAGAGCCACAATTGCTGCAAAGCCCAACCGCCGACGAAGAGGGCCGGACCAGTGCTGCGGGCCGGGTTTACCGAAGTGTTTGTCACCGGAATGCTGATCAAATGAATGAGCGTCAAACCCAAGCCAATGGCTATGGGTGCAAAACCGGGTGCCGCGCGCCGGTCAGTGGCGCCGAGGATGATCAGCAGGAACATAAAAGTCAGCACGGTTTCCGTCAGCAAGCAGGCCAGCAAAGAATAGCCGCCAGGCGAGTGAGCGTCGTAACCGTTTGAGGCGAAGCCGCCCAGATCAAAGCCCGGTTTGCCGCTGGCGATGACGTACAAAAGCCCAGAAGCGAACACCGCGCCAACGAGCTGCGCACCCACATATGCGGGCAACTCCGCGTAGGGAAAACGCTTGCCCACGGCCAGGCCAAGCGAAATAGCAGGATTCAAGTGACATCCAGAGATATGGCCGATGGCAAAGGCCATGGTGAGCACGGTTAAGCCGAAAGCCAAAGCGACACCGGCGAAGCCAATACCAAGGTTGGGGAATGCCGCTGCCAGAACGGCGCTGCCGCAGCCACCAAACACCAACCAAAATGTGCCGATTAGTTCGGCTCCTGCTCTTCTTCCTAAAGACATGAAGCTTCTCCTCTTCTTTAAATTCTTTTAATTTTGTGAAGCCAGTTCGGTCCTTTATCCTATCAGCGCGGCTGAAGCGGAACAAGTCCCGCAGTGTCTTGCTAAACTACAGGTACCTTTAGCGTGAGTACTACTTCCGTATCCCCAGGCTTTGACGAAACTGCACTTGTCGTGCGTGCTAAAGCCGGCGACCAAAGCGCCTTCAGTGAGCTTGTGCAGCACTACGACCGGCGGGTGTTCCGCATGGCTAAGCAGATCACCGAGAACGACGACGATGCCGAAGATGTGCTGCAGGAGACCTTTCTAAAGGCCTATACCCACCTGGACGACTTTCAAGGAAATTCCAAGTTTTATACCTGGCTGGTACGAATTGCCGTCAACGAAGCCCTGATGAAGCTGCGCAAGCGGCGGTCTGACAAGACGGTCCCACTGGACGAGCCGATCGATACGGGGGAGGACGAGGTAATCCGGGAAATCGCTGTTTGGGACCAAAATCCAGAAGATTTGTACTCCCAGGACGAACTGGCCACGATTTTAGACCAGGCAGTAAAAAGTTTAAAGCCAGCTTATCGCACCGTTTTTGTATTGAGAGACATCGAAGAAATGTCGATCGAAGAGACGGCAGAGACGCTGGGTTTGTCTATTTCAGCGGTTAAGAGTCGTCTTCTTCGAGCCCGGCTCCAGCTTCGTGAGAAACTGACCCGGCAATTCAAGAAAAAGGGAGACGACGCGTTTGCTTACCTGTAAGCAGTTTTTGCAGGAGCTCAACGGCTATATAGAGAAGACTCTTGATCCGCAAGAGTTGGCCGAGCTCCGAAGGCATGTTAGCGAGTGCCCCAACTGCTTTGTGGTGTGTGACACGACCGAGAAAACCCTACGAGTGTTCAAGGGCATGGATTGCGAACCAGTGCCCAAGAGCATTCAAGCCCGCCTGATGGCCGCGATTGAAAAGCGAATGAAAGAAAAGGGCGGGTGTGGTTGTGCGGGCGAGACCACATCACATTAAATGCGGCGGAAACTTTGCCGTCACGGTTGGGCGGCGCGCATGGGTTGTCCGAATAAGTCGTTGAATTTTCTTTTCTGTTCGTCGTTGAGCCGGTCTAAAATGCGCTGGCGGCCATGCTCTGCTACATCACGCCGCTCGTCTTCGATGTTCTGGTAGTACTTGCTGTAATCGTCGAGTTCCTGGGTGACGAAATGCTCCTGTTCAGGCGTGAGTTGGAGCTCGGCTTTGAGCCGGCCCAAGCCCATGTGCCGCGCAGATTCGATGGAAAGTTCGTGCGGGTCGCGCTGAATAACGCGATGCAGATAGCTGCGCACGACGGCTCCGCCAAAAGCAGCGCCACAGAGAAAAATCAAGGCGAAGATAGTAAGCACCTTGGGGTTTGCCCACCCCGGTTCCGGTTGACGTTGCATGATTGTGCCGATCCTTGGCGAAGGATTATTCGTGGACGGCAAAATTCTGCAAGACAGCATCGCGCTGCTGTGCCTGATCGCCGACCACCGGCACGTCATAATGTACCTGCTGAACCAGGGGCGAAGGTGGCTGCATCAGATGCCCGTCGAGCTTTTCTTGCGCGACAACGTATGAACTCAGCAGCACCGCGAGTGAAAATGAGGCCATCGCCAAGCGCCTGCCGAACGGCGAGTATACGAATACCGCCCAAATGGAATCCTTGGCGCGCTCTTCAATGCGCTGCATGACGCGCGCATAGAATCCGCCGAGAGGTTCAACCTCTTCGGCAACCCGCAAGGAACGGAACAAAGCCTTCTGATCTTCCAGAAGCGCTAATTCATCCGCGCATTCATGGCAGGATGCCAGATGCTGACTAACCTGGTTCCGGCGCGCTTTGCCTTCCAACAGATTTTCTAAATCGTTGCGAATAGATCCGTGCATATTTCCCTCTGAAAAGTTTCCCCACAACCCAAGGCAGATCTTTGTCTGCTATACAATCTATCGAACCTTTAAGCACTTCACCCGATCCAAACAAAAAGCTTAACTAGTGGCCGTATTCAGCGGCCCTTTCTCCAATCTCTGGGCCGCCTTCACCAGCTTCTGGCGAGCCCGGAACAACTTTACTTTGATGGTATTTTCGTTCATGCCGGTCATGCCGGCCAGTTCCTCAACCGAATGGCCTTCCACTTCCTTCAGCAAAATCAGAGAACGGTCCTCTTCTGAAATTTTCGAAAGAAGCTTGATGATGAGATCATGCTGCGCCAAACGCTTGTCGACGGGTGCGGCTTGATCCGTCGCCGGGTCCGACGTTTCCATACGCTGCGAATCCTCAGCCGAAAAATCGCTTTCGTAAACCAGCTTGCGCACGCGCTTCTTGCGTAAGTAGTCGTAGCATTCGTTGACGGTGATCTTGTAGATCCAAGTAAGCAGCGAGCTGCGAAAATCGAAGTTCTTTATCGAGAAGTAGATCTTGGCGAAGACCTGCTGGGCGATATCTTCGGCGTCGTTACGGTTGCGCAAAATGCCGTAAATGATGGAAAAGACCTTTGCTTGATAGCGTTCCACCACCTCGCGAAATGCCATCTCATCCTGCGCTTGAACGCGCCGGACAAGAGCTGCTTCCTCAGTCGATCGGTGATCCAATTTGCTCTTTGCCCGAGTCGCCTCGCCTGCTACTGCTGGAAAGGGTATGGCTGCGCTGAAGCCGTTCATATCCCGTCCGACGTGTAAGATTCTGAAGGGGTTTCCAAAAACCAGCGCGGTCGTAGTCATTATGCCAAACTTGGCTCGGGCGCGCGCGAGAGTGGAGACAAATTAATATGAAAGCACTATCAGCTTGTTTCGTTTTGCTATTTAGCGTGGCGCAACAGACGTTCAGCCAGACTTATGCCGAGAAACTGGGGTTTCCAAGAGGCGCCAAGGTCGTTATTTTGCACGTGGATGATGTCGGGATGTCCTACGACTCCAACATGGGCGCCATCAAAGCGACGGAGGACGGGGTGGCGACTTCCATGAGTGTCATGATGCCTTGTCCCTGGGTGCCGGCGTTTCTGCATTACCTGAAAACGCATCCGAAGACGGACGCCGGGTTGCATCTGACGCTTACGTCGGAATGGCGCGATTACCGCTGGGCCCCGGTGGCTGGCAAGCCGGCGGTGCCCGGTTTGGTGGACCCTGAAGGCGCGCTCTGGCATGGGGTAGAAGACGTGGCCAAGCACGCAACCGCCGCAGAAGTGGCGCGCGAGATCCGGAGCCAGTTGGATAAGGCGCGGACGATGGGGTTTGAGCCGACCCACTTGGACACGCATATGGGAACCGTCTTCGCGACGGGCGAGTTTCTGGGAGAATATCTGAAGTTGGGGATCGAGCAGCATATCCCCGTGATGTTTCCGGGCGGCCACAATAGCATGATTGCCAAAGAGCCGAGCGGCTTGACCATGGAGCAGACGACGGCCATCGGCAAGCGGCTCTGGGCG
>Ga0182012_10002195_pt1 | contig 21239 bp, 19 predicted proteins | sample 612S2SmetaG_FD_120486 | JGI IMG/M metagenome (GOLD analysis project Ga0182012, IMG submission 120486) | Permafrost microbial communities from Stordalen Mire, Sweden - 612S2S metaG | ecosystem: Environmental > Terrestrial > Soil > Wetlands > Permafrost | place: Sweden: Stordalen | collected... | reverse complement strand
TGGGTCGGTTGACTGTCCCCTTCCGACTGCTGGAAGCTACACGGCTGGTGGCAGGAATGCGCCCCGGTACGGTGTTTCCAGACCGCCTCGCGCTCACTCGAACGCAGACGTTCTTGCCCAAGCGTCCGACCGGCTCAAGATCGATGGCCTTCTGCATGTCGCCTCCCGTGAAGCGATCCATCATCGACGTTTCGATGTTCTTCGGCGATTGACGGACGATTGTAACGACGCGCTATCCGATGGTGCCGCGCTGCATCACCGCCCCATGAGGCGTGGCCTCGGAGGCGCCGTCGATCCGCCGCTTCTTGCCGAACACCGGGAACATGCCCGCCTCGCCATAGCCTTCAATGGCTCTGGCGTTCTTCAGCGTCTCCATGTCCGCGTCAGAGATCACGAAATCCACCGCCGCATTGCTGCGCAAATGGTCGGGATTGGTCGTCTTCGGCAGCGGTAACAGCCCAAGCTGCAGGCAGTATCGAATGCAAAGCTGGGCGATGCCGACGCCATATCGACCGGCGAGCGCCGCAAGGTCGGGGTTGTTCAAGACCGCGCCGTGGGCCACCGGGGAATAGGCCTCGACCAGCATGCCCTTGCTGCGGCTGTACGCGATCAGATCGAACGGCGTGTTGCTGACATGGGCGAGGATCTGGTTAACCATCGGCTTGACGGCGCCGTTGTCCAGGAGGTTGTCGAGGTCGGTTCGTTCGAAATTGGAGACCCCGATCGCGCGCAGCTTGCCCGCGCGATATCCCGCTTCGAGCGCGCGCCATGCCTCCAGATTACCTTCATAGAAATGAGCGCCCTCGCGAAACTCGGACCAGGGCTGCGGACTGTGGATCAGCATCAGGTCGATATGATCCACGCCGAGCGCGCTCAGCGAGCCGTCAATGCGAGCCTTTGCCTCGGCGTAGGTCTTGCACTCGGCGGCAAGCTTCGTTGTCACGAAGAGCGTGTCGCGCGGCATGCCGCTGGCGCGCAGGCCTTCGCCGACACCGCGCTCGTTCACATAGGCCTGGGCGGTATCGAAATGGCGGTAGCCGATCTTGACGGCATCGCGGATCACCGGCGCGACGGCAGCGTCCTCGATCCGCCAGGTTCCGAGTCCCAGCTTCGGGATGTTCACGCCGTTCGACAGGGTGAAGGTCTCTTGCAAAATCATCTTACATACCTCTCACTGTTTCGGATGTGTCGGCCGACCAGCTGCTGCGCGGGACAGGCCGGGGCCCGTTTCATGAGGCTGATTTAGCCACTGCATTGCCCGACAATTAGACCTTAGTATGTGGATGGAACCATTAGACGGACTTATGAATGACGGGCGGCCACCTCGACGACCTGGCGGCGTTGATCGCCGTCGCGGAAGAGCGCAGCTTCACCCGCGCCGCGACCAAACTGGGGGTATCGCAGTCGGCGCTGAGCCAGACGATCCGGGGCTTGGAGACGCGGCTCGGCATCCGCCTCCTGAACCGGACGACCCGCAGCGTGTCGCCGACGCCGGCGGGCGGGCGCCTGCTCCAGACCGTGGCGCCGCGCATCAAGGAAATTGGCGCGGCCCTTGCGGCCACGAGCGAGCTTCGCCAGAAGCCTGCGGGCCTGATCCGCCTGACCGCGACCGAGAACGCGGCGGAGGCTGTGCTCTGGCCGGCGATCCGCAAGCTGCTGCCCGAATATCCGGACATCAAGTTCGAGGTGATCATCGACTACGGCCTGACGGACATCGTAGCCGAACAAGTCGATGCCGGCGTGCGGTTCGGCGAGACCGTCGCGAAGGACATGATCGCGGTGCCGATCGGTCCCCCAATGCCGATGGCCGTCGTCGGCTCGCCGGATTATCTCGCGAGGCGCCCGGCGCCGCATACTCCCCGTGATCTGACAGAGCACGAGTGCATCAATCTGCGGCTTCCGGCCAAGCGCGGGATTTACGTTTGGGAGTTCGAGCGCAACGGTCGCGAAGTCAATGTGCGGGTGGATGGACGGCTGGTGTTCAACACCGCCACGCTGATGCTGAAGGCCGCGCTCGAAGGCTTCGGGCTTGCCTACTTCACTGAGCAGCAGGTGAGCGAGCATCTCGACCGCGGCGCACTGGTCCGAGTGCTGACAGGCTGGTGCCCGCCCTTTGCGGGGTATCACCTCTACTATCCGAGCCGCCGACAGCCTTCGGCCGCCTTCGCGGTGCTGGTTGAGGCGCTTCGCTACCGTCCTGCACGCGGCGAACAAATATCAGGATCAGCGCATTACTCGGCCGATAAATCGTTGAAACCCAGGTGATCGGCGGCGCCGATGCTTGAAACGAAGCACCCAATCCCCCGATGACAAGAACGGGCTTGATGTCCACTTGGGGATTGCAAGCGGTGCGAGATGAGCGGTCGACCGAGGCGCGAATCCGGGGAGGCTGCTTTGTTGCACGACGTCCGCTTTCGGGACCGCTCGATTGGGCCGCTGCGCCCGCCTGGGTCGAAACCGGCCAACCATTGAAGGCCGAACGAACGGCGGATTTCCGCCATCCGACGCTCCGGACCTGCGATTCTCCTTTCGGCCAACTCCGGCCAAGGACGGAAATTCAACCCGACCCACTGCCTGTGGTCGCGCGGTCTGCTGTCAGTTCACCGTGATGCTGCCGACCATGCCGTCCCAGTCATGGTCGGCGCAGGTGAGGCCATACTGGCCGGCGGCGGGGGCGATCAGCAGGATGTCGGTGGACTTGCCGGGCTGGACGACGATGTCCTTGCCGCCGCTGGCCAGCAGGTGCTTGTCCTTGATGGTGGCGGCCTGAAGGAAGGCCGGGGCGGTGAACTCATGCAGGTCCTTGCCGCGATTCACCAGGTGCAGGTCGTAGAGCTTGCCGTGCTCGAAGACGACATGGTCAGGCTCGAAGCGGTTGTCCACCATGATGACGGTCATGGTGTGCGGGTTGGCCCAGCGATCCGCGGCCTGGGCGGGCAGGGTCAGCAACAGCAGGGCGGCAAGGGTTCTGTTCATGGCGGAAAGATCGCCGGTGGCGGGCGTTGCGCAAGGGGTGGTCAGGCGGAACCGGAGAGCGGCTGGGCGACGTCCTCCAGCGACTTGCCGGCGGCTTCGATGCCGAAGGTGATTTCGCAGGCGGCGGCGGCGATCATCAGGGCGGCGGCGCCGGCGTATCCCGCTGCGACGGCCCACTGGCTGCCGGAGCCGATCAGGTGGCCGAACAGGAACGGGGCGGAGACGCCGCCGATCAATGTGCCGAGCGCATAGAACAGCGCGATCGCCATGGCTCTGGTTTCCAGCGGGAAGATTTCACTGGCGGTGAGGTAGGCGGAACTGGCGGCGGCGGAGGCGACGAAGAAGATCGCCATCCAGCAGAAGGTCTGGGTCCAGGCGGTGAGGACGTCCATGCCGAACAGGACGGCGACGGCGATCAGCAGCAGGCCGGACAGGCCGTAGGTGCCGGCGATCATTTTCTTACGACCGATGGTGTCGAAGAAGTGACCGAGCAGGAGCGGGCCGAGGAAATTTCCGGCGGCGAGGGGCAGGATGTAGACGCCGGCCCTGGCTTCCTGGATGTGGTAGAATTTCGTTAACACCAGGCCGTAGGTGAAGAATACGGCGTTGAACAGGAAGGCCTGGGCGACCATCAGGGTCAGCGCGAGGAAGCTGCGGCCGCGATTTTTGCCAAGCATGGCGCCGAGGATGAGGCCGAAGCCGAAGACCTTGCGAGGGTGGATTTTCAGGGTGTTTTTTGGCGGCGGGAGGGGTTTGTTGACCTTGTGCTCGATGTCGTCGGTGGTCTGTTCGGCTTCCTGCTCACGGCCGTGGGTGATCTGCCAGCGTGGGCTTTCCGGGACGTAGCGGCGGAGGAACAGGATGGCGCCGCTGAGCACCGCGCCGATGCCGAAGCCGAGGCGCCAGCCGATATCGATGCCGACGTAGCGGCCTGACAGCAGCAGCAGGGAGGCGCCGGCGCCGATGGCGGCGCCGGCCCAGTAACTGCCGTTGACGATGAGGTCGATGCGGCCGCGGAGACGCGCGGGGATGAGTTCATCGATGGCGGAGTTGATGGCGGCGTATTCGCCGCCGATGCCGAGGCCGGTGATGATGTTGAAACCCGCAAAACTCCAGAAATTCCAGGCAAAGGCGGTGAGCAGGACGCCCAGCATGTAGATGCCGAGGGTGATATTGAAGATCAGGCGGCGGCCGAAGCGGTCGGTGAGCCAGCCGAACAGCAGGGCGCCGGCGACGGCACCGCCGACATAGGACGCGGCGATGTCGCCGATCTCCTGGTCGGTCAGGCCGAGGGTGCGGTGGTCCTTCAGGATCGGACCGATCGAGCCGACGATGGTGACCTCCAAGCCGTCAAGGATCCATGTGACGCCGAGGGCGACGACGACGAGGAGGTGGAAATTGCTCCACGGCAGGCGGTCGATGCGGGCGGGGATGTCGGTGGTGATTTCGGCCGTGGTGCTCATTGGCGGGCTTCCTGGACGATGGAGATTTTGCCGTCTCGTTCGGGCTATTCGATGCTCCACAGGGTGCTGGGGCACAGCGCGAGGCGGCGGCGCCGGTTGCGCTGCGGGGCGGGAACGTTAGAGAGAGCTTTTCTGGCGGCGGGACGGTCGAGGCATGGTGTGGCGGGATGGGCGGAGCAGCGTGCGGCTATCGCCAATTCTCGCGTTGATTGCCGGCACGACGCTGATCCGTATGGCGTTTGCCGCGACCACCGGGCTTGGGGTGGACGAGAGCTACATGGTCACCGCGGGCCGTGTGCTGAGTATCGGGTATTTCGACCATCCGCCGGCGAGTTGGTGGCTCGCCTGGGGTGCGGCGCAGCTGTTTGGCACCGAGGCGCCGTGGGCGGTGCGTCTGCCGTTCATACTGCTGTTCGCGGTGTCGCAGGGGCTGATGTGGCGCATCACCTGTCTGCTGGCGGATCGGCGGGCGGCGTTCTGGGCGGTTGTCGCGTTCAACCTGTCGCCGGTGTTCGGGGTGACCACGGCAAGCTGGGTGCTGCCGGACGGGCCACTGGATGCGGCGTTGCTGGCGGCGCTGCTTTGCCTGCTGCAGGCGCTGCCCGCGGCGGGCGTTCGGGCGTGGCGATGGTGGGGTGCGGCGGGACTGTGCGCGGGGTTGGCGCTGTTTTCGAAGTATTCGGCGGTGCTGACAATCTTTGGCGCGGTTCTGTATCTGGTGTGCAGCGGCCGGCACCGGGTCTGGCTGCGGCGGCCGCATCCTTATGTTGCGGCGGCGCTGGCGCTGGCGGTGTTCTCGCCGGTGCTGATCTGGAACGCGACGCATGGCTGGGCGTCGTTCGCGTTCCAGGGCGACCGAGCGGCGGGGGCGCGGTTGCGGCCGTTGCTGCCGTTGCAGGTTCTGGCCGGCGAGGCGTTGTTCGTGCTGCCGTGGATCTGGCTGCCGATGATGATCCTGCTGGTGCGGGGATTTCGGCGCGATGCCGCCTGGCCGCAGCGGTTGACGGACTGGCTGGCGTTGCCGCCGATCGTGGTGTTTGCGCTGATCGCGGCGTGGTCGCGCCAGCGGATTCTGTATCACTGGGCGGCGCCGGGGTACCTGATGCTGTTTCCGTTGCTGGGCTGTGCGATCAGCCAGCGGCTGGACTCCGCCTGGGTGCGGCGGCTGATCGGCGGGACGGCTGCCTTGGTGCTGGCCGCGGTGGCGGTGATCGTGGTTCAGGTGCAGTTCGACTGGCTGGGTTCCAGCCTGACGCTGGTGGCACGGCATGATCCGACGCTGGAGGGGATCGACTGGACCTCGATCCGTGACGACCTTTTGGTTCGGGGATTGTTGCCGCCGAACGCGCTGGTCGCTGCGGTGAACTGGCGGGATGCCGGCAAGATCGGGCATGCGCTGGGGCCGGACACGATGATGCTGTGCCTCAACGCGGATGCGAGGCAGTTTGGGATTGCCGATAAGCTGAGCGCGTTCGCTGGGCGGGACGTGCTGGTGCTGCTGCTGGGGCCGCCTGAGCAGGCCGCACGGTGGTTTCATGCGATACAGGTTTTGCCGGGGACCTCGGTGCGGCTGGACGGGCGGGTGCTGGCGCCGGTGACGGTGGTGCGCGGAGAGGGACTTTTGCCGTGAGGGTGATCTGGGTGCGGCATCGGTAGTTTCGTGTTTTTGTACAGCAATAATTTTGCAAGTATAATGGACTGCGTTTGCGAATTCCTCTGTTGGCAGAGCGTGCTGAACTGGCTAAGCGGGATGTTCAGGGACTGAGTCGGGATCGTGCGGTTGCCGGCCAACTCGCCTTTATGGCCCCGGAACAAATGCCGCCATCTGATCATGGATCACTAACGAATGGTTAGGGAACCTTCGAGAGGAAGGCACCATTGACCGGGGGAGAGGCCGCCAACTATTGCAGGGAATAGCGATGTCGTTCGCGGAACGGATGATTGAGTGGAATCGTTGGTACGACGACATCCCCGAGACATGGCGGTTTTCGGTCGTGGTGTGGACGGTCGTTGCGATTGGGGCGATCACGTGCTCTACGGTTCGGCCTATCAAATGAAGCGGGCGATCACGCGACCATATCGCGATGGCCGGAGATTGTTTCGGCGACTCCAACTGCCTTGCCGCCCTGGGTCCGGGGTCGGTTCGATTTAGGCAATAATGTGACGCCGGTCACAGAATTTGCGCCGACCTTTGGTAATTTCAGTGCCGGCACGTCATCGGGGCGTTCCGGCAGAAAGAAAAAGGAAGCGCGCCCATGCCCGCTCATATCGGTATCGCCGACAGGTTGAAAATTCCACTGGCTTCATTGGTCAAGAAGGGTATGCAACTGCGGTATGCGTTTGATAAGGACAACATTCGCCGCCCTTCGGACTCCAGCATGAAGGCGGTCTCCGACCGGTTGGAGGAGATCCGTATGAGACGCGAGCGGCCGTTCACAAGTTACGATTCGTTCCGCCAGATCGTGGATCTGTACAAGCCGGACGAGAAGAGCAGTGCCGAGGTCAATCACGACTGGAAGATGAATATCGGGCCGGACGGGTATATCGACCAACTGGTCAAGTTGTCGTTCGAACTGGATACCATAACGAAGGGTGTTCTTATCAGCCGGAAATCGGTGACCGAACTCAAGCGACTGGAAGTATATCGGTCAGACGGCTCGATGGAGATTGCGTGGTCGCATGGATAGACCGGGTTGGAGACGTCACTTCATTTGAGCGAGCACCATCAACCTGACTGTTCCAGTCAGGTTGATGGTGTCTCGTTCGGCTGATTCAGTCGGCGGCGAGTTCGACTTTCGGGCCTGCGTTGAAGGCCGGCATGACTTCCCTGGCGAAGCGCTCGACCTGCTCCAGCCAGATGTTCAGGGGCGTTCCCAGCGGCAAGGTCACGGTGACGCGTGAGAGGCCGGGATAGGCGGCTTCGATTTTCTTCAGGCTTTCAATGATGTCGACGGGGGTGCCGGTGAGGAAGCCGCCGGCGCGGACAGCGTCCTCGACGCGGGGCAGTTTGGTGCTCACCGCGAGTTTCGGGTCGCGCATGGCAGCGATCTGCTCATCCGTGAGGGCTTTGACGAGGCGAAGCTCGCCGAACATTTTCATGTTTTCCTCGTAGTATTTGCCGGCCTCGCGGATGCCCTGTTCGATACTGTCGGCGATATAGAACTGAAAGCCGATGGCGAGGCGTTCGCCGAGTTCGAGATGCTTGCCGATGCGGGCATGGGCGGCCTGGAAGTCGAGCATGACCTTATGGACGATGCCGCCTTCCGCGGAGCCGCCGCCGATGACGCCGTGGATGTCGTGTTTCGCCATGAAATCCAGCGCTCTGGCGGAGCCGCTTTGGATCGGCTGCCAGCATTCGACGGGCAGGCGCGCGGGGCGGGGAACGAGCGTCAGTTCCTTCAGCGTGTAGCCGCGATAGGGGACTTCGGGCGGCAGGGTGTAGTGCTTGCCGTGGTGGCTGAAGGATTCGTTATTGAAGGCCTTGAAGATGATATCGACCTGCTCCTCGAACAATTCGCGGTTGGCTTCCTGGTTCAGCAGGGGTGCGCCGAAGGTTTCCACTTCGCGGGTGTGGTAGCCGCGGCCGACGCCGAAGATGACCCGGCCGTGGGACAGGATATCGGCCATGGCGTAGTCCTCGGCGAGGCGCAGCGGGTGCCACATCGGCGTGATGTTGAAGCCGCAACCAAGCTTGATGTTCCTGGTGAGGTGGGTGAGGTGCAGCGCCATCAGCAGGACGTTGGGGATGCACTCGGTGCCTTCGGGCTGGAAGTGATGTTCGGCCATCCAGAAGGCGCCGTAGCCGAGACGATCGAGTGTCTGGGCGGTGATTTCTGCCTTGTGCAAGGCGGTGGCGAGCTTTTCGTTCGGGTAGCGGCGGTCATTGACCGGGGTGCCGGCGTAGCCAACGTTTTCCAGATCGATATGGCCGGCGTAGGTGCTGTCGAATTGCCTGATCACGGTCGGGTTCCTCCTGATCCGGGAGAGCCTAATCCTGATCGGGCAACCGTCAAATTCAGGCGCGCGTTCAGCCTGGGATCGCTGAATCCACGTCGAGCATCCCGCGCTGCTTGGGTCTCAGCGGGTAGTGGGCGCTGACATACGCGCCGCGCTGTCCGAGGTCGATTTGGTGGCGGCGGTTCGGGTGGTGGCGGAACCAGAACGGGGTGGTGCTGGTGGGGTGATAGTGGGTGACGCAGGACAGGCGCGGCGTGTCCTCCGCAAGGGTGCGCGGGTGGCTGCGATGCACGAGGTCGGCGGTCCAGAAGAACACATCGCCCTTTTTGGCGAGAAAGCGCTCATAGGCCATACCGTTGCGCCGGCAGGCGGCGTCCAGTTCGGCGACGTATAGATCGTTGTCGTCCTCGTTGAAGTTGATCCGTTTGGTGCCGTCGTTGAACAGATAGTGCGGTAACCGGTGGCTTCTGTCGTAGAAGGCGAGTTCGCCGCTGCCTTCGATGACATCCTGCAGGGCGATCCAGGTGGCGGCGAGCAGCATCGGATCCTCGACGGCGACGACGGAAGTGTCCTGATGGACGCGGTGGCCGTTGCTGCGCTGGAACAAGAGCTGCTGGCAGGCGACCGGTTTGGTGTCGAAGATCAGCGACAGGAAGCGGGAAATGCGGGGATGGAAACAGACGTCGCGGGCGGAGGCGAGGTTGACGTAGAGGTCGAACAGGCTTTCGAAGTGATCGGGCGTGCTGCCGGAGAGTTTCAGTCGCGAATCGTTCTGGCGATGGTTCGTGGTGAGGAATTTCTTCGGATGCAGGTGATGGCTGCGGATATCGGCAACGAAGCGGTCGATCAGATCAGGCTCGATCGCGGCGTGCCAGATGAGCCAGCCATGGTCGATGAAATGGGTGAGGTCGTCGCGTTCCTCGGCGGTGATTTCGTTGGCTTCGAACAGGCCTTCGACCCGCTGCATGGCGTAGGGCGTGTCGGTCCACAGCGTCCGCATATTCAGGCCATCGTTCGGGGCCGCCCACATTGACCGTCTCGCCTGTTGTTTCGGTGGCTGGATAAAGCGGCACTCCGGGTTTTTCAAGCGCGTCGAACGGTTCGCCGACGATCAGCGGGTGCGGAGGGTGAGGATGTAGGCGGCGATGTCGGCGGCCTGGCCGGGTGGGCGGCCGGTGTTCACCATGTGCATGTGCGGCTGCTGGATGAAGGTTCGCAGGAATTTTGCGGTGGTGCCGGGTTTGTTGGCGATGGCGTCGAAGGCCGGGGCATCGGTCCAGCCGGCTTTGCCGTTGGGGACGACGACATGGCACTCGGCACAGAACTGCTGCGAGAGTTTGCGCCCGTTGGCGGGATTGGGGGCTGCGAAGGCGAGTTGCGGCAGCAGCAAGACGCAGGCGGCGGCGACGAGACGAATCCGGGCGGTTGGCATGGTCTTGTCCTCCGGCGTGACGGTGCTGGCTGCGGAGGTGTGGGGCATTGATCTGGGTCAAGGATGATGGGTCTCGGAGGTCAGGCCCTGCGGCGGGTCTTCCTGGGTGCTTCGACGACGGGCAGGAGGGGTGCCAGGAAGCGACCGGTGTAGCTTTCGGCGTTCGCGACAATGTCCTCGGGCGTGCCTTCGGCGACGATGCGGCCGCCGCCGTCGCCGCCCTCGGGGCCGAGGTCGAGAATCCAGTCGGCGGTCTTGATGACTTCGAGGTTGTGCTCGATCACCACGACGGTGTTGCCCTGGTCCACCAGGGCGTGGAGGACTTCGAGCAGTTTGCGGACATCCTCGAAATGCAGGCCGGTGGTGGGTTCGTCGAGGATGTAGAGGGTGCGGCCGGTGGCGCGGCGGGCGAGTTCCTTGGACAGTTTGATGCGTTGCGCCTCACCGCCGGACAGGGTTGTCGCTTGTTGCCCTAGCGCGATGTAGCCGAGGCCGACCTGCTGGAGGATTTTCAGGCGGTCGTGGATGCGGGGCTGGGCGCTGAAATAGGGGACGGCTTCGTCCACGGTCATGGCGAGGACTTCGGCAATGGATTTGTCGCGGAATTTTATTTCCAGCGTTTCTCGATTGTAGCGTTTGCCTTTGCAGGTGTCGCAGGTGACGTAGACGTCCGGAAGAAAATGCATTTCGATTTTCAGCAGGCCGTCGCCCTGGCAGGCCTCGCAGCGGCCGCCCTTGACGTTGAAGCTGAAGCGGCCCGGCTTATACCCGCGCGCTCGGGCTTCCGGCAGTTCGGCGAACCAATCGCGGATCGGGGCGAACAGGTCGGTGTAGGTGGCGGGGTTGGAGCGCGGGGTGCGGCCGATCGGCGACTGGTCGATGTCGATGATCTTATCGACGTTGTCGAGACCCTCGATCCGGTCGTGGACCGTGGGGACGAGGCCGGCGCCCATCAGGCGGCGGGCGGCGGCTTTGTAGAGCGTGTCCACGACGAGGGTGGATTTGCCGCCGCCGGAGACGCCGGTGACGCAGGTGAAGGTGCCGAGCGGGAACGTGGCGGAAAGGTTTTTCAGGTTGTTGCCGCGGGCGCCGATGACTTTCACAGCACGGTCTTTTTGGGCCGGGCGGCGCATGGCGGGCACGGGGATCTGGCGGCGGCCGGACAGGTAGTCGCCGGTGAGCGATTTCGGGTTGGCAGCGACCTCGGCCGGGGTGCCTTCGGCGATAACGTGGCCGCCGTTGATGCCGGCGGCCGGGCCCATGTCGATCAGATGGTCGGCGGCGCGAATGGCGTCCTCATCATGTTCGACGACGAGGACGGTGTTGCCGAGGTCGCGGAGGCGGCGGAGGGTACCGAGCAGGCGTTCGTTGTCGCGCTGGTGGAGGCCGATGGAGGGTTCGTCGAGGACGTAAAGGACGCCGGTCAACCCCGACCCGATCTGGCTGGCGAGGCGGATGCGTTGCGATTCGCCGCCGGACAGGGTGGCGGAGCCGCGGGCCAGAGTCAGGTAGTCGAGGCCGACATCGACGAGGAAGCGCAGGCGGTCGGCGATTTCGCGCAGGATGCGGCCGGCGATTTCCTGGCGCTGCGGCGTGAGTTGCGGCAGCACGCCGGCGAACCAGTCGTTCGCGGTTCGGATCGACAGTTCCGACGCCTCGGCGATGTTCTTGCCGGCGACGCGGACGGACAGGGCCTCGGGCTTCAGGCGAGCGCCGTTGCAGACGGCACAGGGTTTTTCCGCCTGGTAGCGGGACATTTCCTCGCGCACCCAGGCGCTGTCGGTCTCCTGCCAGCGGCGCTGCAGGTTTTTCAGCACGCCCTCGAAGGGTTTCGTCACGGTGTAGGCGCGGACGCCGTCCTTGTAGGTGAACGGGATCGGTTCGTCGCCGGAGCCGTGGAGAATGGCTTGCTGGACGGAGGCGGGAAGATCGCGCCAGGGGGTTTTGGTGGTCTGCTTGTAGTGGCGGGCGAGGCTTTGCAGGGTCTGGTCGTAGTAGGGAGATTGCGCGCCGGTCCAGGGCGCGATGGCGCCGTCGGCGAGGCCGGCGCGGTCGTCGGGAATCACCAGATGCGGGTCGAAAAAGCTTTCTACCCCGAGGCCGTCGCAGGCCGGGCAGGCGCCGTGCGGCGAGTTGAAGCTGAACAGGCGCGGTTCAATCTCTTCGATCGAGAAGCCACTGACCGGGCAGGCGAATTTGGACGAGAACACGGTTTGTTCGGCGGTGTCGGCGTTTTCCGCGTAGACGACGCCATCGGACATGGCCAATGCTGTTTCGAAGCTGTCGGCGAGGCGCGCGGAAATACCGTCGCGGACGACGAGGCGGTCCACCACGGCCTCGATTTCGTGCTTGGTCTTGCGGTTGAGGGCGGGGACTTCAGTGATTTCATAGAGGGTGCCGTCCACCTTGACCCGGGTGAAGCCGCGCCGCTGCAGTTCGGCGAGTTCCTTGCGGTATTCGCCCTTGCGGTCGCGGACGACGGGGGCGAGCAGCAACAGGCGCGTGCCTTCCGGCATGGCCATGACGCGGTCCACCATCTGGGAGACGGTTTGCGCCTCGATCGGCAGGCCGGTGGCGGGGGAATAGGGGACGCCGACGCGCGCCCAGAGCAGGCGCATATAGTCGTGGATTTCCGTCACCGTGCCGACGGTGGAACGGGGGTTCTTCGAGGTGGTTTTCTGCTCGATGGAGATCGCCGGGGAGAGGCCGTCGATGCTGTCGACGTCCGGCTTGCCCATGAGTTCGAGGAACTGGCGGGCGTAGGCGGAGAGCGATTCGACATAGCGGCGCTGGCCCTCGGCGTAGATCGTGTCGAAGGCAAGCGAGGATTTTCCCGACCCCGAAAGGCCGGTGATGACCGTGAGCGAGTCGCGCGGAATGACGACGTCGATATTCTTGAGATTATGTTCCCGCGCGCCGCGCACGTGGATATTGCCGGCCATTGATCGTTGGGGTCCTGCGTTCTGCGGATGTTCCCGGTATGCCACGCTCCCGGGTATCATGGAAGCGTTTATGTGGGCCATGGGCCGGGTTTGGGCTAGGGGGGGTGACGCGCAGAGACAGCGAAACGCGATGCTGTACGGCCTTGTCGGTGCCGGTTCGCATCGCCTGCATGACAGTGCGTCGGAGGTCGCCGACCAGGACTTCTTAGTCGAGTGCGTCACGCGGCGGCTTGGCCGGCGGCGGCTTGCGGGCGGTTTCGTCGCCGAAGCCGTCGATCTGTTCGGCGGCGGCCTTCGCCACCTCGGCGATCAGGGCCGGGCTCCAGACCCTCCAAAGGTTGCCGGAGTAGTCGGCGTTGCGATGTTCGAACCAGCGGTTAAACACGGTGATGGCGACGTCCTTGCTGTCGGCCATGCGCTGTTCCATGGCGCTGGAGACCAGGGCGTTGAGCGATCCGAGCTCGCTTTCGGATGCATCCCGGAGCTTTTCTTCGACCTTCGCGGTTTCGAACCAGGCGACGAGTGTCATGATGCAGACGGCGACGCCGAGCAGGCCGATACTTGTGATCAGCATGAAGCGGGCCTGAAGGGTAAGGTTCTTCCACCAGTCGAACAGCGCGCGGCCTTCGTTCGCCGGGATGTGCAGGCGTCTCTGCCCGATCGGACGTAGATTGCTGAAAAAGGTTAATTTTCGATTAGCGGCGGGACGAACCTGGATCGACATTGCCGCCGGCGAACGGAGCGGCGGCGTGTCGAGCGGTCATCGGTGCGGATGCAGCCGGCCCGCTGGCTGATTGTCAGAAGCTATGATTGAGGATCAGCTTCAGCACCAGCCTGTCGGATGCATTGTTGAGGCCGAACCCGGCGCCGAACTCCACCGCGTTCGCATCATTGAACCGGTAGTCGGCGACGCCGAACAGTTCCTGGTAGGAGCGGCCCAACGGCGCGGACGCTCGGAACGAACCGTAATCGGCATAATGCTCGACGGCGACGGCACAGGTTTCGGTGATGTTGTAGGCGATCCGCTCCGAGGGCGCGAAGCTGGCATTGCCGGTGCCGTTGAAGCCGGAATCGATGATCGGATTGGAAATGAGATCCCACTTGCCGAGATGCAGGCCGAGGATAGGCCGGACCTCCAGCGAGGGGGAATGATCCTCCCAGTGCTTGTTGTTGAGGCTCAGCTCAAAATTGACGCCGCAGAAAAATGTCTGATGCGCGGCGTCCGGCACGACGAACAGGGTTCGCACCTTGCCGCCGTCGAACTGAGCGGTGCCCTGGGTGAACGTGTATATCGGCAGATACAGCCCGAGTTCCCACCAGTCGGCGACGCCGTAGGCGGTTTCCAGCCCGCCGTTCCAGCTATGGTTGGAGCTCGTGCCGCCCGGAAAAACCGGCTGTTTCAGTCCGTCCGGGGCGTAGTTGTTGTGCAGGGTGGCCACGAAATGACCGGATTCGGCAATCTCGGCGTCGTAGATCTGGATTTCGTCGGTCTGTGCGATTGCGGCGAGTGGTGCGGCGGCAAGGCAAAGCGGCAGGAGGCGAAACAGAGACAGGCGCGCCACGTCGAGGTTCCGTCACGATGATTGTATCCACTGATCCAAGGTTGCAACGTTGTCAATGAGGTATGACATGGGGGTGCATGGTCCGCTGCCGTCCGGGTGGGAGGAGTCACTTGTCCAGCCAAACGTCTTCCCAGCGCCAGCCGTTGTAGATGCTGTTGACCATGATGGTCAGATTTTTGACGTAGGGGTGCCAGCAGGCGGCGGCGACGTCGTGGTAGATGATCGGCCGCACGACGTCGTCGGCCAGTTTGCGCTCGATATCCCAGACGATGGCGCGGCGTTTGGCAAAATCCGTTTCCATCGACTGGCGGTCGAATTCCTTTTCCAGCGCAGGGTTGCAATACGCCGTATAGTTGCGCAGCGAGCCGCAGGCGTAGTTTTCATAGAAATTCTGGTCGGGGTCGTCCAATGAGCTGCCGGTCAGGTTCAGGCCAATCGCGTAGTCCTTCTTGAACACCCGGCTGTAGAACTGCGGCGTGTCCGCGACGTCCAATTCGGCGTCGATGAACACCGTGTTCAACTGATCGTTCAGGATCAGCGCGGGATCGCGGAACGCGTTGATGTTTCGGGTGAAGATTTTCGTGTGCAGCATATTGTCGGGGCCGTAGCCGAGGCGCTGCATGATCGTCTGGGCTTCCGAGCGGTTTTTCGCCACGTCGGGGCTGTAGCCGGTGAGGGTTTGCAGGACGTCGTCGGGCATGCCCCAGACGCCCTCGGGGGGCGGCAGCATGGCGGCGCCGATGCGGCCCTGGCCTTCATTGAGGATGTCGTTGAATGCCTTGCGGTCGATCGCCAGGGCGAGGGCACGCCTGATTTCGGGGTTGTCGAATGGCGGCGCGTCACGGTTGACGATCAGGTTGGTATCGACGTTGGTGCGGCGCATCTCGCAGATGGCGTTGGGGTCCTGCTGTTGGATGTCGCGCAGCAAAGGGACCGAGACGTCGGTCGGGTAGGTCATGTCGAAGGTGCCGCTGACGAAGCCCAGCATGCGGGTGGCTCGGTTGGGGACGATGCGATACTCGATGGCGTCGAGGTAGGGCAGGCCGGGCTTCCAGTAATCGGGGTTGCGCTCCAGCCGCATGCTCTCGTTCAGCCGGTATTCGACGAAGCGGAACGGTCCGGTGCCGATCGGTTTGGTGCGCATCGCGGCGGACGGGATGTGGCACGGATAGACCGGCGACCAGCCGGAGGCCAGCAGGGCGATGAAGGAAGGTTGCGGGCGCTTGAGGTGGAAGGTCACCTCGAAGTCGCCGTTGACGGTGATTTCCTTCAGGTTGGTCCACCAGGCTTGGCGCGGACTCTTCCGAATCTTGCCTGGGGCGAGGCCGGAGACCATGTCCCAGGTGCATTTGACGTCGGCGGCGGTGAACTTCACGCCGTCGTGCCAGTTCACGCCCTGACGCAGAGTGAAAGTCAGGGCGGTGCCGTCCTCGCTCCACTTCCATTCGGTGGCGAGTTCGGGGCGGATGGTGGCGAGGCTGTTCTGGGCGACGTGCTGGTCGAAAATCACCAGGTTGTTGAACAGCGGCATGAAGGGGATAACCACCGAGGCAGTCGCTTCCTCCTGGATCGACGGGCTGGGCGGCGTGTCGATATGCGGGATGGTCAGCGTGCCGCCGTGCTTCTGCGCGTGGGCCGGGCCGACGGCGGCGAGGGCGATGACGAGACAGGCGATGATGCGGCGCATCGTTGATCCTCCCCAGGACGGCCGGATTTTCCCGGTCCTGATGCGAGGCTGCGCTGTTCGGGGCGGTCCACGCAAGGTGAAGTTGGCGGTGGGGCCGGTCGTCTATTGGCAGGCGGGCTGGGGAGGTTGGCATGCGGGTCGTAGTGTCGGGCGGACTGGTGCTGGCCATGGGCGAGGCGACGGCGCGGGCGGCGGATCTGGTGCTGGAGGGGGATCGGATCGCGGCGGTCGAGGCGCCGGGCAGCGCGACGGGCGAGCAGTCGATCGACGCGTCCGGCCGGCTGATCATTCCGGGGCTGGTGAATGCCCATACGCATGGGCATGGCGGCCTGGGGAAGGGGCTGGGTGACCGCTGGTCGCTGGAACTGCTGTTGAATGCGGGGCCGTGGATCAATGGCGGACGGAACGGGGAGGACCGCTATCTGTCGACGCTGCTGACGGCGGTGGAGATGGTCCGCAAGGGCTGCACCGCCTGTTACGACCTGTCCGCGATGCTGCCGGTGCCCAGTGTCGAGGCGCTGGATGATGTCGCCCGAGCGTATGCGGATGTGGGGATGCGGGCGGTGATCTCGCCGATGATCGCGGACCGCACGTTCTACCAGGCGATTCCGGGGCTGCTTGAGGCGTTTCCGGCGGCGCTGCGGGGGGTGGCGGAGGCGATGCGGATGGCTTCGGCGGAGGCGGTTCTGGCGCCGATCCGAACGGCGGCGTCCGAATGGGGGTTTTCGCGCGATCAGATTCGGCTGGGGATCGCGCCGACGATCCCGTTGCATTGTTCGGACGATTTCCTGCGCGGGTGCCGGGACCTGGCGCTGGAATTCGGGCTGCCGGTGCAGACTCATCTGGCGGAGTCGGCGGTGCAGCGGGCGGCGGCGCTGCGGCAGTACGGGGTGACGTTGACGGCGCATCTGGAGAGGATGGACTTGCTTGGGCCCGCGTTCAGCGGGGCGCATGCGATCTGGATCGACGATGCGGAGATCGAACTGATCGCGCGGCATGGCGGGTCGCTGGCGCATAATCCGGGGTCGAACCTGCGGTTGGGCAACGGGATCGCCGACATGCGGCGGGCGATTGCCGGCGGGGTGACCGTGGGGGTGGGGACGGATGGGTCGTCGTCGTCGGACAACCAGAACATGTTCGAGGCGACGCGGCTTGCGGCCTATGTGTCGCGGGTGTTCGACCGCGGGCCGGAGGACTGGATCGGTTCCGCTGAGGCGCTGCGCATGGCGACCGAGGGTGGTGCGGCGGTGCTGGGGATGGGCGGGATAAACGGCCGGATCGCGCCGGGGTACAAGGCGGACCTGGTGTTCCTGGACCTGGACCATGTGAACCTGGTGCCGCTGAACAACGCGGTGAACCAGTTGGTGAACACCGAGGACGGGGCGGCGGTGCGCGATGTGATGATCGGCGGGCGGTTCGTGCTGCGGGATGGCGTGTTTCCCGGGCTGGACTGGCCGTCGGTGGCGCAGCGGGCGCGGGAGGCGGCGGCGCGGTTGACCGAGGTCAACGCGGCGGCTCGCGCGGCGGCGGAGAGTCTGGCGCCGGTGGTGAGCCATTTCTGCGTGGGGCTGGGGCGCTGTGCACATGACCTGCCCCGCCGGCTGGCGGTCTGACTCGGGATTTTGGCCGCCGTCTAAGAGATGTCTTAACGTTGTGGCCCGAGGGTGCGGTTTGGGCTAGGTTTGGAGTCTTGGAAAGGGATTCGGTCGATGGCAGGTTCGGTGAACAAAGTGATCCTGGTGGGGAATCTGGGGAAGGACCCGGAGGTTCGTTCCACGCAGGATGGCAGCAAGATCGTCAACCTGACGCTGGCGACGAGCGAGACGTGGAACGACCGGGCCTCGGGCGAGCGCAAGGAAAAGACCGAGTGGCACCGGGTGGTGGTGTTCAACGACAGGGTTGCCGACGTGGCGGAGCGGTTCCTGAAGAAGGGCGCGAAGATCTACGTGGAAGGGTCGCTGCAGACACGCAAATGGACGGATCAGCAGGGGCAGGAGCGCTACACCACGGAAGTGGTTATCGGGCGCTTCAACGGTCAACTTACGATGCTCGATACGCGGTCGGGCGGCGGCGGCGGTGAGGGCGCCTATGGCGGCGGGGCGGAGGGTGGATCGGTCGGTGGCGGCGGTTATGCGCCGCGCGAACGTGCGCCTTCCGGGGCGTCGCGGCCGTCCGGCGGGGCGTCGCGGGGGACGAGTGGCGGGCCGTCCTGGGACGCGCCGAAGGGCGGCGACCTCGACGACGAGATTCCGTTTTAGGGCGTCTGCGCCATGACGGCCGGGTGCTAGGCGGGATCCTGGTCTGGGTATAAGATCGCCCCGACGCGCCCAGGGGCGAACACCCGGTCAGGAGAGCGCAGGGAGGATGGCCGACCGAACGCAGGTGGACCGGCGCTTCGTGGCGCAAGCCAGTGCATTCCTGTCGCTGCGCGGGATTGCCAAGTCGTTTGGCGCAGTGCGGGCGCTGGATGGGGTCGATCTCGATATCGGGGCCGGCGAGGTGATCGGCCTGATGGGCGACAACGGCGCCGGCAAGTCGACATTGACAAAAATCATCGCCGGCAATTTTCCGCCGACTCAGGGGCAGATTGTGCTCGAGGGTGCGGATGTGGTGTTCGACCGGCCGGCGGCGGCGCGGGATGCGGGAATCGAGGTGATGTATCAGGACCTCGCCATTGCTGAGAACCTGACCGCGGCGGCGAACATTTTCCTGGGGCGAGAGATGACTCGGCGGGTCGGGCCGTTCCGGCTGCTGGATCATCGTGGGATGAACCGGCGGGCGGGCGAACTCTTCCACGAACTCAAGAGCGAGACGCGGTCGGATGACCTGGTCAAGCAGATGTCGGGCGGGCAGCGGCAGGCGGTGGCGATCGCGCGGACCCGGTTGGCGCAGGCAAAGCTGGTCCTAATGGACGAACCGACGGCGGCGATCTCGGTGCGGCAAGTGGCGGAGGTGCTCGACCTGATCAGACGGCTGCGCGATGGCGGGACAGCTGTGATGCTGATCAGTCATCGGATGCCGGACGTGTTCGGGGTGTGCGACCGCATTGCGGTGCTGCGGCGGGGGGTTAAGGTTGCCGACAAGCCGGCCGGGGCGACCAGCGCCGAGGAAATCACCGGGCTGATCACCGGCGCGATCGAGGCGGCGTGATGTCGGCGACCTCGGAATTCGCCAATGTCGCGCGGGTGGCCTGGCACCGGCGCGGATTTTTCGCGGGGCAAACGGCGTATGTAACGTTGGCCTTCCTGATCATCTGCCTGTTGGCGACGTGGCTGTCGGGCAATTTCGCGACCGCCGGCAATCTGCTGAATATATCTCGCAATTTCAGTTATATCGCGTTGATGTCGCTGGGCATGACGGTGGTCATCATCACCGGCGGGATCGATCTGTCGGTGGGATCGGTGTGCGCGCTGGTCGCGGTATGCTCGATGATCGTGATGCGCTGGGTGGCGGGATCGCCGCTGGGGGGCCTGCCGTATGCCTCGGTTGTGGTGCCGGTGGTGGCGGGGCTGGCTCTGGCGGGTGCGATCGGGCTGATCAATGGGCTGCTGATCGCGCGGCTGGACCTGTCGCCGTTCGTCACCACGCTGGGGATGCTGTCGATCTGCCGGGGGCTGACCTACGTGATCACACAGGGGCGCGGGCAGGCGCCGTCGGGGCCGGATGTGGCGACGTTCTTCGCGCTGACCAACGGGCGTCTGGCGGGGCTGCCGGTGCAGGTGGTGTATGTGCTGATGGCGGCGGCGGCGCTGGGTGTGGCGCTGCATCATGGCGTATGGGGGCGGCATCTGTTCGCTGTGGGCGGCAGCGAGCCGGCCGCGGTGCGCACCGGCGTGCGGGTCAGCCGGGTGAAAATCAGCGCGTATATGCTGTGCAGCCTGGCGGCCGGGGCGTCGGGCATCCTGCTGGCGGGCTGGCTGGGGTCGGCGCCGGCAAACCTGGCGAGCGGCTATGAACTGCGGGTGATCGCGGCAACGGTGATCGGTGGGGCGAACCTGGCCGGGGGCAGCGGCGGGCCGATCGGGGCGGTCATCGGTGCCGCGTTGATCGAGGTGATCCGCAACGCCCTGGTTCTGGGGAGGGTGGATACCTATTGGCAGGACGCGCTGATCGGGTTGATCATCATCCTGGCGGTGCTGGTGGATAAACTGCGGGTGCTGCAAACAAAATAATCCAGAGGGAGGAAATGATCATGCGTTTGACCGGACTTTTGCTGGCTGCGGTGCTGGTTGTCGCCACCGCCGGCGGAGCTTCAGCGGCGGACAAGACGCTGCGGTTCGCGGTGGTGCCGAAGGCGATGAACAATCCGTATTTCGATCTTTCGCGCGACGGGTGCCTGGCGCGCGCGAAAGCGCTCGGCGACGTGGAATGCGTCTATACCGGCCCGGTCGAGCATGAGCCAGCCTCGCAGGTGCAGATCATTCAGGATCTGATCACGCAGGGCATCGACGGGCTGGCGATCTCGGTGTCTGACGCGGATGCGGTGATCGGCGTCATTAAACAGGCGAGGGACGCCGGCATCGCAGTGATCACATTCGACGCCGACAGCCCGAAATCGGCGCGTCAGGCGTATGTCGGCACCGACAACAAGGAGATGGGGGCCGAACTCGGGCGACAACTGATCAAGCTGCATCCGCAGCCGGGTGAATATATTACGCAGTCGGGCGGCCCGGCGGCGGCCAACCTGAACGAGCGGCTGGCCGGTCTGAACGGCGTGCTGCAGGGGGCGGGCTGGAAGCTGGCACCGGGGTCGCCGTCGTTCTGTAACGACGATTCGGCGCTGGCCAACCAGCAGATCGCCGACCTGTATGCGGCCAATCCGAATGCCGACGCGATCGTTCCGGTCGGCGGCTGGGCGCTGTTTGCTCCGGAAGCCTACCGCAGCTTCGTCGATGCGCATCGCGCCGCGTATGACAGCCACAAGCTGACGCTGGTGATGCCGGACACGCTGCGGATCGAGGTCGAGTTGCTGCGCGACGGCTACGCTCAGGTGCTGGTCGGGCAGCGGCCGTACGAAATGGGCGAGAAAGCGATGGACATGCTGCTGGCACTGAAGAAGGGGCAGACGGTGCCGGTGATCAACTATGTCGGTCTGGACGTGGTGACGAAGGCGAATGCGGCGCAGTTCCTGAAGTAACGGACGATATTGCGGGCGGGGAACGCGGTATGCCCCTTCCGGTGAGGCGCCGAGGTGCTAAAGAGGCGTCATGAACACCGCCC
>Ga0182012_10002191_pt1 | contig 21254 bp, 18 predicted proteins | sample 612S2SmetaG_FD_120486 | JGI IMG/M metagenome (GOLD analysis project Ga0182012, IMG submission 120486) | Permafrost microbial communities from Stordalen Mire, Sweden - 612S2S metaG | ecosystem: Environmental > Terrestrial > Soil > Wetlands > Permafrost | place: Sweden: Stordalen | collected... | reverse complement strand
AGGTCCTGCAGTGCTCCGAGGTGGTCGGCATCCTGCAAACGGTGTTTGACTTCACCGTCCAATGGGCGCTGGATCGGCACACGTTCGGCCGTCCGCTGGCGTCCTACCAAGCCCTCAAACACCGGTTCGCCGATATGAAGCTGTGGCTGGAAGCGTGCCGCGCGACCACTGCCGCGGCGGTTGCCGACGTCGCCGCCGACTCGCCGGCGGCCGGCCTGTCTGCCAGCATCGCCAAGTCTTATGTCGGGGAGATGGCCGGGCAGATCGTGCACGGTTGCGTCCAGATGCACGGCGGGATTGGGGTCACCTGGGAACACGACCTGCATATGTATCTGAGGCGGGTTACGTTGTACGGCGCCATGTTCGGCACGCCGGAAGAGCACAACTTAGCGGTGTACCAGTCGGAGAAAGCGAGCCGTGCGGCCAGATGAAGAGTACCTCATGACATCCGCAGAATCCGTTTCGGAGTTCACTGCGCGGGCTCGGGTGTGGTTGGCGGACAATATGCCCGTTATCGACCCCGATTCCCCGCCGGCCGCCCCGCGCGACGACGAACGCGCCTGGCAACGGGCCCGCGAACTGCAAAAGCGGCTCTACGAAGGCGGATTCGGCGGTATCTGTTTCCCTCGTGAATACGGTGGGCTGGGTCTGGACTACAAATACCAGAAGGCATTCGACGAGGAATCTCTCAACTACGAGATGCCGCTGATCCTTAACACCCCTACCTTCACCATCTGCTGCGCCACGCTGCTGGACACCGGCACCGAGGAGCAGAAGAAGCAGCACATCGCGGCCGCCCTGCGCGGCGACGAGGTGCTGGTGCAGCTGTTGTCCGAACCCAGCGGGGGATCGGATCTGGCCGGTGTGATCACCCGGGCCGAACGCCGGGGCGACCGGTGGGTGCTCAACGGGGCCAAAACGTGGAGCACCAGCGCGTTTGCGGCCGACTACGGGCTGTGCCTGGCCCGCACCACATGGGATGTGCCCAAGCACGAGGGACTGACCATGTTCCTGGTGCCCATCGCGCATCCGGGAATCACGTTGCGGCGCATCACTATGCTGAGCGGTTCCACCGAGTTCTGCGAGGAATTTCTCGACGGGGTGGACGTTGGCGACGACGCCGTTGTCGGCGAGGTCGACGGCGGCTGGGCGGTGGCGTCGAGGCAGCTCTATCACGAACGTCGCGCGGTTGGGCAGGGCTCGGAGTTCGCCAGCGGCAGCGGTACCGAGGGCGGCTCCACGAATCGCGTTGATTACGTCGATCTTGCGGAGAAGACCGGCCAGGCCGACGACCAACGCGTGCAAGAAATGGCCGGTCGGGTGCTGGTACACCGGGTAGTGGCAGAGCAGCTGATTGATCACGTGTCCCACAAGGTCAGGGACGGCGTTCTGCCGCCGACTGGCGGGACGCTCATCAGGCTCTTCCACTCCGAGACCGTGACCCTGGAGATGGACACCGCGCTGGCGATCGCGGGATCGGCCGGCGTCGTAGGGGAGGATGGTGCGGGCCTGGAGGCCGGGCTGCGATACCTATCGCGGCAGAACGTCGCCATCGGCGGCGGCACAACGGAGATGGCCCGTAACGTCATCGGTGAGCGGATGCTGGGCTTTCCACGGGAATACGCGGCCGATCGCGGGGTGCCGTTCAATCAGGTGCGGCACGGCCGGAGCTCCTGAGGAACGGCTGTAGTCACTCCTTGGCGAAGATGCTCTCGGCGTCGCCGCTGACAAACGGTAGCTGGACCAGCGACAAGACGTGATGCGCCGGACTTCCGGGCGGAGCGACCAGCACACACTGGCCACCCTGCCTTTGCGCCCGGTCGCGGGCCGCGGCCAGCGCGCTTACGCCTGCCGATCCAAGATGGGTGACCGCGCTCAGATCGATCGTCAAAGGTGCTATGCCGGAGCGGCTTTCGACTGCTATTTGACGGTCCAGGACGGATGCGGTGTTTGAATCGACGTCGCCGCGGACGATGATACGACCCGCGTCGTCGACAAGGGATGCGAACTCGGAATCCATTGACCGCGGGGAGGTGGATCTACTGACCAAAGTGTCGGCGACGAAGTTCGCCGGCCGGGACAGGCGATGTATCAGCGTTGCAGTCGTCCCACCGACTCCATGTTCCACGTGCGAGTGGGACACCAGGGCTTCGGCCATTGCGAGTCCGCGTCCACGCCCCCGCTCGCCCTCGCGGTAATCCTTCCATCGTCCCCGGTCGATCACCGAAGCGTGCAGCTTCCCGTCGCCGGCCAGCGACGCCTCCACGACGACACCGTCGGAAACCGCGGCGGCGTAACCGTGCTCGACTGAGTTCTCGACGAACTCGGAGATCGCGTGCACGACGTCGGAGATGTCGTCGGCTTCGGCGCCGAGTTCCGAGAGCCATTCGCGAAGCCGGGCGCGAACCGCGCGCGCGGCGTGGATCGTCGCGTCCACCGTCATCCGCAGCGGCCGCGGCGGCGTGCGTCGTTGCGCGGCAAGCAGTGTGACGTCGTCGTTGTAGCCGGTCGACCGCAGCAGCAATTCAAGCGTCTCTGAACAGATTCGGTCGATGGGCCGCGCCGGGGCGTCGATCACGAAGCCGCCTTTACCGCCGGCGATATTCGCCGCGAGATCGGCGAATTCTGCGGTGCTGGCTCCCAGCGGCCGGCCTGGACGTTCGATGAGGCCATCGGTGTACAGCAGGATCGCGTCGCCCACGTTCAGCACTTCGGTACGCACCGGAAATCCGGCGCCGCTTCCGAGTGGGCCCGCCCCGGATGGCTCCACATAGCGCGAGTTCGCCTCGGCCGTCACCAGCAACGGTGGCGGGTGTCCGGCCGTGCAGTACTGGAATTCACCGGTGGTGGAATCCAGCGAGCCGACGCACAAAGTGGCCGACTTCGACCCGGGAACATGTTCACTGAAGCGATCCACCGCCTCCAGTGCCTCGACGACCGACCGGCCGGCCAGGACCTGCATCCGCAGCGCGGTGCGCAACTGCGACATCACTGTGGCGGCTTCGACGCCGTGGCCGACTACGTCGCCGACGACAAGCACCAACCGATCATCGAGGGCTATAGCGTCGAACCAGTCGCCACCGGCCGCGCTGTCCTCCGCGGCGACGAGGTATTCCGCGGCGATATCAGCACCGGGAACGACGGGAACCGACGGGGCCAGCAGCGCCTGCTGCATGACGGTGGCCGAATCGCGGACGTTGCGGTACCGCTCGGACAGGTCCTCCATCCGCGCCTCCGCGGCCAGCCGCGCCCGCACCCGGTCCGTCACCTCATCGACCACGAGCTGAACACCCTCGATCGATCCATCCGCTGCGCGGCGCGGGGTGAGGAGAAAGTCGAAGAAATGTTCCTGAATGCCCGAACCGTCCAAATCGACCTGCAGACGCCACTCTGCCCCGGTCTGCGTCTCACCGGTTTGATACACCCGGTCGAACATCTCGTAGAAGTGCTGGCCCACTACCTCCGGAAAGACCTCACGCACAGTCCGTCCTATCGGGTTGGCCGCTGTAACCGTTGTCCGGTAGGCCGCATTGACCGCGATGAAGCGATGGTCCGGCCCCTCCAGGCCAACCAGCATCGAGGGGACATTCTCGAAGATCCGGCGCGTGTTCTCGGCCGTACCCACGGTTTTGTCCCAGTCCTTTTCGGCCACCATCTGGCCGTCCCTCCTACGGATCCTCTTTCGGACCTTTCTGCAGGCCGAGTCAGAAAATCAGGCCATTGGCCTGACGTATTTGGCATGCGCCAGCAATCAGATTATCAACGGGTGTCCACCGCGCGGCGCAACAGTTTGCTAACGGCTGAGAATCGGTGGTGACGGGCGCAACACCCAGGTGTCCCGAACGCGGATTAGGCCGAAACCGGCTTCGCGACCTTCATAAGCTCCATCAAGTTGCCGCCCATGATCTTCGCGACGTCCTCCTCGCCGAAATCGGACAACTCGTCGACGAAGGAGATGGGGTCCTTCAGGCCTTCGGGGTGCGGCCAGTCGGATCCGAAGAGCACCCGGTCGGTGCCCACCATCCTGACGATCTCGGGGAACCGGTCTTCCCAGAACGGGGTGATGTACACGCACCGCTTGAACGCGTCGACCGGGTCCTCGGTAAACGCCTGCGGCATCTTCTTATAGACGCCCTTGAGGCCCTTGAACAGTTCCGGCACCCAGTCGGCGCCGTTCTCGATCGACAGGATCCGCAGCTCCGGGTTGCGGGACAGCGCTCCGTGGCAGACCAACGCTCCCATCGCATCCCGGATCGGCCGACTGCCCGTAGCCAGCGACCGGAAGGCGGTGGGCTTGAACGGAAGGAACTCGTCACCGGGTTCCCAGATGTTCAGCAGCTCGGCGTAGCCGCTGTCGGAGGCGTGCATCGAGACCGGGATCTCGGCCCTGATACAGGCCTGCCAGAACGGGTCGAATTCTTCGAGTCCGAACGAGCGGCTGCCACGGTAGCCGGGCACCGGCGCCGGGCGGACCAGCACGGTGCGGGCGCCGCGTTCCAGGCACCATTCGAGTTCTTCAAGTGCGCGGTCGACGATGGGCAGGGTGATGACCGGGGTCGCGAAGATGCGCTCCTGGTAGTTGAACGTCCATTGCTCGTACATCCATTGGTTGAGCGCGTGGATGACGTCGTGGGTCATCTCCGGGTCGTCTTTCATGCGCTCTTCGACCAGGCTGGCCAGAGTCGGGAACATGAGGGCGTAGTCAATGCCGAGCTCGTCCATCACTTCCAGTCGCGCGCCCGGTTCGCGGAATGCGGGGATCGCCTTCATCGGCTCGCCGAGGATCTCGCGATAGGTCTTGCCTTGCGCGCCGTTGCGGAAGTAGTCCTCCTGGGCGCCGGGGCGGGCCACCTTTTCGAACGTCGGGTTGGGAATGTACTCGCTGATGTGACCGCGCACCACGATCTTGGTGCGACCGCGAACCTGGACGTAGTCGACCACGTTCTTGCGGTTGTCCGGGAGGAACTTGGTGAGCGCCTCCTGCGGCTCGTACATGTGGTTGTCGGCGTCGAACACGGGAAACGAAAGCTCGCGCGACGGCATGGCGGTCTCCTTGTGGAAGTCTTGAATCTCGGTGAGCGGTAATGACGTTACCACTTTTGCGCAATAAGATATACGGGCTTTCAGGGTCTCCGCTAACTGGGCCTATCGAAGGCGTCCCGTTGGCGTCGCTCCGTCGATGATGGCGAAATTGACGGTCGCCGTCGCGGCGAGTTCGTTGTCGCTGTCGCCGTATATGTCGATCTGCATAACCATTGCCCGCCGCCCCGCCCGCAGCATCCGGGGCACCGCATATGCCGAGCCCTGCCGGATCGGCCGGAGGTAGCGGACGACCAGGTCGGAGGTCGTCATGGTGGTATCCGGCTGCAGGTGATTCAGCCCGAAATATCCGCCCGCCACGTCGACAAGCGTCGCGATCAGGCCGCCCTGCAGTGCGCCCGAAGTGTTGACCACCGCGGGACTGACCGGCAGCGTCAGCGCGAATTCGCCATCGCGGGTGCCCGGTCGCATTCCGATTTGGGCGAACACGTCGGCCAGCGTAGGCGCGGTCGACTCGTCGTCGGTGTCCTGAATGCCGAGGGCGCGGCTGCAGAAGTCATACAGCTGGCCGGCATCGATCGGTGCTCCGTTCAGTTCGCTGCCCAGCCAGTGCAACCGCCGCGCAGCGATGATCGTCTGCATGACGATTGCGGCCACCGCCCCTACGTCCAACCTCGGGTCGAAGACGCCCTCGGCGATGCCTTGCCGCACAATGTCGCAAACCAGTTGGTGTAAGGGGGAGAGCACCCGGGCGTATTCGCGGGGACGGGTCTCCGCGAGATTCTGGTTGTAGAGGCTCAGCGCCCGATTGAGGCTGTCCTGGGTGCTGGATTCCGCTTGTTGGCTGATGCGGTCGAGCACCAGCTTCAGCGCGGCGTTGCTATCCAATCCGTCGGTCTCTGCACGCCAGATCTGTGCCGATTGCGCGATGGTCCTGTCGAATAACGCCAGCAGCAGTTCGTCCTTACCGCTGAAGTGCTGATAAAAGGCCCGAAGTGAGGTCTTGGAGCGTGCGACGACCTCTTGCACGGTGAAGTCGGTGCGTCCGGTTTCGCCCAGTATTTCAACGGCGGTCTTGATGAAGCGGTCGCCGCGGGTTACTTCAGCGTCATCCGCATCGGCCATGCCGCCTCCTTCGCAACCCGCCCATCGGGGACTGAGAATGAGGTTACCGTATTTCCGCGCGCATAAATCGTGACCGAAATATGTCTTTCGTGCCCTGACCGCCTTGTGCGACGCTTGGGCGGAAAACAATACGGGCACCATTCCGGACGCCAATTCAAAAGCGAAGGTGGTAGCGCATGTCTGCTCCAACTATTTTTCATCGACTGGCAGCGGAGTTGATCGGCACATTCTGGTTGGTCTTCGGCGGCTGCGGCAGCGCGGTTTTCGCCGCGAAGTTCGTCTCCGACGGCACTTCGGTGGGGATCGGCTTTCTCGGCGTAGCACTCGCCTTCGGGCTGACCGTGCTCACCGGTGTCTACGCATTCGGAACCATCTCCGGCGGGCACTTCAATCCCGCGGTCACGCTGGGCGCGGCGCTGGCGAGACGGGTCGAGTGGAAAGCGGTGCCGGGCTACTGGATTGTGCAGGTGCTCGGCGGCTTGCTGGCCGGCTCGGTGGTTTACGTCATCGCCAAGGGCAAGGATGGCTTTACCGCGACGGGCAACTTGGCGGCCAACGGATTCGGCGATCATTCCCCTGGGGGCTACTCGCTGGGCGCGGTGGTCGTCGCCGAGATCGTCCTGACGGGAGTGTTCCTGCTCGTCATCCTGGGATCCACCGATGACCGGGCGCCCAAGGGATTCGCCGGGCTGGCCATCGGCCTCACCCTCACCCTGATCCACCTGGTCTCCATCCCGATCTCCAACACGTCGGTAAACCCGGCGCGGTCGACGGGCGTCGCGTTTTTCAATGGCAACGGCGCGCCCGAGCAACTGTGGGTGTTCTGGCTGGCGCCGCTGATCGGCGCGGCCATCGCCGGCATCGCGTACCCGTACCTGTTCGGCAGGGCTGAAGAACTCGCCGACCGCCCGGTCCGTGACGAAGCGCTCGATAACTCAGCGGGCGCAGGCCGGCACGGGGCTCGCTGACCTCGTTCTCCGCAATCCCCAGTTGCAGTCAACAGTTGTTGAGTTGTTGTCAACAGTTGTAGACATGAGCGCGCGGCATCGCGTTGCTCGTCGGGTTTCCGGCGCTGCTGGAGGTATCGGATGTCGTTTGTCAGTGTGGGCAGCAGGGCTTACGCGAACCCCTACGGCGGATCCGCTAGGTCGAAAGACCCTTGCGAGGGACGGCGGCGGCGGAGAACCTTAAGGTCTACGATCTTTTCGTCCAAGAGAACGGAGGTCGAGCCATGCTGGTGTCGCCGCCGCTGCCGTGGGAAGACCGTTTTGTGGATCAGGTCGCCGCGGCCATGAAGCGGGCGAGGGGCCGCCGGTCGGCCCGGGAACTGTCCGAAGAAACCGACAAAATCGGTTACCACCGCTCAAAGCAAGTCATCGGAAAACTCGACAGCGCAGGTCGGGATCTCCGGTTGGCCGAATTTCTGGTATTCGCGGCTGCGTTAGATGTGCCGCCCGCGTTGCTGTTGTTCGGTGGCTAGCCGGACGGCGTGGTCGAATATCTGCCGGGTCGCGAGTGCACGAGTAAGCAAGCCGTTGACTGGTTTTCGGGCGCAGGCCATCTGCCGAACGGGCCATTGGGGGAGCCTACACGGGGTAACGCCGGCACCGATCTGGTCGCGGCGGTGGCGCGCCGCTCGGAAAAGCATGCCAAGTGCGTAGATTTGGCCGCGATGGTGCACGCCGGTGAAGTGGCCGAGGATGTCGCCGCGGAGCGCAGGGAACAGTTGATCGCCCAACTCACGGACCTGGCCGCGCAGATCAGCGATCTCAAATCCATCTTGGAGGGTGAAAAACCTCGACACGCAGCCAATTAAATCGTGTTTTGCTGCAACGCTTTTCGGTAGCGACTAACCGCCGCGGGCGGCTACCATCGCGGATCTGTTGACCTTGGTTGCCGCAGTGCGCGGGATCGTGTCGACGAACTCCACGGTCTTGGGGGCCTTGTACGGGGCCAACAGGCTCTTGGCGTACTCGATCACCTGTTGTTCGGTGAGCGGGTCCGGGGAATCTGGTTCGGCGAGTTGCACGACAGCGTGCACCCGACGTCCCCAGTGCGTGTCGGAGACCCCGATTACCACGACATCAGCGATGCCGGGATGGCTGGCGAGTGCGGACTCGACCTCGGCCGGAAAGACATTGGCGCCACCGCTGATGATCATGTCGGCGCGGCGGTCGACGATGTAAAGGAAGCCATCCTCGTCCAAGTGGCCGATGTCGCCCGCGGAACGAAACCCGTCCTCGGTCGACGGCAGCGGCGGCGCCCCGCCCAGATAGCGGTACCCGGCGCTCATCGGTGCCCGCAGGTATACGTCGCCGTCTTCGCCGGTGGGCACGGGTCGCTTCTCGGCGTCCAGAATCCGGATCTCGGTATCGCGGAATCCGCGACCGACGCTGCCCGGATGAGTCAGCCATTCGTCGCCGCGCAATGCAGTGAGACCAAGGTTCTCCGTCATGCCGTAAGCCGTCACCATCTGCTCGGGGCTGAGCAGCTCGAACCACGTATGTAGCAGCGCGGGTGGCATCACCGCGGCGCCCTGCAAGACGAAGACGACGCTGGATAAATCTCGCTGCCGGATGTCGGGCAGGGCCGCGACGCGCGCCAGCATCGTCGGTGTGGCGGTGAAGTTGCTGATCTGATACCGCTCGATGGTGTCGACGAACAGTGCAGCGTCGAACTTCTCGAGCACCACCAGATGGTCGCCGCCCAGCAGGAACAGCAGGGTGGCGAAGCCGTTGGTGTGATACATCGGCGCGGGCACCATGATGTTCTGTGGCTGAGCCACCGGTGTCCAGTTCGATAAGAACGGTTCACCGTGCTGAGCTGTCCAGAGCGACGGCGCCAAGTTGAGGATCACCTTCGGCACGCCAGTCGAGCCGCTGCTGCAGATTCCATTCGCGGTGGGGGATACGGCCACGGGCAGCGGGCCTTGGGGCTCGCCGGCCGCGCGGGCCTCCAGCTCCCACCGGTTCTCTTCGTCGACGACTACGGCGGGGTCGATCACCGCCCGCACCCGGTTTCGCTCCCATTCGGGCAGATCCCAGTGCATGGGAATGGGAACCGCACCGATCTTCCAGCACCCCAATGTGGCCACCACGAGGTGCTGTGAGTTCGGGATCGCCAGTGCGACCAGGGAACCCGTTTGCGCACCGGCGGCGGCCAGCGCCCGTCCCCACTGGTTGGCGCGGGCGTCGAGTTCACCGAAGCTCAGCGCTTGGGCGGTGCCATCCAGCGCGACGACGGTCACTGCGGGGTCGTCGCGCCGTTGTTCGGCAAGCTCCTGCAGTTTGGTTCCGAACGGGACGCCGTCCGCCAGCGGGTTGGCGGCCATCTCGGCGGGTTGGGTGCTCACTTGCTCACGCCCACGCCGGTGCACTGAACAGCGTCTCCAGCGAGCCGTCGGGGACGCCGGGAATCAGCCGCAGCGCGAGCGCCTCAGCGCCCAGCGGCAATCGGATCAGCGGTTGGGTGTGCCGGTCGAGCACGCTGATATCGGACTCGTCGCAAAAACCCAGGGCGCCGAGCAGTTGGTGGGATGCGCGCAGCACCTGCCGTGCGGTGTCGGCGGCTTTAAGTCGCAGAACGAGTGCGTCGGCCGAACGAATCTGCGCAGGCATGTCTTCCGGTCGGGAGATGGTGTACTTGGCGAGCTCGTGAAGTCCGCGCACCGCGACGGATGCGTCCGCAACGGTGAACCGGACGGCCTGGAAGTCGGCCAGCGGCTTGCCGAATTGAATCCGGGCACGCACGTGCTCGGTGACGATGTGCAGCGATTGCTGCAGCGCTCCCAGAATCCGCCACGATCCCAGCACGAGATGAAGGTTAACGTCGCCCGCCGGGACGGTTCCGTCGGGTGCGCTCAAGGTGGCAGGCACCAGAAACGGCCCCAATTTGGCGTTGGTTCGCACCGCGGGCTGCGGCTGGTACCGGGTGCCGTCCAGGTCGGCGGCGATCCAGTCACCGGGCAGATCGCCGTGGTCGATGCGCGGCGCCTCGGGATTGACCAGTGCCAGCCGGGCGCCGTCGATCGCCAGGATCTCCTCGACGAGCGGATATGGCAGCGCCGTCGCGCCGGCGGCCTGGCAGAGCACCGCGGCGGCCAGGGCGTCGTCGGATGATGACCGGGCATCGAGCTCGAACGCGCCGACCTCGGCCAGTGCCGCGTGCGCCGCGTCCCGAATGCTGTCGTCAGACTCGGCGCGGACCGCGGCCTGTGGCCCACCGAGCTGGCTGAGCCGCTTTGTCGCGACGGCAGCGAAATCGCTAATATCCTGTGGCAGCGTTGTTTTCACCGATGTTCTCCCAACACTTCTCGTGCCACCAGCATTCGCTGCACTTCGATGGTGCCCGATGCCACGGTGGCCGCTTGTGCGTAGCGCCAATGGTCCTCGATTGCCCCGTGCAGTGCCGCCGACGCGCCACTGTCCAGCGCCGTTGGACCAAGCACGTCGAAAAGCAGTTCGGCGACGAGCTGATCGCAGGTGGTGGTGGCAATACGGGCGGCGCTGGCCGCCGCACCGGCCGACACGTCATCCTGCAGCGACACGGCGCGATAGGCCAGCAGCCTGGCCACCCGTAAGTCGACAAGCGCCCGAACCCAACGGTTGCGAATCGATTCGGGGAGTTGGTGCCAGTCGTCACCGAGCTGGGTACACATCCGCTCGAGCAGCGACTCACAACGCGCATAGCGTGCGATTCCGACGCGCTCGAATGCCAGCGCTTCGCGCATCACCCGCCAGCCGTCACCTACCTCGCCGAGGACGTCCCCGGGGAGCGCCTGTACGTCGTCCAAGAACATCTCGTTGAGGTGGTGGGGACCCAACATCGACGGGATCGGGCGGACGGTGAAGCCCGCTCTGTCCATGGGGATCAGAAATAGCGTGAGCCGCTTAGACTTCGGGGCGTCGGGGTGGGTGCAGGCCGCCAGCACGCACCAGGACGCCATTCCGGCATACGAGGTCCACACTTTCTGGCCGTTGATGCGCCAGCCATCGCCATCGGGTACTGCGCGGGTACGCAACGAGGCGAGATCGGATCCGGCCTCCGGCTCGGAAAAGCCTTGGCACCAGATTACGTCTCCGGATGCGATGGCCGCCAGGTGCTTGGCCTTTTGTTCCGCGGTTCCGTAGCGCATCAGTGCCGGGCCGACCCAATTGATTCCCATGTACTGCGGACCGCGGGGCTCGTGCTGAGCCCACATCTCCTCGCGCAGTACCGTCTGGTGCCAGACCGAACCGCCGCCGCCGCCATGCTCTTTCGGCCAGGCCAGCGCCAGCAGCCCCTCGACGGCCAGCAACTTGCAGAACGTCTCGGTGGTGGCCAGGTCCTGTGGATCCTCGGTGCAGGCACCGAGGAAATCGGCAGGGACATTGTTGGATATCAGCTTTCGCAGGTGCTGCCGCAGCCGCACGGCGTCGTCGCCGAGGTCGTAATCCATCGTCATCCCTTCGGCAGCCCGAGCAACCGCTCGGCAATGATGTTGCGCTGGACCTCCGACGTCCCGCCGTAGATGGTGGCGGCCAGCGCGTCCTGGCGTTCAAACAGGAGATCTGGGTCCCCGGCCGAACCTGGGCCCGCGGCGGCTGCGCTGAGTTCCCAAACACGTTGCAAAGTAACCGATCCCAACAGCTTCATGATATCGGCTTCCGGGCTGGGTCGCCCAGCGAGTTCGTTGCCCATGGCGCGGTATCCGGTGGCCCGTAGCGCGTCGGCATCGGCAAGCAGGGAGCCCAGCTCGGCGTAGATGTCTTGGCTCTGCTCACGGCCCGTCCCGCAGCCACCGCGTACCGAGTCGAGTCCACGCTTGACTTCCACCCAGTTCATAATCCAAATCATCTGGCGTTCATGGTGTAACGACGACATCGCAACGTTCCAGCCACCGTTGACGGGCCCGAGCAGGCTGTCCACCGGCACCGCGACGTCGTCGAGGAAGACCTCGCAGAAGGTCTCGTCGGAGATCGATGACATCCGGATGGGCTCAATTCGCACCCCAGGTGCGTGCAGATCGAGGATGAGGCAGGAGATCCCGCGGTGTTTCGGCGCCTCGGGATCCGTGCGGACGTACAGCGTGCACCAACGCGAGAGATGGGCCTGGGTGGTCCAGATCTTGTGTCCGTTGACCCGGAACACGTCCCCGTCGCGCTCGGCCCGGGTACGCAGGCCGGCGAAATCCGATCCGGCTTCCGGCTCGGACATGCCGAGCGCCCACCATTCGTCGCCGCGCAGCAGTGGCACCAGCAGGCGGTCAATCTGAGCGGGTGTGCCGAATTGCCGGATGCCGGCCGCGGCGACGTTGGGACCGGCGATGTTGGGCAGCTTGGGCGCCGATCTGAGCGCGCCCTCGAGCCGGATCTCCATGGCGTCGCGCAAACCCAGCGATCTACCGCCGTGCTCGCGGGGCCAGGTGGGCTGTATCCACCCGGCCTCGAAGGCGGCCCGCTGGTAGTCGCGCCGCAGCGGAAGGTCCCATCGGTACTCGCGATAGTGCTCGTAATAGTCGCTCGGCAGAAACTCGGCCAACCACGCGGCGAACTCGGCGACGATCTCGGATCGGGTCTCTGCGCCTCTCTGGTTCGTCACGCCCCCGCCCCCTCAAAGCCCCCCACAAAACGAGAGCCCACTTCGTGATACAGCGCGCGACTATCGCCCAGCATCGCCGCGCCCTGCCAGGCGTGCCGAACGTACAGGTGGATGTCGTGCTCCCAGGTTTGACCGAGGGCGCCGTGCACCTGCACCGCGGTGCGCGCACAGTTGGCCGCGGCGTCGCCGGCGGCCGCCTTGGCCAGGGCAGCGGCGGTCCATGCCGTCGCGGGTGCAGTGTCGGGGTCGCCGATTTGGGCTGCCGCCGCGTAGGTAAGGCTGCGGGCGCGCTCCACGCTGACGTAGTTGTCGGCCAGCGCGTGCTTGATCCCCTGGAACGCGCCGATAGGCGTGCCGAACTGGCGTCGCGCCTTGGCGTACTCGACGGAGCGGTGGAGGGTGGCGCTGGCCACGCCGACCAAATCAGCGGCCACGGCCACCAGCGGCGCCGTCAGCACGGATTCGATGTCTTCGACTCCGAAGGTGGCCACGGGCTCGATATCGAACTCGGCGTCGGCGACGGCTTGTGCCGGGTCGGTGGACTCGACGGCCAGGGCGCTGACCCCGTCACCACAGCCGGCCGCCGCGATCACGAGTCCCTCGTCAGATCTGGCCAGCGTGACGATCAGCTCGGCTCGAGGCAGGTTGGGGACCGCGACCGCACGCCCACGCAGCCGTCCCCGCTGCAATGTCGCGACGGGCCCCGGGAGCCGAGATCCGGGGGAGTGCACCGCCAGGGTGGCGACCACGCCCCCGGCGATGTCGGTGAGCAGCGGGGCGGCAGCCGGGCCGCAGGCGCGCAAAGCGCCCGCGGCCAGACCGACGCTGCTCAGCAATGGGATCGGCGCGATGGCGGCGCCACACTCCTCCAGAACGACTGCCAGCTCGACGGGCCCGAAATCGCCACCGGCATCAGGCGCAGCGAGTTCGGTCCAGCCCAGGTCGACGATCGTCTTCCACAGCGAGCGCCAACGTTCGGAATCCGTTCCCGCATCGTTCAGTACCTGGCGGGCCGCGTCGGGGGGACACTCGGTACGCAGGATGTCGCGCACGGTATCGCGCAGCGACAGCTGCTCCGAATTCAGCCCGACATCCATAACACCCCTATCATAATAAAGATAGTAAACTAGACAACCGTGCGCAATCGCGCAGAACACTGAGAGCAACATCACGCACGTATAGGTGACGCATGGCGCAAGCATGGACCGACGCTTCTCCAGTCCACGAAGTCGAGTGGTATCTGTTCCTGCCGCAGGTGCGGTTGTCGGTGGCCGACATCACGGAGCGGGCGCGCCACGCCCAGGCCGGTGGCTTTGCCGGAATAGCGTTCATCGATCACCTCGAGGCGCCCGGACTGCCCGATGAAAGCATTTGGGAGGCAATGGCCATTGCCAGTTGGGTGGCGGCCAAGACGGAACGGCTGCGGATCGGCCATCTGGTCCTTTGCGACGCTTTTCGGCATCCAGCCGTGCTGGCCAAACAGGCCGTCACCTTGTCGGACGCGTCGGAAGGCAGATTCGACCTGGGCCTCGGTTCTGGATCGTGGCCCGCGGAGTTCACCAGATTCGATGTGGGTCAGCACGATCCGGTGGCCCGCGTCGAGCAACTCGACCGTCACTTGGCGCTGATCAGGCAGTACTGGGGAGACAACTCGGCCAGCGAGACAGGGCAAGTCGGCGCGGTTCAAGCGCCAAGGCGGACCCACCCGATACCGTTGGTTCTGGGCGGCAGCGGGCGGCGAATCATGGAACTCGTTCGTAAACACGCCGATTGGTGGAACCTGCAGGCGAACCACATCGACCGTTTACCCAAGCTGGCCCCAGCGGCGGGAACGGCGAGATTGTCGATTCAGCAGATGGTGGGCTTCGCCCGCTCCGGCAGTGATCCGGCCGCAGTGCGCGAGGTGAGTACCCGGCGATTCGGGAACCTGGGGGCGGGGCTGGTGTGCGGCGACGCCGACGAGCTGGTCCAGCACTTTGCGGGTCTGGCCGCTCACGGCGTCGAGCGTTTCTATGTGTGGTTCGCCGATTTCGCCGCTCCGGATTCTCTGCACGAATTCGGCGAATCCGTGATTAAAAAGTTCCCGAGCAGCACCACACGGTAACCGTCAACCGCGCTGTGCGGCGCGCCGCCGGGCCTCGGTGGGCACAATCGGCGCGCGGGCGAAGGGCCCTCGCTGCACGGCGCTGAGCCGGATCTCCGGCAGATCGACGGATGACTCGACGGTGTCCAGCCAAGCAACCGCCTCGGCGATGTCGGACACCTGGATAGCGTGCATCTCGAACGGAACATCCTGCAGCATTTCGGTTTCCACCGGACCCGGCGTGACGATATGGATACTGATACCGTCACGATCTACTTCGAGCGCCAATGCGCGGGCGAAAGCGTTCATGCCCGCTTTCGATGCGGAATATGCGGTCCGGCCCGGCATCGGTTCGTGCGCAGCGGACGACGAGATGAAAACCAGCCGCGAGCCCGCGCGCATTCGGGGCAGTACGGCCGCGGTCAGGACAAAGCACGAATCCAGGTTGGCCGACATTATCGTCCGCCACTGCTCGAATGTCTGCTTGCGCGCGTAAGTACCGCCCAGCACACCGGCGGCATGAACGACAAGGTCGATCTTTTCGAACGTGCTTACCGCGGAAGAGAATCCGGCCGGATCGGACGCGTCGGCCACGACGTAGCGCGCTCCGATCTCCTCTGCAGCCGCGCGCAACGGCCCTTCGCGTCGCGCAGCCAGCACGACGTCGTACCCGAGCTCAGACAGCTTGCGACCGCAGCCTTTTCCGATCCCGCCGCTGCCGCCGGTTACCAATGCCGTTCTCATGGATTTTTTCCGGGATCCTTCTAGGGGCGCCGAATATCGCGCGAGCGCGACGCTGGACGTGAAAGAGCCTGCGGTGAAAGCGCATAGATCCGTTGATGGGGCGAATCGGACAACACGTGGGTCTGCGCATCGGCGAGGTGGCGCCCCGCGATGCGGCGGGCCCGGTCGATGTCGCCCTCCGCGATCGTTTCCGCCAGCTTGATGTGTGTGGAGAGCACCGCGCGGCGGCTGGCCAGCGAGGGGTAGGTGCCACGCGTAGCGCTCTCGTCCGCCCACTGCCGTTCGTGGCTGCTCCACAGTGTCTCCAGGCTGCCGACGACCGCGATGATGGTGTGGTTCCCGCAGCCTTGCACAATGAGATCGTGGAATTCGCGTCCGATTTCGGTGAAAAGCCGGTCATCTTCGAGATGCTCGGCCATGGAATCGTTGACCCGCTTGAGTTCTGGCACCAAGGTGTCCGCACGGTCCGCCCGCTGGGCGGCCAGCGCGGCGCACGCGGGCTCGAGTTCGCGCAGCGCCATGCCAAGGTCGGCGACCTCGACATGCTCGCTCTGCAACAGCAGACCCAGCATGTAGGCCGCGCTGGTCTTGGCCGGCGCATGCACGACGGCGCCGCCGCGGTTGCCGCGGCGGACCGACACCAATCCCTCGGTTTCCAAGATCCGCAACGCTTCCCGCAAGGAGACCAGGCTCACGTTGAACTGTTCGACGAGCACCTCTTGACGTGGCAGGAGATCACCGTCGGCGAGCACACCGTCGACGATTTGCCGGCGCAGTTCGTCGGCTACAATTTCCGCAATCCTGGGCGCCGACAACCGGCGACGGGCGTCCGGGCCAATTCCCAGGGCGGTCATTACATCCTCGCGGTGATGCGGCAGGAAAAGAAGCGCGCGGCAGGAACGGGCCCGCGTACTTGACTGGCTTAGCTATTTTAGCAGTAATGGTATAAATAGCATCTCTGGTCGCGTATTGACCGGAAGGGCGGGTGCAAGTGAGCGATCGTCCGACGCCGCTGCACGAGTTGCGGGTCGTCGAGATCAGTGACCGGATTGCCGGCAGCTACTGCGGGAAGCTGTTGCTCGACGCCGGCGCGGAGGTACATAAAATCGAGCCGCCGCAAGGGGATCCGTTGCGGAAGTTCACGGCTACCTGTTCGCCGGTGACAGGGCCCTCGCCGTTCTTTAGCTACCTCAACGCGGGCAAGCGCAGCATGACCTTCCCGCCGGATTCGGAGCGATACCGCGCCGAGCTGGCGGCTGCCGACGTCGTGATCGTCGCCGCGGGCCGGTCGCGGGCGTCGGCGCTGGGCGTCGATCCGGTGCTGCTGCTCGCCGACTCTCCGCAGGCGGTCGTGGTCACCATTTCCGACTTCGGCTGGACCGGGCCCTACGCCGACCGCGCCGCCAGCGAGTTCACCCTGCAAGCCTGGTCGGGCTCGACTGGCTTTCGGGGCGATCCCGCCGGGCCCCCCATCTCGATCGGCGGCGACCTGGGCGAGTACATGGGCGGTGTATTCGCGGCGTTCGGCGCGCTGGCCGTGCGCCGCCGTGTCGAACGCGGTGGCCCCGGCGAACATCTGGACCTGTCCATGCTCGAAGCAATGACCACGATGCAGAGCAGCGAATGGTTGCATTCGCAGCTGCTACGGGTGCCGCCGATCCGCCGCACCCTGGAGGTGCCGTCGATCGAACCGGCCAAGGATGGTTACGTCGGGATTACCATGGTCACCGGGCAGCAGTGGCTCGATTTCGCCGCGATGGTCGAATGCCCCCAGTTCGAGGAGATCGAACAGCTGCGTTTTCAGATCGGCCGGTGGAGCTACCGCGACTTCATTCGCGAACAGATCGGTCCCTGGATGGCCGAACGGACGGTCGACGAGATCGTCCAACTCGGTCAACTGTTCCGGTTGCCGATCGCGGCGTTGGGCAACGGCTCCACGATCCGGGATATGGAGTACGCCATCGACCGCGGGGCGTTTGTCCGCAACCCCGCCGGCTTTGATCAGCCCCGCCCGCCATGGCTGATGTCGGCCTGCTCGCCCGCGCCGCTGGGTGGCACCGCGGCCCCCGGTGCCGATAATGACGAGTTGCCCTGGCGGAAAAGCGAATCCGGGCGAAAGCCCGCGCCGGGCGGCCTGCCGCTCGAAGGTGTTCGCATCGTCGATTTGACCGCTTTCTGGGCTGGGCCGGCGGCTACCCACCTGCTCGCCGCCTTCGGCGCGGACGTCGTCAAGGTGGAGTCGATACAGCGGCCCGACGGCATTCGTTATTCGGGCGGCATGCGCAAGGACGTCGAAGACTGGTGGGAGTACGGCTGGGTGTTCCAGGCGATGAACACCAACAAGCGTTCCGTCACGCTGGATTTGGGCTGCGACGAGGGCCGGGGCCTGTTCACGAAGCTGGTGGCCGGCGCCGACGTGGTGATGGAGAACTTCTCACCGCGCGTGATGGACCACTTCGGGCTCACCGCCGATGTGCTGCTGCAGGCCAACCCCAAGCTCGTCGTCGCCCGGATGCCGGCCTTCGGGCTGGACGGTCCATGGCGTGAGCGGGTCGGATTCGCCCCCACCATGGAGCAGATTGCCGGCCTGGCCTGGGTAACCGGATTGCCGGAGGATCCGCCGGTGACGCCGCGCGGAGCCTGCGATCCGCTGGCCGGGGTGCACGCCGCATTCGCGGTGCTGGCAGCGCTGCACTTCGCGGAGCGCACCGGGTTGGGCCAGCAGGTTGAGCTGCCGATGATCGAAACGGTGCTGAACGCTACCGCGATCCAGCCGATCGAGTCCGAAGTGTTTGGGATCACGCTGAGTCGGCGCGGGAATCGCGGTCAGGGCTGGTCGATCCAGAACCTCTACCGATGTGCCGGACCCGCCGGCGCGTCGGAAACGAGCGATGATTGGATCGCGGTCACCGTCAGCGAGGATCGGCACTGGCGGGCGTTGGTCGACCTGATGGGCCACCCGTCCTGGTGTGACGAGAGTCTGTCCACCATCCCCGGGCGGCGTGAGCGGGCCGACGAGATCGATGGCCGGCTGCGGGACTGGTTCGCCGCGCAGCCGCTGGAGTCGACGGTGGAGCGGCTTGCCGCCGCAGGCATTCCCGCCGCGCCGGTGGTATCGCCGTCGTTGGTGACCGAGAATCCGCAGCTGCGCCACCGTGGATTCTTCGAGGACCTGCACCACCCGAGTACCGGGGCCGGCCTTTATCCCTGCCCGCCGTTCGCCCAGCTGGCCGGGCAGCGCCGATGGCTGATGCGCCCGCCGCCGACTTTGGGCGAGCACAATGGGGAGGTATTGCGGGACCGGTGCGGACTGACCGAAGACGAGCTGGCGCGCCTTGCCGCCAGCGGAGTGATCGGGACCCGCCCCAAAGGTTTATGACGAGCCCCGTTGCTAAGGGCCAGAGTTAAGGGAGCAGCTGATGCGCGTGACCGTCGACGAGACCTTGTGTGAGGCCAGCGGCTTCTGCGAGTCGATGGCCCCCGACGTGTTCGAAATCGGCGATGCCCCGGTGGTGCAGATCGCCGACGGCCCGGTGCCGGAGCACCTGGAATACGACGTCCGCGCTGCCGTCGAACAGTGCCCGAAGGCGGCACTGCGACTGCACGACTGACTGGTCGGCTGGGGAAAACCGTTGCACCACAGCGCCGAGCCTGCAGTCGTGGCGCCGAAACTGCGCAGAGATCGTGTTTACGCGCAAAATCAAACCTTGCGCGCAGTCTCGGCGGGTCCACGCCGAACTGCGATGATGCCACCTAACCCGCGCCGCGTTGACGTTCTATGCTTAAAATAGTAAAGATAGACGTAAGTCATCGAAGCGCGGTGAGTTGAGAGCGGCCCAGGTGCGCTCGGCCGCGTGGGGAACGGAGTGCTCGTGGATTGGGACTCGGACCAAGAGTCGGATCAAAACAAAGACCCATCGGAGCAGGAGTTCGGGCAGGGCGGCATTGCACTGTCCACCTATCGGTTCCCGACCGGATGGTTCGTCGTCGCCTTCGGATCGGACCTGGAGGTCGGTCAGGTCAAGCGCGCGCATTACTTCGGTGAGGAGTTGGTGCTGTTCCGCACCGCCTCCGGCAAAGTGCATGTGCTGGACGCCTACTGTCAGCACCTCGGCGCCAACATGGGCGTCGGTGGGGAGGTGGAAGGCGAGAACATCGTCTGCCCCTGGCACGGTTGGCAATGGCGGGGCGACGGCACCAATGCGCTGATCCCGTACTCCAAGATCGGATGCAAGAACAACGTGCGCATCCGCACCTACCCGTGCGTGGAGTGGTACGGCTTCGTCCTCGTCTGGCACGAACGTCACGGCCGTGCGCCCTACTGGCAACCGCCGGTACTGCCCGAGCTGGAAACCGACGAGTATTACCCGCTGCACCCGCACAGCCGCATGGTCAACCGGGTCAAGGTGCACGCGCAGATGATCATCGAGAACGCGGCCGACCCGTATCACGTGCAATACGTGCACAAGGCCGCCAACCCCGCCACCACCGCATCGTTCGAGGTCTCGGGTTACCACTTGCATGCGACCGTCAACGCCCATTTCGGCGGCGGCCGGGCGAAGACCTGGCTGACCCCGGACGGACCGGTCGAGGCAAAGATCATTTACGACAACTACTCACTGGGACTGGGAATCGTCCGCTTCCCCAGTGAATTGGTGGCCACCGTTGAGGTCACCGGGCAGACGCCGGTTGACGAGGACTACACCGACTACTTCTATACCCAGGCTTCGGTTCGCGAGCCCGGCGACACCGGCGACGTGCCCACCGGCCGCGCGGCCAAGTTCCTGGCGCTGCAGCAAGAGGTCATCAAACAAGACTTCTTCACCTGGGAGAACATGAAGTACTTGGAGAAGCCGAACCTGGCACCCGAAGAGGCACGCGACTATGCGGCCCTTCGCCGCTGGGCGCATCGCTTCTACCCGGGCACCGAACCTTCGCCCGCCGACTTCGGCTATACCGCTGCGGGCGAGCCCGACCCGGCGGCCGCGAAGGACTGATGGCTGGGGTCCCGAGCAAGGTCCGGGGCAACCAGCTCGGACCCTCCGATTTCGGCGTCGAGCGTTTCACCGTGCCGGCCGTGCTCGATCGCCGTGCCGAGCAGTATCCCGACCGGGTGATGATGTCGATCGCCGGCGTCGAGGTGACATTCGAGCAGATGCGGCAGCGGTCCTGTGCCGCGGCGAGCATGCTCACCGACCTGGGTGTCGGCCGTGGTGATTGCGTCGCGCTCTATACCACCACGTGCCCGGAATGGGTCTACTTCTGGCTGGGCGCGGCTCGCATCGGCGCGGTGAGCGCGGCGGTGAACGCCGCGAACAAGGGCGACTTCCTGTTGCACACGCTGCGGTTGTCGCAGGCCAAGGTGATCTTCACCGACGCTGAGCACGGCGCCCGCGTCGACGAGGTCGCCGGCGAGCTGAGCACGCTGAACGAGGTTGTGGTCCAAAATGATTCGCTCCGCGGCGCGCTGGAGCAGGGAACCGCCGGGGCATTGCCTGATCACTCCGCTGTGGTCGGCGAGCTGGGGTCATTGTTCTTCACCTCGGGCACCACTGGACCCTCGAAAGCGGTTGCCACCTCCTGGCACTACCTGTTTTCGGTGGCCGCGACCGTGGCGTCGGCCTGGGAATTCGGGCCGGGGGAGGTGCTGTGGACCGCGATGCCGCTGTTTCACCTGAGTGCT
>Ga0182012_10002189_pt1 | contig 21258 bp, 16 predicted proteins | sample 612S2SmetaG_FD_120486 | JGI IMG/M metagenome (GOLD analysis project Ga0182012, IMG submission 120486) | Permafrost microbial communities from Stordalen Mire, Sweden - 612S2S metaG | ecosystem: Environmental > Terrestrial > Soil > Wetlands > Permafrost | place: Sweden: Stordalen | collected... | reverse complement strand
GGCCCCGGCACGCGCCGACTACAAGCACCATCAGACCGGCGAAGACAATGGCGATGCGCATTTGAAGTCGCTGCTGCTGCACCATGAGACAACCCTGCCAGTAACGAATGGGAAGCTCGATCTCGGAACGTGGCAGCGGGTGTTTTACGCGGAGTTCGATGGCCAGCGGCCAAAGCGCGTCATCGTGAAAGTGCTGGGGATTGAGTGAAAGCAAGTCGGCAAGTCGGCAAGCCGGCCGGGGAAGGCTGACTCGCCGACTCGCTGACTCGCTATTTCCGTGGCTCGCTCGCTTCGTCAGTGATCTTCCGCCACGGACCGGCCTCGGCAGCGGTGTTGGGGGCATTGAAGTTTAACCGGGTGCGCGGCAAAACGACGAGATCGACGCGGCGGTTCTGCGCACGTCCCTCTGGTGTGTCGTTTGAGGCGACCGGATGGTACTGGGCGTAGCCTGCGGCAGACAAACGATCTGCAGGCATGGCATTCATTTCGAGAAAAATACGCGCGATGCGGGTGGCGCGCGCCGAGGAGAGCTCCCAGTTAGAGTCAAACTCGCCGGTGTGGATGGGCACATTGTCCGTGTGGCCCTCGATGCGCAGGTCGTAAGGTGCATGGCTGAGAGACGAAGCGAGCCTTCGCAGTGTTGGCAGGGTTTGGGGCATGGGCGTCGCCGAGCCAGAAGCGAAGAATCCGGCTTCCCGCAGGCTGATGACCAGTCCATCGCGGCCCATCTGTATCGAGACGGTATGCGTAGCCACTTCATTGGAAAGCGCCTGCTGCATCTCGCGCCGAAGGGCTTCGAGGTCCTCTTTCACGCGTGCCGGGGCGAGCACGTCTTCGCCCATCACGATGTTCATGGGCATGAGCGCTTTTTCGCTGGCGTTCGCGGGAGCCGAGCCGGGATGGCGGCTGGCTCCGGGGAAGATTCCCAGGGAACGGAATGCCTGATCGACGGACGCAGTGATCTCCTGTTGTTTTTTCTGGTCGGAGCGCGCAAAGGCGTAGAGAACCACGAAGAATGCGAACAACAGGGTGATGAAGTCGGCATAGGAGACGAGCCAGCGATCGTGCGTGACGCGGCTTCGCGGAACCCGGTTTCTCATGCGGCAGGCTCCTTTGCTGTTTGCGTGTCCTCATTCACAAAACCCGCCAGCTTGATCTCCAGCATGCGTGGATTGATGCCCTCGAGAATTGAAGCAATGCCCTCCAGCATCATTTCGCGGCGCAGATTCTGCTCCCGGATGCGGATGCGCATTTTGCCGGCGAAGGGCAGAAAAAAGAGGTTGGCAAGTCCAACCCCATAGATTGTTGCGACGAATGCAACGGCGATGCCTTTGCCAACCTCCTGAATGTTGTCCAGGTGCTGCATGACCTGAATGAGGCCCAGCACAGCGCCGAGAATGCCAATGGTGGGCGAGAAGCCTCCGGCGGATTCAAAAACCGCGGGAAGGCGTTCGTCGCCTTCCGTTGAGGAATCGAGCCGCATATGCATGATCTTGCGCAACTCTGCCGGTTCCGTGCCGTCGACGGCGAGCATCAGAGTCTGGCGCAGGAAGGGATCGCTGATGGATTCGAGGTCGCCGTCAAGGGAGACAACGCCCTGGCGGCGGGCCTTGTTGTCGAGAAGCACGAGATACTTGATCAACTGGCTGTTATCCTGGCGCGGCATGGAGAAGACGCGGCCCAGGCTGCGAAACGAGGCAATCACGGTGGAGAGCGGAAACTGAAGGAGCACCGCGCCCATAGTGCCGCCAAGGACGATGAGCGCGGCCGTTGGTTGCAGAATCTGGCTCAGGTTTCCCCCTTCGATGAGCAGGCCGGCGAAGATTCCCGCAAGGGCAAGGATCACACCGCCAATGCTCGACTTGTCCATGGGAAGGCTCCTTCATAGGGTGCGTGGTGCAGCCCGATGCTTATGTTCCACTTGTTGTTTTCCGTGAGGGTGATTCCGGTGGAGAATTGGGGCCTGGGGAGGGTCCGAGTTCAAGGCTGGTAAGTGAGGCTGCCGGCTGAAGTTCTCTCATGGTGGGCAGCCGCCGGGCCACCAGAGCCAGTAACCGGGCGCGGTACTCGAGCACTCGTTCGGTGATGTCCTCGCAAGATTCGCGCACAATCAGCTTCTCGCCGTTGATGAGTGTAATCATCGTGTCGGGGCTGGACTCCGCGGTCTTGATGAGGTCGCTGTTCATGATAATGGGGATTCCGTTGAGTCGAGTGAGCTGGATCATGGGCGGAGTGACTCCTTGCTGACCCTTATCGGCGGGGCGGGTGAAAGGTTAAAGAATTAGAACCTCGCGATCAGAATTGTCCTGACTGGGACATTGGAGAGCCCTGAGTAAAGTTGGACACCCGAGGGCCGAAGAAGGGGCCAGATGCGGCGGCCACCGCCACGGAAGCAGCAACCCAGGGTTGCACAAATAAATGGGGGCGCAACCGAGGAAGGCCCGCAAATCTACGCATCGATAAGGAGAACCCCATGTCCCTGGGTGTCCTGAATAATCTCTCTGCGATCTACGCGGAGAATAACCTGAACAACACGCAAAACAGTCTGTCCACGGTCCTGAACCAGCTCTCTTCGGGTTCGAAGATCAACTCAGGCGCTGACGATGCTGCCGGACTGTCGCTGGTCGACGGCCTGCAGGCAAACAGCCAGGCGCTGATGCAGTCGAAGACCAACGCAAGTGAAGGCGTCGGTCTCTTGACAGTGGCAGATGGCGCTCTCTCGCAAGTGACGAACCTGCTCAACCGGGCCGTGACGCTGGCTACCGAAGCCTCGAACGGCACCCTCAACCAATCGCAGGACACAGCAGCAAACCAGGAGTACCAGTCGATCCTGTCGGAAATCTCCAACATCGGCACCACGACCACCTATAACAATCAGCAGGTCTTCAACTCCAACACCAACATCTACACAGGCGACTCATCGAACACCGGCGCATCCATCGACTCGCTGAACATCCGCACGCTGTCGGCGTCAAATGTCGGCGACACGGGTGGCACCATGGCCTACAGCAGCGGCGCAACCGCCAGCAACGTGTTCATCGACCTTTCCAATGACGGCGTGAAGGCGCAAGCCGCGGATAGCCTGGGAGCATCGGGGACGAGCACCTCGATTCAGGTCAACTATCTGACGCAAGGCGCCAACGGCGCTCCCACAACCAATACGGCAACGGTAACCGTGGGGCAGGGGACCGCCTACTCCAATACCGTGCAGGGCATGATAGCCGCCATCAACGGTTCGGGTCTTGGCCTCACGGCCTCGCTGGGAACGGCGCAGCAGGCTGGCGCAGGCGCTGTGGCAGCGGCCAACTCCGCGAACTTCGGCGGTGGCGGTGCCAGCGATACGGGCATCATCATCTCCGGCGTTGGTGTGGGAACCGGCAGCAACACAGTGGGTGAAGTGGGTCAAATAGTTGTCGGGGCAACGACCGGCGATTCGTTGACCGGGGGCACCCTCAACATCACGGGATCCGATGGCAAGTCACACAGCATCACCCTGGGCACGGCTGGCTCTACCGACAACCTCTCTGACCTGGCGGCAACCATCAACGCCGCGGGCTATGGTGTTTCTGCTTCAGTGAACGCTGCGGAAACCTCTCTTGGGCAGGGCGCAGGCACGGTTCTCACTTTCACCTCGGCAAACCCCGCGGTGACCGTTTCCGGAACGGGCGTCACCTCCTCGATTGCCTCCGCCAGCGCGACGATCTCGGCAACGGATGGCGAAGTCGATACGACCGGGGCGGCAGCCGCCGGAGCGGGCGCCTACATGGGCAAGATTGTCTTCAACTCTGCCAACGACCTGATCACCGCATCGAAGAATCAGCTCATCGCGATGGGATTTGCAGGGGCGAGCGGGGCTGAAACGGCCGATACGCTGACAGCTTTTGCGACGGCCCTTTCGGGGACAGGCGACCATATCACAGCAACCGTCAAGGGCAACGAGATCCTGTTGACCCAGACGAGCGCCACTGCACCGTCGGCACTCGCTAATGGCTCCGGAGTCGGAACGGATGCCATCCAGGCGGCGACGCCCAGTCTGACTCTGACTGGAACTCCGACGCCGGGCGCTCAATTCCAGAGCACGGTGGGTACGTTGGCCATCGGGGCCTCGGGCGCATACTCCGACACCTTAACAGGCGGGAAGCAACTGACCATCGGCAGCCAGACCATCACGATTGGCGCAGCCGACAATACTCTGTCTACCTTGGCATCGACGATCAATGCCGGCGACTACGGGGTAACGGCGACTTACAACCAGGCCAACAAGGACATCGTGTTTACCTCCGCCAACTCGGGGATCGTGATAACCGACGGCAGCGCCACCGGAGCAAACCCTCTGGCAGATACAACCAACGGCGGCGCCGGCCCAACCTTAACCGGCCAGAACACCACACTCAGCTCGCTGGGCGTGGCCGCCGATCCGGGCAACCAGTCCACGGACTCCTCCGCGTACTACAAGATCGGGATCTCCTCGACGACCGGCATCGTGGACTACAGCACGGTGGTCAATACGGGCACAGTCAACAGTCCGACATTGACCTACGGCGGCACGGGCGTGTATGCGGCAGCCGGATCAGTGGAAGCAAACACGGGCCTTGTATCGGACCTGAGCGGCAGCAACGGCACGGCCACCATCAGCTACACCGATGGCAACGGTCAGTCGCTGAGCGCAAGCGATCTGTCCAACCAGACAGATGCGCAAGCGGCACTCACAAGTCTGAATGCGGCTATCACCGACGTAGCGGCGCAGGACGGCTATATCGGAGCGCAAATCAACACGCTGAACGCGGTGAGCTCCGTGCTGAGCACACAGAGTGAAAACGTCACTTCGGCGCAGAACGCGGTCCAGGCGACCGATTATGCATCGGCAACCTCGAACATGTCGAAGTACGAAATCCTGAGCCAGACGGGCATTTCGGCACTGGCGCAGGCCAACAGCATGCAACAGGAAGTAACCAAACTGCTGCAGTAAAAAGGCCTCCGGTAACGCACCGGTAGGAACAACAACCAACCAGAGAGGGGCGCTTGCCGAGCCGAGCGCCCCTGTCTGCGTATGGCGGTATTGAAAGAACAATGAGATTGTTCAAAGACGCCTGCAGCGATGTTGGATTGCTGGCTGCATGGCATTGCGAGGGAGATTTGGTATGGGCACAGTTGGGCTGAGTTTTGGGTCGCCGACCAGCGGCGCGGGGTTCGATGTGAGCTCAACGGTGGCGGAGATTGTGGGCAATCTTCAAAGTGTGGAGACGCCCTGGAAGAACCAGCTGACGTCGTTGCAGTCCCAGGATACGGCGATATCCAGCCTGGGAACGCTGTTTTCCAACCTCTCGAATGATGTGAGCAACCTGACGGACTTTCAGGGGGTGCTGGCGCAGAAAGAGGGATCCAGCTCAGACCAGAATGTGCTGACATTGACCGCTGCCACGTCTTCGGCGATTGCCGGAACACACACGGTAACGGTATCGAACCTGGCGCAGACGTCGAGCGGATATTTGAGCGCGATCACGAACGCGGCCGATACATTGTCGGGTTCGATCACGATCCATGCCGGGAGCAAGACCGCCCAGACCATCACCCTGAATTCATCGAACGATACGCTCGCCGGACTGGCGTCGGCGATCAACGCTTCCGGGGCCGGGGTCACGGCCAGCGTGCTGACCGATTCATCGGGATCGCGTCTGAGCCTTGTTTCGAGTACTTCGGGCGCAGCGGGGGGGATTTCGATCAGCGGGAACTCGATAGTCGACACGTCCAACTCCAACGCGGCCCTGACATATACCAATGCGGTGGATGGCAAGGACGCCAACCTGACAGTCGATGGCGTCTCGCTGACCAGTTCGTCGAATACCGTGGCCAACCTGATTCCGGGCGTTACGTTTCAGCTGCTCGCGCCGAGCGCCACGCAGTCCGGCGGGAGCCTCGAGCCGGTGCAGGTCGTGATTGCCAACGATAACTCCGGGGTTGAGAGCGCAGTTTCGGCGATGGTTTCGGATTACAACGCGGCGGTGCACGCCATCAATACGCAGGAAGGGAACACGAGTTCCGGCACTCCGGAACCGCTCTATGGATCGCCTACGCTCTCGCTTCTGCAGCAGCAACTGCTGGGTACCCTGAACTCCAGCAACCCGAATGGCTCGCTGACCTCGATCGCTGTAAATGCCAATACCAGCCTTTCGGGATCGATCTCGATCCAGGTCGGGGGGAATTCGGCGCAGACCGTGACGCTTGACTCATCAGACAACACGCTTGCCGGTCTGGCCAGCGCAATCAACCGGGCCAACCTGGGGGCAAATGCAGCTGTGACTACCAGCAATGGGCAGTCGACCCTGTCGCTGACCTCGCAGACAGCCGGGACTGCCGGGGCATTGACCATAACCTCCAGCCTGGTTGCCAACACACCGGCGGCAGTTACCTATTCCGACACAGGCAGCTACACGGGTTCGACGGCGGACAGCGGGACACTGGGTCCGTTGACGAACGCCTCCGATACGCTCTCAGGTTCGGTATCGATCCAGGTAGGCAGTGGCGCCGCGCAGAAAATCACGCTGGACTCGTCCAATAACACGCTTGCCGGACTGGCCGAAGCCATCAATACCGAAAACATTGGCGTGAGTGCGTCGGTAAACGCAACGGCGGTGGGCGCTCATGCGATCGGCACGCTGCTGACGTTGACCTCAGGAACCGTTGGAGCGAATGGAGCGCTGTCCGTTGTTTCAAACATCGTGGACCAGGCGAATGTTACAACGACGCCGCTCGGTTACACGAATTCGTCGGACATCAACAACCTCACGAGCCTCGGGATCAGCGTGAACAACGACGGCTCGCTGGCTTTCGATGCAACCTCGCTGGATTCAGTGCTGAACTCCGACTACAACAGCGTGGTGGGCTTCTTCCAGAACAGCAATAGCTGGGGCCAGAACTTCTCCACCATGCTTACCAACGCGGGATCGAGTTCGGCTTCGGGAGTGCTGGCCCTTGCTTCGAGTTCGAACAGCAGCATCGAATCCACGCTGAACGCGAACATTTCAAGAGAGCAGAGCCTGATCTCAGCGCAGCAGTCGAGCCTGACGACCGAGCTGAACAGCGCCAATGAAATCATGCAGGAGTTGCCGTCGCAGTTGCAGGGCGTCAATGAGCTGTACTCGGCGATCACAGGCTACAACCAAGCTCACAGCTGAAAGGTTTCGGGGAGATGGGCAGTTATTTGGATCATGCGCTGCAAAGCGCCTCGGCGGTGGAGTTGGTGGTTGCGCTCTACGACGGAATTCTTCGCTTCCTCAATGCAGCGGCCGACGCGGTGGATCGTGGCGATGCCGAGGGGCGCCGCGTATCGGTGAAGCGGGCGCTTGACATCATTATTCACCTGCAGGCTCGGCTGCGGATGGATGTTGGCGGGAGGCCGGCGCAGGCGCTCAGCGAGTTTTACGCGTCGATTTTTGCGCAAATCCTGCAGGCTTCCCAGTCGGCCTCCAGGGCCAAGTTTGAGCATGCTATCGATTGTGTGAGGAACGTTCGCGATGCGTGGCGAGAAGTGGCTCGGGATCCCAGTGTGAATCCTGCGCCGCGTCAGGAGTCTGAAGGCGTGCTCGCTGCCAGGTCCGGCGCGTTCGACAGTTCAGATGCCGAGGCGGGGATCAGCGCAGGTTCCCACTGGAACGCGTGACCCAGCCAATCGAATTGTCATTCGGCCACTGTGAGTTCTTCTTCGAGTTGCTGCTTCTGGTAGAGGCTGGCGTAGTAGCCGTCGCGTGCGAGCAGATCCTCGTGCTTGCCAAGTTCTACAATGCGGCCGCGGTCGAGCACGGCAATCTGGTCGGCTTCGCGGACGGTTGAGACTCGGTGGGAGATCAGGATCGTGGTGGCCGTGGTGGTATACGAACGCAGACCGCCCAGAATGCGTTCTTCGGTGTACGTGTCTACGCTGGCGAGAGCGTCGTCCAGGATCAGGATCGCAGGACGGCGGAGCAAGGCGCGGGCAATGGCAGCTCTCTGCTTCTGGCCGCCAGAGAGAGTTACACCGCGCTCGCCGACCATGGTTTCCAGGCCCTCGGGGAACTCGGCGAACTCCTGGCGGATGTGGGCCGCTTCAGCAGCCTGAAGAAGCTCGTCTTCGCTGGCATCAGGGACGCCGAATCGCAGGTTCTCGCGGATTGTCTCGCTGAAGAGGAATGTCTCCTGCGGCACCATGCCGATATTGCGGCGGAGTACTTGCAGCGGATAGTCACGCACCGGGCGTCCATCCACGAAGAGCGTGCCGGGCGTAGCTTCATGCATGCGCGAGAGGAGACTGACGAGCGTTGATTTGCCTGACCCGGTGGGCCCGACGATGGCGAGGCTGGTGCCAGCGGGAACAGCAAGTGTAATGTCGCGCAGCACGGGCGTCTCGCCGTAGCTGAAATCGAGATTGCGGAATTCGATCTCGCCGGCAAAGACAAGATCTGCAGGAATGGCGGCATCGGCGGCACTGTCGTTGATAGCAGGCTCGGCCTGAAGCAACTCGTCGATGCGGATTACTGAAGCAGTTCCGCGCTGGAAGAGGTTAACCACCCAGCCCACGGCAATGATGGGCCAGATGAGCATGATCATGAAGGTATTGAATTCAACGAACTGACCCACAGTGATGCGGTGCGAGACGACCAGATGGCCGCCGGCGAGCAGCGTGATCACCATGGAGACGCCGAGGATGAACTCAAGTGTCGGCCAGAGCATGCCCATAAGCTGAACAAGGCGCAAGGACCGCGCGATGTAGAGCCGATTCAGCTTTTCGAAGATGTTGATCTGCGACTCTTCTCGCGCGAAGGCACGCACAAGGCGAGCTCCCGAGAAGTTCTCCTGCGCCTGAGATGAAATCTCGGAAAAGCTGGCCTGGATGCGTTCGAAGCGATCGTGGATGCGGTGGCCGAGGTATTGCACAAGGATGCTGGCCAGCGGCATTGGAGCAAGCGCGACCAATGTCAGGTAAGGGCTGAGGTGCAGGAGGAAGTAGAGAGCGAAAACGGTGAAGAAGACGGTATTTGCGCTGTACATAAGCGCTGGGCCAAGCAAATTGCGCACGGCATTGAGGTCGTTGGTCATTCGGGCCATGATGTCGCCCGTACGGTACTTCTGATAAAAACCGGAATCCTGCTTCTCGAGGTGCTGGAAGAGGTCGTTGCGGATGTCGAACTCGATTTCGCGGGAGATGCCGATCAGAATCCAGCGCTGGGCGTAGAGGAAGACGCCCTTCACGGTGGAGATTCCCACGAGCAACCCGGCGAAGACCAGGATCTGATTCAGGGTGGCTCCCTGCCTCAGTCCGTCGATAGCCTTTTCAAGCACGCGCGGAAACTGCACAGCCACCGCATTGGTGGCAATGCAGGACAGTGTGCCCCACAGGTATCCCCAGCGGTAGCGGCGCATGTAGGCGAAGAGGGGGCGCAGATCGCGAAGCATGGTTCTATTGTACGGGGACCGCGGCATTTGTCTTACGCGGCGGGAGGCGGGTTTTGGTCGGATTAAGTCGGCGTACGGAGTAGTAGATAGCCGCCGACAAGTCCAAAGAGAACAAGGGATGCCCAGGCCGCGAGCGGGGCGGGCAGATAATTCACGTTGCCGAGCGCGCCAAAGAAGCTGTCGGCCACCCAGTAAGCAAGGGCGACGCCGATGGCGACGGCGATGCCGGTGAGCGATCCGCGTTTGCCCATGGAAAGCGCAAAGGGAACGGCAAGCCCGGCCATCACGATGGCGGCCAGGGGATAAGCGAGCTTGTGCCAGAGCGCGACGCGCAGCCGCATGGTGTCAAAGCCACTTTGGCGCAGACCGGAGATGTAACGCTCCAGTTCGCCGAAGTTCATCTCCTGGGATTGCTTTTCTTCCTTGGTGAAGTAGCCGGGCTCCTCGTGGATCTCCACAAACGTAGTCTGCTGGAATTCACGGTAAGACTTGGTGTGGTCACCCTCGATGTCGCGCTGCCAGCCATTCTGAAAAATCCATGTTCCGTGGTCTGGATCCCAGAAGACGCGCGAGGCGAAGATGCGTCGTGTGATGGCAAAGGTCGATGGGTCAAACTCAAATACCGAGAGGTTGGCAAACTCCTGGTGCACCGGATCGAAGAACTGGTAGTAGAAGATGCGTCCCGGCTCGCCGGCGTTTGGCTGGCCGAAGATCCAGCGCTGCTCGGGGTGGAGCACGGTCTGGGGGGGACGGCCCTTGATGATGTTGCGCAGGGCCTCCTGGCGGCGATTGGCCTGCGGCAGGTAGAACTCGTCAAAAAGGAACAGGCTGACCGCAAGAATGGCAGCGATGCCGATGATGGGAACGATGAGGCGGTAAAGGCTGATGCCAGTGGCCTTCATGGCGATGATTTCGCTGTTGCGGTTGAGCACGCCGAAGGTGACCAGCACCGCGATGAGCACTGCCAGCGGAGCGATTTGGTAGAGCATGCTTGGCGTCAGGTTAATCAGGTACTGGCCAACGATCGAGAGGGGGATGCGGTTGCGCAGGATGTCGCCGATGAGCTCAAAAAATGTGAAGACCAGCATGAGCATCACAAACCCGCACAGGACGAGAAAGAACATGAAAAGAAACTCGCGAACGACGTATTCGTCAAGGATGCGGGGAAAGGCATGGCGTGCGGAGTGGCGGTGGATGGATGGGAACATCCGGACCGCCCATGCGCCTTTGGTTGGGCCGCTTGTTTCGGCAGGGGCGGTTGCCGTCTTTGGAGTGCGTGACATGAAAGCGGTAATTGCGCTGAGAACGCGACCGCCGCTCGCCATCTGCCACAAAAGAAACAGGCCGCCCGCAGCGAAGAGAATGTTTGCGAGCCACACTGCGACGAAGGCGGAGATCCAGTTCTGCTTGCCAAGCGCCGAGCCGAAAAGCGACAGCGAATAGTAGAGGCAGACCAGCAGGATGGTGAAGACCCAGGCGGAGCTCTTGCCGCCGCGCCGGGATGTGACACCGAGCGGAACCCCAACCAGCATGAGTACGAGGCAGGCTGCAGGGTACGAAAACCGCTTGTGCAACTCGATCAGGAATCGTTTGCCGTCCGGGCCGCGAGAGAGACGGAGCAACTCGTGCAGGGGCAATGCATAAATGGGAGTATCGAGTCGGCCGAGGTGGCCTTCGTTCTGCTGGGCTGGGGTGAAGGGCAGATCGTCGCGGGTAAAGGTGGAGATGTTGTACTGCTCCGGATGGTCGGCAACTGGCTGTTCGTGCTCGGTGCCATCGCGCAGGCGCATGAGAAGCTGGGTGGTTGAATCGTTGACGACCGTGGCCGAAGCTGCGGTGGTGATCTTTGGGGTGGAAGGGTCAGTGACATCGGCCATGAAGACCTGCCGCCAGTTGGACGCACCGGTGCCGGAACGGACGTCCTGCACGTAGAGCACGGTGTTCTTGAAGTCCTCGTAGAAGACGCGCGGCTCAATCTCGTAGGAGGCTTGTGTGGCGAGGAGGCGGTCGAGGCTAAGGATTCCCTGGTTGGCGCGCGGGGCAACGTAGATCGAGTTAAAGAGTCCTAGCAGCGTGCCGCCCACGGCGACGATGGAGGCGACGCGAACAAAATAGCCGATGCCCAGGCCCGAGGCACGCATGGCAACGATCTCGCTGTCGGCGGCGAGGCGGCTGAGGCCCAGAAGCACGCCCACCAACACTCCCATGGGAATGGTGACGATAAAAAAGTTGGGCAGGGTGAAGAGAAAGACCTGGGCCACAATGGAAAGCGTGGAGCTATTCCGCACCACCATATCGAGGATGTGGGGTAGCTCGCGCATGAAGAGAATGAATGTAAAAAGAGCGCACCCGATGAGAGCGTGGGAGAGGATTTCGCCGAGGATATAGCGGGTGAGGATGCGCAAGCGCGGAGGCTCCGCAAGTAGTTTAACGTGCTGGGCGCCAGCCGCGCAGGCGCAGACTATTGCCCAGTACGCAGACCGAACTGAGGGCCATAGCGGCGGCAGCCAGCCACGGGGAGAGCAGGATGTGGAAGGCCGGATAGAACAGGCCGGCAGCGAGTGGGATGCCGAGCACGTTGTAGGCCGCTGCCCAGATCAGGTTCTGGCGCATGATGGCGAGGGTCGCTCGTGCAAGACGGAGGGCGATAGGAATGCTGGGCGGGTTGGCGCGCAGCAGCAGGACGTCGCCCGCTTCCTGCGCCAGGTCAGCGCCGGTGCCCATGGCGATGCCAGCGTCGGCCTCAGCCAGCGCAGCCGCGTCGTTGATGCCGTCGCCGACCATAGCAACGCGGAGCCCGCTTTTCTTGAGTTCGCGAATGCGGGCCAGCTTTCCAGCGGGATCGAGGCCGGCCTCAACTTCGCTGATGCCGGCCTGCTCAGCGATCGGGGCTGCGGCGGCTGCGGAGTCGCCTGTAAGCATCAAGACGCGCAGGCCATCGTCACGGAGGGATTGGACGGCTTTTGCGCCGTCCGGGCGGAGCGCATCGCGCGCGTCGAAGTAGGCGGCGGCTGAGTTATCGATGGCAAGCCACAGACGCGTCATGCCCGGCTCTGCGGGGGGTGTGTCTTTGGGGAGCGCGATGAAGAACTCGTGGAAGAGGGCATCGTTGCCAAGTACGCAGTCGTGACCTTCAACCCGGGCAGTTACGCCGCGGCCGGGGAGATTGGTCATTCCCACAGCGGGTTCCCAGACCAGCGCCCTGGAATGGGCGCTGTCGAGAATCGCATGGGCCAGAGGGTGATTGGAGCGATCTTCGAGCGAAGCAGCGATGCGCAGGAGGTTGTTTTCGGGTTGTCCATTCAGAGGATGGATAGCCATTAGGACCGGGCGTCCAAGCGTGAGAGTTCCAGTTTTGTCGAGAACCACAACATCGAGGTGCGCCAGTCGCTCGAGGGCTTCGCCGCCTTTGAACAGGATGCCGAGTTGTGCGCCGCGGCCGACGGCAACCGTGAGGGCGGCGGGGACTGCGAGCCCCATGGCGCAAGGGCAGGCCACAACAAGGACCGCCACGGTGTTGGCGAGTGCCTGGGGCAAGGAGTGAGCGGCGAGGAGCCACACCAGGAAAGTGATGGCTGCGAGCGCGAGCACGACAGGCACGAAGACCGCGCTGGCGCGATCGGCAAGCCTTTCCATGGGGGCGCGAGACTGCTGGGCTTGTTCGACCATGTGCGCGATCTGGGCGAGAACAGTGGCTTCGCCGAGAGACTCCGCGCGGCAAGTGACTGCGCCGTCGTAGTTGAGCGAGCCGGCAAGCACGCGGCCTCCAGGTTCGCGCGGCAGAGGAGTCGATTCGCCGGTCAGCATGGATTCGTCGACAGAGGTGCGGCCTTCGAGGATCGTGGCGTCTACGGGGAAGCGTTCGCCGGGCAGGATCAGCACGCTGTCTCCAGGCTTGATCTCTTCGAGCGGGACCACAGCCTGGACACCGTCGTGGATACGACGGGCGGTTACCGGGCGCAACCGCGAGAGCGAGTCGAGTGCCGAGAGTGCGCGGCGCTTGGCGCGGGCTTCGAGAGCTTTGCCCAGTAGCAGGAAACCGACAATCAGAAGGACAGCGTCAAAGTAGACCTGCCGCTCAGGTGAGGGCCAAATAGTGGCATAGGCCGACCACAGAAATGCGACGCTGGTGCCGAGGCTTACCAGTGTATTCATGTTGGTTGTGCCGTGTTGCAATCCGTGAAGGGCGCTGGCATAAATTCCGCGGCCGGCCCAGCCAAGGACAAGCGCAGTCGTCACCAACAGCGTCCAGCGCAGGGGATTTGCGGGTAGCGCGTAGAGCGGGGGCACGAGACGCATCAAGGCGTGGTCGACCGCGCCCATTTCGCCGCCAAGGGGCATTGAAAGCACCATGGTTGCAGCGCCTGCGATGAGCGTGATGAGTGCCTTTCGCTCCGCGTTGTGTGTGTCGGGTTTGGCCACCTGACCCTGAGCTTCATTACGGGGAAGCACCGCATCGTAGCCGGCAGCACGAATCGCTTCGACCAACAACTCAGGGCGTGAAATCTTCGGTTCGAACTCGACCGTTGCGCGATTGGCCATGAGGTCGACGCGCGCCGAGACGACACCAGGGGTCGAGCGTAACGCGGTCTCTACGTGATGCTGGCAACTGGCACAGGTCATCCCCAGCACGGGGAATGTCGCCGTTTCGGTGGCGGTCGCGGTCACCTACGCTTCCAGTCGGGCGGGATAGCCGGCCTTGGTCAAGGCGGCGATTGCGGCTTCAGCCGGTTGCGTGCCGGGCGCTTCAAATCGGGCTGCCCCAATGCGTACTTCTTTCACCTCGACACCTGGCTCCGAAGCCAGTGCCTGGGTTACGCGGCGCATGCAAGATCCGCAATGCATGTTGTCGATTCGGAGTGTAAACTCTGCCATGTTCTCCTCTTTGCATTCGATGATACTGCGCGGCAAAAGGTCGCGTCGTGCCGGATTGATCAGCCAGGTGAGTGTGGGATGCGGGGCTGCTTTGCATTTTAGGAAACTATGGTATGAGTGGATTGGGAAATCAGTGATATGAGTGAGGCAGTGGTTGGAGAGAGAGTTTGATGGCCATGGATCGCGAGTTTCCTGAGGTCCCGCGGATGGCAGTGGGCGCGGTAGTGGTGGACCGGGGCCGGGTGCTGCTGGTGCGCCGCGCCAAGGAACCAGGCAAAGGCAACTGGTCGCTGCCCGGAGGAGCATTGGAACTGGGCGAGAGCCTGAGCGATGGGGTGGTACGCGAAGTACGAGAGGAGACAGGATTGACCGTGCGCACCGTCGAGCTTGTCGAACTGCTCGACCGGATCCATCGCGACGGAGATCGAGTCCGCTACCATTACGTGATCGCCGATTACCTGTGCCGCCTGGTTGGCGGGGAGATGCAGGCTGCTTCGGATGCCGAAGCGGTTCGTTGGGTCGAGCGCGCGGAGTGGAACAGCCACAGCGCGCTTAAGCTGGACCCGATCACCGTGCGCGTGATTGAAATGGGATGGCAGCGGGCTCGAGCGCTCGGGGCTGCTTAGGAGGGAAAGTGAAGTCATTGAAGAGATCGCTTTGGCTCATCTTTGCTGTGATTTTTATTTTGGGCGTGGCTTTTGTTCTCAGGCCAATCTACTTCTTCAATGAGTTGACCTATTTTCAGGAGTGGAAGACCGGGGTTGACAGCCGCGATGTCACTGTCAGCGGCGTCCGCATGCACTACACCGCAGAGGGCCCAGCCGGCGGCCAGCCTGTGGTGCTGGTTCATGGCCTGGGAGTTCGCGGCGAAGAGTGGGCTGCGTTGGCGCCATATCTGGTCCAGGCTGGCTATCGTGTCTACATGCCCGACCTGCCCGGCTACGGCCGTAGCCAGAAGCCGGCGGACTTCTCCTATTCGGTCCACGACGAAGCGGTCATGGTTGCGGGATTCATGGACGCACTTGGCCTGACGCGCGTCGATTTGGGTGGATGGTCGATGGGAGGCGGCATTGCGCAGCATCTGGCATTCGAACATCCTGAGCGCATTCGCAAGCTGATTCTCTTTGACGCGGTCGGCCTCGATGAGCCTCCGAGCTTCGATACAAAGCTCTTTACCCCGCAGAATCCAGATCAGCTTTTTCAGCTTGAGACTCTGCTCACCCCACACCCGGTCCAGTTGCCGGGTTTCATTGTTCGTGACGTGCTTAGACAGTCGCGTGAAAACGAGTGGGTGGTCAAGCGCGCCATGGCATCGATGCTTACCCGCAAAGACGCCACAGACTCCATCCTGCCGCAACTGAAGATGCCTTTGCTCATCGTCTGGGGCGGGGAAGACCACATTCTTCCAGCAACCCAGGCCGAGAAGATGCATCGCCTGGTGCCGCAGTCGGAGTTGAATATTGTCCACGGTTGCGGCCACCTGGCGCCAAAGGAATGCACCGGCGAAATCGGGCCGAGGGTCGTTGCGTTTGAAAAAGAGTGAGTGGCAGTCCAGCGCACCGGCGTTTGCGATCCGCTTGAAGCCTGCCCGATCAGGCAGCGTGGTAGAGCATTGTCTCCGCTGTCAGCCCCGGACCGAACGACATCGCGCAGCCGGTTTGGCCGCTCTTCGCGCGCTGCATAATCTCCTGCAACACAAACATCACAGTCGCTGACGACATGTTGCCGTAGCGCGCGAGCACGGCGCGAGAGCTCACCAGCGCATCCGGCTTGAGCGACAGGCCCTTTTCAACCGAATCCAAAATCGAGCGGCCTCCAGGGTGCACGGCCCACAGATCGATCGATTGAGGATCGGCGCCGCGGGTCACCTCTCGGCCACCTTCTTTCAGGCCGCGACCAATTTCACCGGGGACCTCGCCGGAGAGCTGCATGTCGAAGCCAAACTCGCCGATGCGCCAGGTGATCAGGTGGCTGGAGTCGGGGATAGTGACAGCGAGAAAGCTGTCGATGGCTAGACCCGAGGGCTCTGCGCTGACCAGGCTCGCTGCGCAGCCGTCTGCGAATACAAGGAACGAGAGCACCTGCTCCAGGGCCTGAGTCTCCTGAAAGTGCAGAGAACACAGCTCCAGGTTGAGAACCAGCACGCGTGCCTCGGGCTCTGAACGCACAATGTGATGCGCTGACTTGAGGGCATTGATAGCGGCATAACAGCCCATGAAGCCGATCATGGTGCGCTCGACGGCGGGATTGAGCCCGAGATGATTGACCACCTCGAAGTCGAGGCCTGGCGCATAAAGGCCGGTGCAGGAGGTGACGATCACATGGGTCACACTGCGGCGCTCTTCGCCCGCCAGTTGAAGCCCGTCCAGCGCAGTGCGCGCCAGTTGCGGGGCAAATCGCTCAAAGAACTTCATGCGGCGCGCCGTGCTGGGAAAGCGTCCTGGCTCATACAGGCTTTCAGCGTCCTGCCAACGGCCATCGTCCGTGGGGATCGGATTCACAAATGAGAAGCGGTGTTCGATTCCGGAGAGCCGGGACATGCGCTTGAACAGGTTCCGCTTTGTCCCCTCCGGCAGCAGGCCGGTAGCAAAGGAAATGAAGGCCTGATGCACGTCAAAGGGTGGAACCGCCGTGGCGATGCGATTGATGTACGCTGTGGTCAACTGGGCCTCTTCGAGAGGAAAGGGAACACGCATGGCGTTCGAATGGGAGTCTACCTTGAGCTGAGCTAAGTGCGACCAAGGGCCGGGAACTAGTTTTGGTCAGACGAAAGTGCGAAGGGGCCCTACCAGCGGCCCCTTCACGTTGATTCAGGCAGCGTTCAGGGTTTAGACGCCGATCACGTCGCAAAGTTCCTTTACGGCGGCGGCGCTTTTTTTCAGGGCTGCATCTTCTTCGGCTGTCAGCTTGATTTCAATGATCTGTTCGAGGCCGCCGGCACCCAGCTTGCAGGGGACACCGATATAGAAGCCATCGATGCCATACTCGCCCTTGAGGTAGACCGCGCAGGGCAGGATCTTCTTCTTGTCTTTGAGGATTGCCTCGACCATCTCAGTGACTGCCGCTGAGGGCGCATAGTAGGCACTGCCGGTCTTCAGGTACTTCACGATCTCTGCGCCGCCGTCGCGTGTGCGCTGCACGATGGCTTCGAGCCGGTCGGGGGCGATCAGCTCAGTGATGGGGATGCCGGCAACCGTGGAATAACGGGCCAGAGGCACCATGGTGTCGCCGTGGCCACCGAGTACGAAGGCGGTTACGTTCTCGACACTCACATTGAGTTCAGCAGCAATAAATGTGCGGAAGCGCGCGGAGTCGAGGACGCCCGCCATGCCGATGACACGCTCGCGATTAAAGCCGGCCTGCTTGAAGGCGGCCTGCGCCATGGCGTCGAGGGGGTTGGAGACGATGATGAGGATCGACTCCGGCGAATGCGCCACAACCTTCGAGACCACGTCGGACATGATCTTGTAGTTGGTGTGCAGCAGGTCGTCGCGGCTCATGCCCGGCTTGCGAGGAATGCCCGCGGTGATGACCACGACATCCGAGTTCGCGGTGGCGGCGTAGTCGTTGGCTCCAACAATGCTAACGTCACGCTTCTCAATCGGCATGGCTTCGAGCAGGTCGAGCGCCTTGCCCTGCGGCACGCCTTCAACCACGTCAATCAACACAACATCGGCCAGTTCTTTCGCCGCGATCCAGTGCGCGGTCGTAGCGCCCACGTTGCCGGCGCCGACAATTGAAACTTTCTTTCTCATGTTCTTCTCCAGTTGTCAGTTATCAGTCTTCAGTTGTCAGCGGCCAGTTGGCAGCGATGCGCACTGTGAGGTCCTGATGGATGCCAGCATTCCAAACAACATCTTTCCGACCTCCTGCGATAAACCGTCCGCTTCGTCAAGTAGCTTTGGATCGCCCATTTTTAGCGATCGGGCGATTTCAATTTGAGTTTGCAACTCGAAGTTTGAGCCCCGGGCGATACCGAGGAACTGCTTGAACTCGCCGACACTCAGCCTTCCTTGTCCCTCTGCGATGTTGCTTGGAATTGAGACTACCGAGCGCCTGGCTTGGCTAGTGAGGCCATAAAGTTCCTCCCGAGGAAAGCCACTTGTCAGCCGGTAAACGGCCACCGCCAAATGCATAGCGCGCTGCCAAACCAGTAAATCCCGAAACGAATTAGCCATGAGAACCGTTCTTTCTTGCCAGGGCAGTTTTAACTGACAACTGACAACTGACAACTGACAACTGAAGACTGATAACTGACAACTGTCTTTACATGTTGGCTATCATCCGCGTAGCAAACTCGCTCGTCCCCACCTTGGTCGCCCCTGCGGTCTGGCGCTCAAAGTCATACGTCACGAACTTCTGCACGATGGTCTTCTCGAGAGATGTCTCAATCAACTTGGCCGCTTCTTTCCAGCCGATGAAATCGAGCATCATCACACCCGACAAAATCACCGAGCCCGGATTGATCACGTCCTTGTCCGCATACTTTGGCGCAGTCCCGTGCGTTGCCTCGAACACCGCAAAGCCGTCGCCGATGTTTGCGCCGGGAGCGATGCCGAGCCCACCCACCTGCGCAGCGGCCGCGTCGGAAATGTAGTCGCCGTTCAGGTTGGTCGTGGCAAGGATCGAGTAGTCCGACGGGCGGATGATGATCTGCTGGAAGATGGAGTCGGCGATGCGGTCGTTGACCAGGATCTTCGACTTCCACGCGCCATTGCCATGCGTCTTGCCGATGGAGTCGATCACTCCCTTGATCTCAGCGTAGAGTTCGTCGCGGAAGGCCTGGTTGCCAAATTCAAGGCCCGGCTCAATCAGCGCCGCATTCTGCTCGACGGTGAGGTTGGGGTTGGCGTCAAGGTTGCCGAGGATCCAGCTTTCGCGCTCCGTGATGACGTGCTCGCGGAACTCCTGCACGGCTACCTCATAGCCCCACTCGCGGAACGCGCCCTCAGTGAACTTTTGAATATTTCCCTTGTGCACCAGCGTGACAGTCTTGCGGCCCGATTCAAGCGCATGGCGCAGAGCGTAACGCACCAGGCGCTTGGAGCCGAAGATGGAGATCGGCTTGATTCCTACGCCTGAGTCGGTGCGAATCTTCTTCTTGGTTTTTGACAGCAGGTCGTCGTTGAGGAACGAGATAAGCCGTGCTGCGTCCTCAGTGCCCTGCTTGAATTCGACGCCGGAGTACACATCCTCGGTGTTTTCGCGGAACAGAACGATGTCCACCTGCTCGGGATGCTTCACCGGGCTGGGCACGCCCTGGTAGTACTTCACCGGGCGCACACAGGCGTATAAGTCGAGCAGTTGCCGCAAAGCAACATTCAAAGATCGAATGCCACCGCCCACCGGCGTCGTCAGCGGTCCCTTGATGGAGACGCGCAGGTCGCGGGCAGCCGCGACGGAGTCGTCGGGCAGCCAGGTGCTGAACTGCCGGTAGGCCTTTTCGCCGGCAAAGATCTCAAACCACTTGATGGAGCGCTTGCCGCCATAGGCCTTTTCGACTGCGGCGTCAAAGACGCGCTGCGAAGCCTTCCAAATGTCGCGGCCGGTGCCGTCGCCCTCGATGAAAGGAATGATGGGATTATCGGGCACCTGGAACTGCCCATTGCTGTACTCAATCGGTTGGCCATCGGCAGGAAGCGCAAGGCCGTTGTAGGTGGTTTGCATGGAGTGTAAGGTTTCCTTTCAGGCGTGCGTTCGGACACTGAGCCTAACACTCTCATTTTAAGGGAGGCAATTGGGGTGGTTTGCGGGCGGGGCAGTCAGTGAGGAAATCTCTCGCGTGGGTGATCAGCGGGCACCGAAGCCGCGGCTGGCGCAGATGGCCAGCCCAAGGCTTGAGCTTTAGTTGTTTTGCGGCGTCCAGGTCCCATCGCTGCCGGGTTGGTAAGACCGTGGAGCGTAGGTTCTGGGCCGATCCGATCCGGTGTCGTCATTGTCGAGTTTGGGGATGCCGAGGTGGCCGTGCAGGTGGAGCAGGTCGGCCGGGCTGAGGTCGCCCTTGACGGTAACCAGGGTCACGCTTCGGGCGGTTTCGCCCAGAATCACGGCGCCTTTCACGTTGGAACCGTCGAGCACCACCCAGACGTCGGTGGTTCTGCTATGAATTGGACCGCCAGAGCCGACGCTGGTCACAAGGTGCTTCAAGCCGCGCACGTGGTACGCCTCGCGGACAGCCCCTACTGCCTGCTCGCTTGGTATTCCCGCAGGCCCAAAGCGGAGCACTTGCACGCTTACGCCATCCAGCTTGGCAAATGCCCGCCGAAATTCGGGATCGTTTCCATTGTCCAGCCCGCCAATGAGATCGAGCATGGAGCGATCGAAAGCGAAGCTCGTCTTTGAGGATGCCTCGGAGCGCAGATCGGTCATCGCTGGCGGCGTCCAGTCCAGGATGGCAGAGATCGGCTGAGAGTCCTGGTAAGCGGCTCGCGGAAGTGCCGGAGAATAGCCGGCGGGGTAGCCGTTTGAGATGGGGGCCTGAGCGACGGCTGAAACAGTGGCAACGAGGGCAAGGAACGTAGCCAGGGCAACGGCGGGATGCGCAAACGGACGATTCCTCATGAGGCTCTTGACACGCATCGGAATAAAAAGTTGCGGGGGCAAAAACATTTCGCTGATTGGGCAATCGAGCGCAAGGCGGGTTTTCGCCGGCTGCAGTACAGTTTTTGCACTTTGGCGGGACCTTGACGCCTTTGCTCCAAGTGGACCGAGTCGAGCACGAGCGAGTCATTCCTGGTTGAGTTGTTGGGCAGAGTAAAGGCGCCTTCCAATGCAAATCCGGCAGGACATTCCCCTGAGCTGTGTGAATGAGGCATGAAATCCTGGTAAGTGCAGTCTTTTCCAATCGAAGGATGAGCCTGAAGGGAGCGAAGGTCAGGCGAACTGGGGAAGGTCCTTTCGGGATTTGAATTTGAGTCAGGTTAGCAGCAGCAGCCGGGGCGGAGGGAATGTGGG
>Ga0182012_10002188_pt1 | contig 21258 bp, 17 predicted proteins | sample 612S2SmetaG_FD_120486 | JGI IMG/M metagenome (GOLD analysis project Ga0182012, IMG submission 120486) | Permafrost microbial communities from Stordalen Mire, Sweden - 612S2S metaG | ecosystem: Environmental > Terrestrial > Soil > Wetlands > Permafrost | place: Sweden: Stordalen | collected... | reverse complement strand
GCCGCCATGGCAGGATTTCCCTCAGGGTACCAGATCCACGAGCCGCCCTTGAGACTGTCAGATGTGTGGGTAATCGCAGTCAACCATCCAGCCCGCCAGTCGGTCGCGCTAAGTAGACCCATCGTCCAGCTATTTGCAGCACTCCATCCGGAAGGTTTTTTTGCCTGATCCCAAACCCGGACTTTCCAAAAAACCTGTTTTTCCGAGGGCAGGGCTGAACCAGTATACACAGTGCTTGGCAGAGCGGATGAAACCCGGCCGCTATCCCACAAGTCTCCCGTATCCTCGTTCAGGATGCTGGCAGAGCTGGCAACCAGCACGCGATACGAAGTCTGTATCTGAGCGCGTGCATCAGGGCTAGTGCTCTGCAACTGCCAAGTCAGTCTGGGAGTGGCATCGTCGATGCCTAGGGGATTTCTCCAGTCACCACATTTCAAGTTAGTAGCCACAATTCCTGCCAAAAGGTAGGGGGGCGAAAAAACTAGACATAGTACTAGCGAAAAAAATGCCGATCTAGAAGAGGTCATGCGAGGAGTTGATAAAGTAAAACCTTAGGATATCTGGGCTCTTGGTCAGCAGCCTATTACTACACTCTCATTCAGCTAGAAAACTTGTCCAAAAAGAAGGAACTTGCTTGCCGCCTAATGACCCTCGCTTTAATTGCCGGCTTGTAGTGATTTCCGGAGTTAGCTTTGCACTGTAATCCGGAGTTTTTTTGCAGGGAATTCCGGAGTTGGAATCCAAGGTTCTAGATCCATCACAAATAAAGAGCCACCACTGGTTGGGCTCCAATGTAACTGTTTGCATTGGCTTGCAGTGAAATTCTGCCTCCAAAAGCCATTTTCCTCTAAACATTTAATTCGCTAAATGTCGGCGCCATCGTAATGTCTGCAAACTTATTTTTATCATGAAATCATACATCCTCCGGCTCATCCTTACCAGTGCTACCATTGCACTATATAGCATTTGTCAGGCACACGCTTTAGTCGAAAATCCACTCTATGGCTATGAGGGCTACACCAACTGCTACTTTCTGAGCTATTCAAAGGGATCCTTTGATCCCAGCTCTGATGGGGATGTTTTTGTTGATATTAACTTCGGTGGGATCACAAATGGTGGAGAAACCAATCTTGATCAGATTGGTGGCGTAACCGTTCACAACATTCAGGTCGATACAGGTTCTCGCGGATTATATATTAGTTCTGACTTGGTTACTAATGTCGTGACGACCAATGCCGATTCATGGATGGGAACCAACTACCTCAGCAGTTCCAAACGAGTATTCATCGGTCACTACATCAAAACCCCTGTGAACTTTCAGGTGACTGATCAGAATAGTAACCCAACAATTGCAACCGCTAATATACCTGTTTTGGTCGTGGAATCCCTCGGGAGTTTTAGCAATGGTTCACCCACATATTCCATGAAGGATTCTCGTGGAAAAGTGACCCTGACCAATGGGAAAACAAAGAGCTATACCGGCGGCATTTTAACTCTCACCGGCGGCGAGGCCGTCTCCTACTCCAACAATGTCAATCTAGGCGCCAATTGGAATTTTGGTGTCGGTTTTGGACCGCATACCAATGAGTCATCACCATCAGGCCCCGTTGGTAACAACACCAATCAAATTTACAACGCGTTCATCAATCTTACGACCATGAATCAAGCTCCAGAGAATGGCGGCATGGTGGCTGGCTACATACTGGAGAACGACAAGATTCAGCTTGGCCTCACTGAAAGCACGGTTAATTTTGCCTACACTCAATTATCCCCCAGTGGATATACCAGCACGAACTCGGTCCCCGATTGGAAGCTTTCCTCGGGCGAAGTGGTTGCCAATGGTGTCACCAACGGCCCCGTCACAATTTTAATGGATGCCGGAATCGGGTATTCATTTTTGAGTACTGACATTATTTCCGGCTGGCTCCGCCATCACAGTAATTCTTTGTCTATTAACCTGGTAAATTCCGTGGGTCTGGTTGGCTACAGATTTCACACTGATGCGAAGGATAAAAACGCACAATCCGACAACATTGTCGCCCCTGCTGGAGTCACTAACAATGGAAGCATGACTTCCCTCTTCCTCAATACAGGACGCCATGTCTTTTATGGCTTTGATATGCTCTACGATGCACAAAATGGCTATATTGGCGTCATTACAAACACATTAGGCTCTCAAGATACCAATGTGTTTTTTGAATCAGGATTCTACCCCGCCCCGGGATCCGATCTTCGCAAACAAACGATCACTTTCCCTACTATCCCCGCAAAAAAATATGGCGATACGCCCTTTACTATCAGTGCCACCTCCACCTCCAAACTTCCGGTTAGCTATACCGTCCAATCTGGGCCTGCAACAATCACTGGAAGCAAAGTGACATTAACCGGGACTGGTGATGTTTCCATTCTTGCCTTTTGCAATAGCAACTCTGTTTACCTTCCAGGAAACACCCTCCAGACTATAAATGTGGCTCCAGCAAATCAAACCATTACCTTTGTCTCTCCATCTGCACGAACCTATTCCCCAGGTGGAACATTTGGATTAGTGGCAACAGCCCATGGTGGAGTTGTGACATTTATCAGCAATAATACCAATGTTATTTCAATAACTGGAAGTACCGCGAACATTAACGGAGCTGGTAGTGCCTTAATTACGGCGCAGCAGGATGGCAGCACTAATTACTCACCTGCTCCGCCAGTTAATAGGACGGCTACCATAAGCAAGGCCGCACAGGCAATTTCCTTTCCGATGCCCCAAGCCAATTTTGTTATTGGAACCATTTTCCAGCTTAATGCGACTTCAACATCGGGACTCGGCGTAAGTTTTGCTAGCAGTAATCCCAAAGTGATATCTGTGACCGGAACATCAGCTTCTGTAATCGCAAAGGGGACTGCATCTATAATCGCTTCCCAGCTCGGCGACCCTAACTGGAAAACTGCCCCCTCAGTTTCACGAGCGATAAGGGTTGAGTAGATTATTGGGTATACCCCTTCGAATCACGCATCAACCGTCAACGATTCGAGAGTGAAAGCGTCTCTCCACGCCTTACGCCGAAAGGACTCCGGATTTCAGTGCAAAACCTATGGTTCTCTTGAACCCTTCTTTGCTGAAGCAGCATGAAATTTGCGCAGATATCCGGAGTTCCTAGATGCCCTTATTTTTTGGGTTTCTCTTTCAACTTCGGGAATCAGTGCAAAAATGTCGTTTTGCACCAGAATGACGAAATTATTTTGCGGAAGAAACGCGAAACCCTTTGCAGGGGATTTCAGAATACACTGTTAAACTCCTATTTCTAACCCTTAATGGAATGCTAAACGCCTTACATTTCCATATAGGATCGCTCATACGCGCATTGATCTATTTGTCCCTGCTGTAATCCAATAGAGGCACAAGCTGATCATGTATTGGCGCATTCTCGGGAAAAAGTTTGATTGTACGGAGCGTTGGGCCGGAGTCAGCGATTCCACTTAGACGAATCACAGCGGTCAAAAGATTCATGGAATTAGGACACCAAACATCACCATGATCCTGAATTATGTTTCTTGGTACTCTTATCAACCAGTAAGGAGTGTCATTAAACCTAACCTGTGTCGCATCTACCGGATGGGTAGGTTTGAGTTGCCAGATCTGTGCGGGTGCCACTTCCTTGGTCTTGGCCAAACTACCCCCCCAAGCTAGAAAAAACGGCTCTGTCTTACCAAAATCCTTAGGAAAGAGGTTTCGATAGAATATCCACTCATTTTCGTAATCAGACCCGAACTGATCGTATGGTAGCTTACCTGTAGGATATGCATCAAAGGATGCTAAGTAGGCGGTATGACCAGGAGTATGCGTGAAAAAGATTTTTTCATTCGCCCCATTGTAATTGGCCTTGTTTTGATAACTGCCAACATCGAATGCGGATGCAAGAACGGTCCCTACCGGGAATAGATCTTTAGTTGCCCAATCTCCCTCCGAACTTATAGATATCACGAAAGGAGGTTGATCACGACCAACCGAATGCCACTTGAGAAACTCAATGAATTCTTTCGCATAAATGGCCGGGGCCGCTGAGTTGAGAAGAATGACCAGGTCAGCAGGTGGCGTGATGTAGGTAGTCTGGTCGAGTCCCATCTCCGGAGGACTGGTGCTGATGGACTGTAAAACAGTCTTCTCGATGACATATGCGCCGAAGGAATGACCTATTAAAATCGTCTTTGTCTCAAATGGACTACCCATCGTCCTAGCTCGGGCCGAAATCATATTTATCGTTTCGAGTAGCGGTGCACCGGCAAAGCGACCTGCATCATTCTTTCTAGACCAAAAAGTAAATTGCTTTGGAATACTGGTGAAAAAATTGTAATAATTTGGCTTGGGCTTTTTCAGAATGTCTCCGACTGAGCAATCTTGATTGAGGGGCTGTGCCGGATAATACTCGGATGGGTTGTACAGCGCTCCCCTCCACCCCAGATAAATTCCATACACCTGCCAAGGAACAGGCTTGCCATCATTACCAGCGTTCTCGTTTAAGGTGTGAGTAAGGTGCGCTAAAAGAGCATTAAACTGAGCCACGTCCGCTGATCGAGTGTTGTTTTGCCATCCATGGGCATAAAAAACGATCAGACGGTTAGGCCCGGTTGGAATATTCCTTATTGCATCGACGAGCTGATTTCGATCCATGAAGTCACCCTGTTCATCGAATTCAATATAGGCAGTCGTGTGGCTTCTTTTAACAGTACTCTTCCTATCCCATTCTGGCCTTCCTGGCTCGTTAGTGAGAGTAGTGAGATAGTGCTCAACATCAAGGTATGGACCAGTGGACGAGCAGAAATGCTGAGATGACTGTTTTGCGCTCGAGTCCCGCAATTGAACATTCCCAGCGCAACCGCAAAAAAGCAGCGCTGCCAGAATCAAAAGAATTGATATCGTTCGCATGGGTCGTTGATTTCACTTCCCGAATACGAAGCTACATATTTTTATATATCCGGCAAGACATGTTAAAGGCTCGAAAAATATGACTCTGAATGGTATCTTAGACACGCATTGAATACAACATACACCACCCACGTTGATAGAGCGATGTTACTCGCAGCGAAGCGTACAGGACTCTGATAACTAAGACTGCCCTCTAGTCTATGGGTATTGCGCTTTTTGCAGTCACCCGATGAAGAGTTGTTCCCTACCTAAGTTCAAATTTCGCGGCAAGGCGGATTGAAATTATTTCATTTAGTTGACATTTGTAGCCGCCAGTGAGACAAGGGCGAAAAATAGCCGATTGTGAGATTGCTACTGCCAATTTCGATGTTGGGTGCATTGATGGCTGTAATTCCATCTGGTTGTGCCCCTTGGAATGCCCAAACACGCGTCGTACCACCCCTACCCTCGGCCACTGACGTCGCACCTGGGGAATCTGCATATATAGAGTCTAACGGCAATGAAGGACCGAAATACGGATGCTCATTTATTGAATTCGATGGCAAGGGTGGATTTCTCGACTACAACCAACTTCGGAATGCCAAGCTTGTCCTGAAAAAACGGGCGATCACCTCAAACGTCCTTCTCGTGATCTACTGTCACGGATGGAATAACAATGCCCAGTCCGACGACGTCATCCAATTCATGAGCTTCCTCCGTCGCCTTTCTATCACAAAGAGAAATTTGCGTGTGGAAGGAGTGTATCTCAGTTGGCGTGGCTCGCAATGTGTACCAGTTCTCGGGCAATCAGCTCAAATGGCTGACCGAGATTTATATAACGATTTCAACCATAAAAACTTGGATAATCCTAAAAGAAGCCTTGACCCACTCTTTGGCGATATCCTTTATCCAGTCGAATTTCTAAGCTACTTCTCGATCAAGGATCGTGCTGAACTGCATGTCTCCAGAGTAGAGCTTGCTCGAGCCGTTTTCGACCTCGCGTTCACCTTAAAGAGCCCGACAGAGGCTGACAAAGGCCACCATCATTTTGTTTTCGTCCTAGGGCATTCCTTTGGAGCTCTGGTGCTCGAACAAGCTATTGGACAGGCGAGCGTGGGACTCCTTACCTCGGAGTGGGACAGCCGTAATAGCACTGACCGATGGCCGTTCGACTTAGTAGTCTTCCTCAATTCCGCCGCGCCGTCGCTTTACGCCAAACAATTGCAGGATTTCCTGATTGATGATCGGTATAGCACCTCCAAACCGCGGATCGTTTCCATCACCTCCACCGGAGACTGGGCAACGGGATCGTTGCACGAAATAGGCAATCTAGGCAATCGTTACCTAGCCTCTGACCTTCAGAGAAAATACCATCCGAAAGGATCGGCGGGCCTTGAGCTTACGGCCGGCTATTATTACGACCACACCCCTGGTCATAATCCATATCTCATCAATGGCCATATCCTCATGGATTCCAACTCACCAACCCCGCCTGCTTGGTGGACGGTCAATCAAATCTTCTCAAACAATATAGCCCATGCCGGAGCGACAGGCATCTTCTTCGCCGAGAGCACACTCGATCAAAAAATCCACGGCTTCAATCTGAGTCCTAGTCCAACTAATATCCCCTCGAATTATTGGATATTGACGGTTCCGAAAGACATCATCCCTTGGCATACCGAAATTTGGAGTAATTCCTCAATAGAAATGCTGGCTGGGATTTACTCGATAGTGCAACACATTCCTCCAAGTCCAAAAAAATTTCACAGCCTTCACGAGAACTAGGGAGTTACGCTGTTACAATTCAAAATATGAACGCTTTTCCAACTGGTAAGCGTAGACTCGAAGGAGATCCCAAGCCATGGAGAATATAACTCATATCGTAATAAAGGCTTTAACGCGTTTAATGACCACTCTGCTGTGTGCCCTAGCTCTTTCCTCTTGCTGTTGTGTTTGCTGTATTCACCCGACATCGAATCAGTACCCCTCCAACAGACTCAACAAGCAGCGGTTTCTGGAAAGCAATTTTGTGTGTCCACCGACGACATTTGACGGAAAGCCAATCTACCAGCCTGCGAAGAACGCCAATGATCCGAAAGCTTCAGCAGTACTCATTCTTCATGAAATAGACGGCGTCAACGGCGGGGATTTGCTTCTGGCGGAGCGGCTCGCCAACGAAGGCTATGCCGTGTATCTACCTCTCTTGTTTGGGAGTATCGAGGACAAGGGCGGTTCGGTATGGCCAATGTTACGAAACGCGTTATCGCTTCCATTCACAAAAGACTGGAGTATTTACAGCGAGAACAAGGCTCAAGGCATCAACGACTATTTGCGCAAACTGATTCGAGAGAAGATAGCGATTGAACATCCTGGTCGACCCGTTGGTGTCATTGGGTTGTGCGTAACCGGATCCTTTCCAATTGCGCTCATGACCGAGCCGCAGGTTCAGGCCGTGGTTGTGGCTGAGCCGGCAACTCCGTTGATAGCCGTAACCGGGCAAGAAATGTGGAGCCTTGGCCTATCGCCAGAGGATATCAACTTCGCCGCGCGTCGCTCTGCAAAGGAGAATATTCCGATTTTGGGGTTTCGATTCGAAACGGACTGGGCATCACGGCGTGAGCGCTTTGGAAGGCTGTCTTGTCTGTTCAGAGAGCGCTTTTTTAATCGCGAAATTCCAAAGGACGATTGTAAGGAAATCCCAGGCTGGCATCACCCCGTACTCACTGGATGTTATGTTGAATGCAAAGACGCCTCCACGCACAAGGCATATTTACAGCTGCGCGATTATCTCGCCTTCCGCCTGAAGCATAATCCTCCGCTAGCAACTCCTCCTTTTCTGACAGCCGCGCAACAACGACTCCAAAGAAACGAGTAAAAGGCGGCCACACTGCATCGGTTTGGATTTCTTAAACTCTTCGAAATTATCAGCCGATCACCTGCTAGCGATAGGAGTTTTTCGACATGGCTGCTACTAATCTTCAGCCCCGAGTCAGTGGTGGTGGTCAAGCGACTACAAAGTCATTCCCAAACAAAGAACTCCTCCTCAGTTGAATGAAAACGCGCTATTCCAAAGTGCTTCAAGATTGTCTGAGCCAATTTTCTCCTTGGGTGGCCAATGGGTGAGATAATCCGTAAATTCTGCCAACCGTCGGAAATTTCCACCCGAGAGCTTGTGGATCAGATGCACCAACTTATTCGCCTCACCCTCCTGATTATTAATGCGTTCGCAGATATCGGCAAAATGAGGTGTCAATTCACACAACACACATGTTGTCTCTGAGGGCGTCAGCGGTAGGATTTTGGAGTCAAATGCAACACTGGTTGAACTGAAATCATCAAAAAACTCCATTTGCTCCTTTGGATTTTTCTTCAAACCCAGAACAACTCCAACATTCCACCCCAGGTCACTACAGAGGGTGGTGACGGTCATCACATGATCGATGAACTCTCCAGAGACAGCATCAGCCTTATCCACGAGAATCAGGCCGACCTTTTGTTTTTCTAGATGATTGGCAATGAGGTGCACCAATTCACAGGCATTATGGAGTTTCCAATTTCGCGGCATGGAGTCCCCAAGAACCGTGCTTGCGAAGTACTGCAAAGCCTTGAATGCGCTGACCTTGGAACACATCGTCAAAAAAAGAGTCTTCCCCTCATGTTCCTGCTTCCAAATTCCTTCTATGTATTTCAGCAGAATTCTGACGCCTTCCCCCTCACGACCACTGATAGTGGCAGCATTTCCAGATTGAACTGACGCAATCGCTCGGGTCGCGATGTGTTTCATGTAATCGAGAACGATGATGTCTTTCATAATTAGGCGGCGTTGAAGGTGAATCTTTCAGCCACAGGAACAGAGCTGATGATGGTGAAGGTTTCCTCTTTTCCCTTTGGCTTTGCTGAGGATTTTTTGGAGGCTTTTACCTTCTTGAATTCCTTTTGCGCCTTGGCACTTCCAGGGGCGATGATTGGTAGAACGTCTGATCGCATCTGCTTCAGGGTCTTGTTGGCTTCTCGCGCCGCGCTGACCGTCGAGGCATTGGAATTTTTGAGCGCCCTCTGAAGCCTATGATCTGCCGCCGTGTTCAAAGTGAGATCTACAGATTCGCCGTTTAGCACAGCCTCAACTTTGTAAATCTCAGATTCGGGGTTGTGGTAAACTGTGACGTGTCGCTTGATATAGCCAGCGAGGCGCTCTGAAGTATAAAAACTTCCGGCCACCTGAACCCCTTCGCGACATACTTTGACCTTCTTGGAAACTAGGCAGGCTTCGCGAACCCTCTTGGCATCGGCGATCCCACGTTCTGGAGATTCCAAGTTTTCAATCCAAAACTGATATGGAGTCATCCCAATTGCCGGATGAACTTTGAGCCGAGCATCGAAGAACACCCATTGAGCTAATGCATCTTCCAAATCATCCCATGAACCAACATATTGCAATTCACTGGTTGGGAGCGTGGCTTTGGTTAAACTGCCCACAAACTGCTCCATAATACTGCGCTTAAGTGTCTGAATGGCGCGTTCCACGACGCCGTCTTCCGATGGACAATGTGGAGTGATCGGATCGAGTTCGAATCCGAGCACATCAGCCAAAACCTGAACATCGCCGCATTTGAAAATCTCTGCGTTATCGGTTTGAATGATTTCAGGTATGCCCTGCCATATGATTTTATTGCCTTTTGGTAAAAATGAAAATTTGAGGAATTTTATGTAATCCCTCTTATTCGGAACACTCGGCATTATCCTCCATCCCATGACCAGACGACTCGCACAGTCAATGGCTAGAAGAACAATGGGCTTCACAAGTTCTCCATCAGGGCCGATGACCCAAATATCAAGATGGCACCAGTCTATTTCCCAACGCTCATTGCTATGATAATAGACTCTGAATATTACCATTCCATATTTCAGGTAAAACTGTCCTTCCCTCAATTTCTTGATCAGATCCAGAGGTGTTCCCTGTTGTGTGATCCTTTTTCTAAGTCGATGAATGGCGTCGTACTTGGCTTCCCGCCACCCCAGCTTTTTGGCAATTCTTGCGATGCTTCTTACTATCTTTTTGGTGCTGCGCTTTGAACTATTGACGAGTTCAAGAACGAGAATCATGAGTTGCCAATCCGGGACTTTGGAGTCGGGCCTAGAAAGCAATCGCTTGTCAGCTAACACGTATGGATCCTTTTCATGCTTGATCCACTCATAGACAGTCGCGCGATGTGGCAAACTTTCAATCGTAGTATACCCAAGTACAATCCGAGCAGACTCATTGTCGCGAAGATATTTGAGAAACTGCTCAGGTGTTTCGCCTCTTCTCCTCATGGATTGGATAAAGAATAGCTTTTGCTGAACAATTTCCTTCTGCTCATCTGGTAGGGTTTTGAGACTCGTGGGACGTGAGGCGAAGAGCTCGCCTTGGAGGAGGCATTCGTTACCTGGCTCATTGAGCTTTACATCGGAGTGTGTCTTCATATTAAAAGATAAATCAAATGAAAGACACATCCTTTAGGTCATGAAATCACAGGATAAGCACAGGATTTTTATCTACTCAACATCGTCACCGATAGGACAACCGATAGATGTTAAGGCTCTGAAGCTTCGTGAAACCGTTTGAAAAAGAAAAATTACAATATTGCCATTTCCGCTTTTCGCTTCCTTAAAGCGACAGCTGATTACGAATCAACTTCGTTCTCGGCACTCATTTCAGACGGGATACTTGCGGCATCCGAAGCTGATCTCCAAAATCGTGTTCCCAGCGTTAAGAGAGCTAGCCGAGGCAGGGGGCGTACCCAGGGAAGGAAGCAAATTGGGCTTCTTCTTTCAGAGAATGTCATTAAGAAACTTGATGCCTTGGCAGACTCTATGGACGTATGGCCCGGCGATGTCATCGATGCTTGTATCGCAATTCGGTGCAAAGGACGAGATGCCGCCCTCAAATGCGATGTAGAACTCATTGAACTTCTCAGGTCCGATGTTATTCCAGTTACTCAGCTACCTGAATGTTCCACAAACGTGAGTGTGCAAGGGTTGGTAAAGCGCGTCCCGCTCACCAAAAAGGACACTGTCTGTATCGACAGCACGCTACTCTTCCTAGCGTTAACCAAATGTTCGGATGCTTACTACAAGACTCACATCTCTCCAGGAGCCGCCCAAATTCTCTGGTTGGTCCTTTCGGGAAAACTCACTGGAGTCACAACGACTCTAGATCTGCTGGAATTTGCAGTAATGCTTGAAAACGCAGATATTTTGCCCGAATGGCTGACTGCGAAATCTGGCAGACATTCTGAAGGGGAGGTTCGGAACGAGGAGATCAAACGACGAATTCAGTTACTGACTTCTTCCAGCCTGCAAATTATTGACGTTGACCTCTCCTCCGTTGTTGAAGGAATGACTTTTGCTCGGTCTGTCAGTCTGAGGGTTCGGGCTAAAATAGCCGCCTATTTGGCAGAGATCACACCTCCTTTGAAGGTTGCTGGAGCAACGACTGACTATGGCGAGTTTTCACCGTCGCTGGTTACCTTTTTACAATTGGGTGCCTTTGACATCGAAAAGGACGGCGTAGAGGAAGGCATTATTGTGGGGAATCGTATCCCACCATTTTCCGAGCCAGCCAAAATTCCGAAGAAAGCACCTCATCCTCATTCAACCAAACGCACCTTAAATGCTCACCAGGAAGCACTCGAGGATGCTGCCATCGAACTAAGGCGACTCATGGATAGAACCGAAAGGATGGAAGAAGACGAGGACCCTAAGCTAGAAGACCAGACACGGTATCTGATCAAAGCGACTGACAATATATTGGAGAATGAGCGAAACATCCTCCACATGCTGGGTAAGAAATCAAAGCGGTTGACCGGATATCTACCAAAAAATCGGAAGCCAAAATCATAGCGGACAGGGATAAAACGATTTCATTCAGGTGCTCCGTATCTTCGGAACATCATGAACATCATTATTCAGATCACCGAAAGGGAGATTGAGGCAGGCGATACCGATGCTCTCGCCCTCATGTTTGGGCGGGCAAAAACACCGAGACGCGGTATTCGCCGTCTGATGGGAAACGTTGAGATCGTACTACCTCCTGATTACTGGGTTTTGCCACTTTGGAAGCCCGAATTCCTTTCGTATTGCAGAAAATTGAGAGGGCGTATCCCACACTTTCTATTCTTCGTCAGTTTGCAGAATGATTTTTATTATCACTATTTTCTGGCTCAGAGCCGTCACCAGTCGTTAGCAGGGGGAGTAACTGGCTCTATTCCCATTGAGATGGGTGTTTTTGCCGGTATCACGAGCACCGAGCGACGTAGCTTTGAGCGATTTGCACTCAAAGAGGCCGAATTGAGACCCGATCAAGCCTCGGAGCGATTTGCCACAATCGCCCAGTATCTTCGCAGTGGAGGTAATAAACTATGAATCCAGAGAAATTAGAAAAATCCAAGGTCGCTGCGGACATCAACACCCGCCAACTTTTTCTTCGCCGGATGCGCGAACCCGGAGTGTCCGTTGAAGAGGTAGCCAAAATCGTTGGAAAACATCACTCCACTCTTTACCGAATGAAAAAAAGGGCCGAGGCGGGTGAAACCTTGATTGATAGACGTCTCATTTCTACCGGCATGCCATCAAAGGTTGATGACATGCGTGCCGGGTGGGCCCTCGCGTTTCTTTCCTCACGCCAGGGAGCATCGCTCTCATTGGCATGCCGGGAACTCAATAAGGTGGCTGAAGCAAATGGCTGGCCTGAAACCAACTACTATGGGCTCTATCGCTACATCGAAAAGATGCCCTCCGATCTTCGTCAACTTCTGGCGGAAGGTTCCAAGTCCATGCTTCTTAAATCGATGCCGGTCGGGCGCCGGGAGAACTACCGGCTACTGGAACTTGTCCAAGGTGATTTTACGGAGTTGCCTATTTGGACACTCGATTTAGCAAATGGGAAGATCTTCAAGCCCTATATGACTGGCGTCATTGAGGCGGCAAGCAGGGTCGTCATGGGTGTGAAGTTTCATAAATCCCCCCCAGATGCCATAGAAGTGGTTGGCACTGTACGCAAAGCATTCCTTCCAAAGGATGATCCCGCCTTTCCCTTCTGGGGGGTTCCTGAAGTCTTCCAGTCTGATAATGGGGGTGTCTTTGTTGGCACTCAACTGACAGAGGCTGCCCAGCGCACCGGCTTCATCGTAGATCCCATTGCCATAGGACAGCCGGAAGAGAATGGGAAAATCGAGCGTTTTTTCGGGACATTTTCCCGTGGATTCCTTGCTCGCCTAGAAGGATACGCCGATCAGTCGAGTGGGAAGGCGAAAGCGGAGAGAGGTGTCATCCCCTATCCTGTTCTCGAACGGCTGGCGTGGAATTATCTCATTGAATATTCAGCAACTGTACATTCGGAAATCAACTCTACCCCATGGGAAAAGTGGCATGAACTAGTGGGAGCCTCAGCCAACCGACTCTTTCCTCGCAAGCATATCGCCGATGGAATGCGAGTCATGCTTGAGGCCGATGTCACCAGAGAGGGAGTTTCCATCGACGGGCGCTATTACAACGGCTCATGCCTCAACGGATTTGTTAAGAGAAAAGTCAGCGTGCTCGTAACCCCTCAGGAATGCGATCAGACCGTTCCCGCCTATTACAAAGGCAAGTTACTCGGAACCCTCCGGCTCGCAACCAAGGTTGCGGATGAAATTAATTCAGGGCGTTTTCCCCGAGCCAAACGCCTCATTAAGTTTCGTAAGGACATGGCGGGAAAGCTCGATGAGCTTCCCCAAGTCAATCATCCGGAAACAGTAAAACCCAAGGAGGCCCAAAAAGTGGCCCGGGCTAATCGGGATAAAAAAGCGAAAGCCGGAAAATCGCTCAAACTAAAGCGCGAAATATGCTAAATTCTACTGACATATTGACGATTCGTTCTCCCGAAGTAATCGTCACCACTCCCTTCATCGAGAAGGCCACCTCCTTCATGTTGGATTGCTGTGGAGTGGGCGGATGGGGATTGATCACTGGTGACAACGGATCGGGAAAAACGATTACCCTTCAACGCCTGGCAGCCCGGTATGAAAAACAGGGGCTAGCAGGGAGTGCTTTTTACTTCTGCTGCCGACCTGCCGAGGGTACCACCCGTGCCGTCAAAGACCTTCTTGCAGAGATGGAGATTGGGGGGGCGCTCATGCAGCAAGGGAACGGTGCCCCTCTACAATTACTCTTCAAAATCGCCTTTCGGGAATTTAAGAGAAGAGATATTCGATTGATTCTTTTTGATGAATCAACCCGATGCGACTCAGAAGCTATCGAGGGGATTGTCGCCCTGTATGACTACATGCGCGAGAAAGGACATCCTTTGACCATTATCCTTGCATCGAATGTCCCTCGCCCAGAATGGGTCGATGCAGTGCCTTCAGCACGTAGCCGCACCCTCGCCATGGTCCAAACCCAGCAGCTGGATATTGATCTGATGCTTGGTGTAGTCAGGGAATGGACAAATGAATTCGCAAAACTTGCCGACTCGTGTGACGACGGAAACAAGGATGCCGCCCACACCGTTGAGGCCATTCATGCGCGGGTTGGCACAAATCTGAGAAGGCTGAACTATTTTGTCCGCCTCTATCTCCGCCACTTTCAGGGAGAAGAGGTGACGCTCGCGAGGGTAAAAGAGGTGTTTGCCAGAATGACAGAGGGGGCAGGATGACAATAATTAAGTATTATAGGAACAGTCAAAAATACCGGCTCCTTGATTCAATTCGGATTCTTTGCAAGGAGCTGAACCGCCCCGTATCGTCAAAGGATGCTGCTGCTTTTTGGAATACCCATCCTGGACTTCGGCCAATTCTGACTCAGGCCATCGGTCAGCTTCTCATAAAATCTTCACGGATCGCCTCGGGCGATACCCCCCGAATTTTCAGAGTTGGACTAATCGGCAATCTCGCCTTTTATGCGCCCGATGCCTCTTCCTATTGGAACGAACGTCTTGAGATCCATCGAAGCATCCTTCGGATCAGATGGCACAACAGGCTTCAAATTCCTTGGCACGCCCAGATGCTTATTGGCGGGAAGTATCATCCCCTGGCTATTTCCGCTTTAACCGGATTCATTGAAGAATGGAGGCGTTTTACCAAGAACCCTGAGAGCGAGACATATGCCGTCAAATCACCGTTTATCCGGATGCTCGACTTTGCAATCCGTGAAGCAGGGAATGTTCTCTGGTGCAGTAACTCCCCGTCACTGATCACCCGCGTTGATGCCGAAAAGATATTGAGAGAGGAATATGCATCACGATTTCCCTTTGTTAACGCCGACTCTCTCAGTGCCAACAAGCATTTGGGGCGGTTGGCATGGCCTCTATCTCCACTCTTTAACTCATCTGGGTTTCTGCCCAAGCAAGCTAGATTGTATTGCGCGGCACGTTGGCCTAATCCCGAAGAGGATTCTGTTCTCGCGTCGGCGAGGTGGCATTGTTTGACTTATACAGATATCGGGTAGTCAATGTTTGGCACCATTAGTTGTTCCGTATGCCATTTCCCATTTACTGCAATAAAAAGTCACTATATTATATTTATTCCTCCAGCCTTGAACTTTACTAACGTTATACGAAACCTTGGTAGGTTTTTCAGCCTTTCGTTCGAAAACACTCTTCCAAGGCAGGATTTATCTGCTTTTTCTGCTTAGCGGCAGGTGATGCAATTCCGATCCATCTGGAAAGCTTGATAAAAATTGTGCTGCGGATTAAAGGAATAATCACTTCATACTCTAATCCTTGGTGTTTTTGGCATTCTTGAATTGGAACATCATCAAGAAGAAGCAGAAGAGTTTTCTTGATTACAGTGGGCAAAGAATATTTTGGACGCGTTTTCCTCATCCACCAACCGTCCCGATAGCGCGAATCGATAAATTCATCAATCCTGATGAGGTTGTTAGGTGTTTCACAGAGAAATAATGCTGCTTCGAGGGATATCTCAAACCAGCGTCTCTTTCTTTTTTTCAAGACGCGATGCACTCATCGGGGCATATAATAAGGCAAAAATAATCGCCAAGCCAAAATACTTACATCCATCGAAAAACTCAGGAGATTTTTTTTCCAATACCGTGGCCAAAACCGCAAATAAAGCAGATAATCCTCCTATTATGCCAAGGTAAGTGCCAGTTGATTCAAAATTGGGCTCGTATAGTTTATTTAGGAGATTTGCTACTGATAGTACTTTTTTAGAGTTTTTCATTTATGCAAATGTAATGTCAATAAGTAATGGTGCTCCAGTGAGGATAATTCACATGCATTCCATGTCAACTAGAACTGAGATGGGGAATAATGACAGTAACGTAACCATTTTTCGAAGCTGGCCATCATAATATTCGAATTGATGCTGAATAATCGAATTAATCGTATTGGAATTAGTAAAGCTTACAATATGAAACCGAGCAAGTAGGTACTCATGCGCATTACTTCCGACTGCAAGAAGCGCTCCATCGGATGGCCGAAATATTTTAACCGATCCGAATCGGTTTGAAGGTTATGATTTAGTCAATTTCAAAAGAATTATTCTTGGCCTGGCGCGCTGCATCCGTTCTATATAAGTTTCCGAAGCGCTTCAGTTCCTGGACTAGGTAGGAGAATCCGCCGTTCTCGGCCAAAGAGCCCTTATTCTCCCATTCAGCCGCTAATTTCAATTCCGTTTTCCCACCATCAGGCGTAAAGACATCTCTGGAATTGAAGATTCTTGTGGTTAGCCCCCTCCTGATTCGGACATGATCTTTCTCATCGAGAACCGTGCAGACAGAATCAATCCAGAGACCGTTCTCCGCGCGAGGAGCGAAGAAAAGCACTGCGCCAATCTTACCGGCAGCAACTTCCCAATGTCCGCTTTCAATAGATCTTGTCTTAACTTCTTGGACCCAGGATGCAAGTGCTCCGGAATCAAAGGATCCGTCTCGCAGCGATCCAGGAGGTATCTGCCATTCTTCCAATATTCGATTGCAATAATAGCTAGTATTCATTGGGTGGTAAACAGCGCTTGCTCCCGTCCTTTTGTTCCCATCGACAAACTGCATAGGCAAAATCACCTTTCAGTCATTCTGGCTCGGAAAGATCCCTGTGGCGACAGTTATGGCAGATCACTCAGGCGAGTGAAGCACACCAGTCAAGTGACCACCCATGGTCACTCGCTCAATCAGTAGAAATGCCACCACACGCCTTCGGCACCCATACCTGAATGGAAAAACTCCGAAAGTTGCGCCGAAAGGACTCCGGATTTCAGTGCAAAACTTACGGTTCTCTTGAGCTCTTCTTGGGTCGAGCAGCGTGGAATTTGCGCAGATATTCGGAGTTTCTGAATGCCCAATTTTCTTGGGTTTCTCTTTTGACTCCGGGATTCAGTGCAAAAAACTCCGAGATTCTACGCAAAGGTTCCTCCGGAATTCACTGCAAGCCGACAGAGGGAGTCAATCTGGTAGAGGATGGAGTCCACCCAGTGGGTGAGCGAGTCAGCCAGCCCCCCCCAAGCGTATTTGCTAGCTGTTGTAGCTGTTCAGACAACTCAATAACACCAAAGGATCAACTTTCTGCTGGCTTCAGATTATGGGTTTAGTCAGTAGATTCACCAACGCATTCGACAGATTTATTTATTCGTCGGCAGAGTGGAGCAAGCCCTCGAAAATGTAGCGACAAGCCGCAATGTCGGAGATTTGAAAGAGCGCCTTGAAATGCTTGCAAAACGCATTACCGGACTCAAGACAGACCTTGACCCATATGCACAAAGAAATCGCTTAGATGCCGCAATCGAGGCTCTATCAACACGTATCACTGGATATGCTCGTCTCCTACAACTTGAACACGCTACGGAAAATATCCGTCTGAATATGCCTTAACGTTTCACCTGAGTCAGAGCACATCGTGATTTCTAGATCGGCAGCTCCCATTACGATCAAATCTGTGTTTCCCTAAAAAACCCTCATTTGTATTGTTGTACCTATGAAAGTCCTCAAATCAGTCGCTCCAACCGACGAACAGCTCAAGATAATTTCGTCAATTGAACCCAAGGTCGAAGTGATTCGTGGGGCGGCAGGCAGCGGCAAGACAACCACGGCTATTCTTCGATTGCGTGGCTTGGTAGGTAATTTTGTGAATCAGAGGAGGCGATTAGAATCTCAGAAACCTGTTCGAGCGTTAGTTTTGACATTTAACCGCACTCTTCGTGGCTACATCGAACAATTAGTAACAGAGCAGATCCACGACGGGGCGAGTGTCCAAATCGAAGTTGAGACTTTTGGTCGCTGGGCGAACCATATATTTAACAGAAGGGGGCTTCTCGATGATGAGGTGCGTTACCGTGCAATTAAGGGATTTGGAGAGAAGATTCCCCTCGAATCAAAACTTCTCTTCTCTGAGGTGGATTATATCCTTGGGTTATACCTTCCAGAGCACTGGACAAATTACCTGACAAGTCCACGAACAGGTAGAGGACAAACTCCACGTATAGACAGACCACTCAGAGAGCGCATTCTGAACGAGATAATCCGACCCTATTCTGATTGGAAAAGAACACAAGCTGCTTGGGACTGGAGCGATATGGAAATTACTTTGGCAACGGAACAACGATGTGATCCATACGACATCATTATTGCAGACGAAACCCAGGATTTCTCCGCCAACCAGATTCGGGCCATACTAAATCACAGGGCGCAGATTAGTGCCGTTACCTTTGTTGTTGATTCGGCTCAGCGTATTTATACTCGTGGATTTACATGGAAAGACGTTGGAGTGGAAGTTGGACCTCTGAATTCGCACCGACTTTCTCGAAATTACAGAAATACATCTCAAATTGCAGCTTTGGCCGCCCCATTAATTCGCGATATCGCCGATGCAGACACAGATGCCACAATTCCAGATCTCAAAACATGCACCAAGAACGGTGTTATTCCTCAGATTTTTCTCGGTAAATTTAACGCGCAGCTAGTGCACGCAATACAATATGTAAAACAGCATATTAATCTAGAAGAAGAAAGCGTCGCATTCCTTCAGCATCTTGGCGGAGCTTGGTTCGATGCAACACGAAGTGCTCTTCATAACGCTGGTCTTTCGTTTGTCGAAATAACGAAAATAAATGATTGGCCTATGGGCTCGGAAAATATTGCACTGAGTACGATACACTCTGCAAAGGGATTGGAATTTGATCACATATTTCTATTAGGACTAAATACCGAGACCTTACCTCATGGAAAGGAAAGAAATGACGATGAATTCTTGAAGTTACGCCGTCTGCTGGCAATGGGTATTTGCCGTGCACGAGAAACCGTGACACTTGGTACTAAACCGGAAGACAGAAGCGATGTGCTCGATCTGCTGGATCCAAATACCTACGAAGAAATACGCCTGTGACTATCAACGACATCATCAAGACTCGAAAAATAGAGGAAGTTCTACATTTTACAACAAACAACGCGCTCGTCGGAATCTTACGACAAGGGCTTTGTAAATCGCGCAAATTGCTCAAGGAGGATGAATCACTAACTTATATCCTAAAACTCAACACGGAGAAGGAGTTTGACCGCGAATGGAAAGGGTATGTCAACTTATCCATTTCTCGCATCAATACAGCTCTGTTCGAATACTCTACACGTGTGAATCACACATTTAAATGGCGAATTCTCTCGTTTTCACCAGAAATCCTTACTCATCCGGGCGTCCACTTCACAACAACAAATAACGCCTATTGGCAACACCTCAAACGGGGAGAAGGCCCAGTCGCCTTGGAAGAGCTTTTTGCTCAGTGTGTTATGGGTAAATATGGGGTTGAAATCAACCGATTACCAAATATGGCGGATAGCTGGACTACCGATGTTCAAGCCGAAGTTTTGTATCCTCAGAGCGTTTCAATGCAGTATCTTACTCGTATATATGTTCGAACCCCTGAAGAAGCTGATTCCGTGTCAGGAAAGTTTGCCACCTTCGAACTGCCGACTATCCCAACAGAAGTGGCCCCCGACAAGTTCTATTGAACAAAACATGAACCATCAAGCGCGAGTCAAAAAAATCATATCCTCCGCGCTTTGGAGCGGATACGGGGATGCGCTAGGATTTATGTCGGAACTGACCGATAAATCCGGGTTGCGACACCGCATTGGATCTGACCGGATTACGGGAACTGTAGCGTGGAGGCGCCGTATCGGAGGCCGATTTGGGGTGAACGCAGAACTCCCGGCGGGCACTTATTCCGACGACACGCAATTGCGTCTTGCTACTGGCCGTGCAATTCGAGGCGACGGAAGCTTCGATATTCAGGCATTTGCGAGGGTTGAATTGCCTGTGTGGAGTTCATATGCACTTGGTGCAGGCCGAGGGACAAGAGCGGCTGCGTCGAACCTAGCCAAGGAAGGCGTCGCGTGGTTCAGTAACTTTTTCCAAGACGAATCAGTTTCGTACACGGCAGGAGGTGGAAATGGTGCAGCGATGCGAATCCATCCTCATGTATGGGCTGCCTCTTTGGATGCGAAGCCGAGTGATTTGATTCTCCCGGTTGTACAGAATACGATTTCAACTCATGGTCACCCAAGGGCGATTGTGGGAGCTTTATTGCATGCGTTCTGCGTGCATTTTGCACTATCCCATGAGTCTTGTCCGTCCATCACCGATCTGCGAGAGATGCTGGCTAAGATGGATGGTTTGGCAGATATTATGGACACCGATGGTGACATATCCTTGGTGTGGGTTCCCACATGGGAAGACCGCACAGGGCAAAAACTTGAGAGGGCCATTGCCGAAACGCTCCAGGAGGCAGTGACAGATCTCGACAAAATTGCACAGTTAGCCGGTCAACCAGACGAAAAATATCTCTCAGCTCTACAAGCAACTGGGTGTTTGGAAGATACTCACCGAGGATCCGGTCTAAAAACGGCCATTCTAGCTGCATTTTTAGCGCACGAGTTTTCTTCGGGGGGGCATCAGGCCGCGTTGCTCACCGCAGCCAACACACTTCAGTCGGACACCGATAGTATTGCATCGATGGCGGGAGCCATTTTGGGTGCAGCATCAAACGATGTTCCTGAAGGTCATCTTGTGGATCGAGCATATATCGAGACAGAAGCTAGGCGACTCGCTGAGATCGGTACAGAAAGGAAGCAGGGGCAATTTAAATATCCTGATCTGTTCAAGTGGAGCCCTCCAAAAACCCAACTTGACGCTGTATACTCTGAACAAGGAAAACTTTATGTGTCTGGATTAGGAGCAGTTGTAGACGAGGGAATGTCGTTCCAATCTGAATCTCGTCCAACGGAATCTTGGCAACTTCTCAAAATGGAGTTTGGTCAAACCTTGTTTATAAAGCGGCGACATGGTTCATCTGGCAGTCGAAAAAAGGTTGCTTCCGCCAAAACAAACATGCCCACAGTCG
>Ga0182012_10002187_pt1 | contig 21269 bp, 15 predicted proteins | sample 612S2SmetaG_FD_120486 | JGI IMG/M metagenome (GOLD analysis project Ga0182012, IMG submission 120486) | Permafrost microbial communities from Stordalen Mire, Sweden - 612S2S metaG | ecosystem: Environmental > Terrestrial > Soil > Wetlands > Permafrost | place: Sweden: Stordalen | collected... | reverse complement strand
ATTGTTTGGGTTCGCCCCGCGCGCCTTCGGCCCGTGACAGTTAATACACTCTTTGAAATAGATCGCTTTCCCCAGGGCAGCCGATGCAGCATCCACCACCTGCCTGTCTTGCGGTCCCGCCGACAATCCACCTGTCGGCTTGCGTGGCACCACGTGGCCAGGGCCAACGGGCCCCAGCGTCGTCGTCAAGTAATCCAATACCTGGTTAAACTCTTCCGGCGTTCCTTTGGCCCCCTTTGAAATCATGTTCGAAATCATTTCGTTCCATTGATCTCGGGTCATGCCGCGGCCCAAGACGATATTGGCCGAATGGCAAGTGCCGCAAATCTTCAAAGCCGTTTCTTTATGCGGGCCGTCCGGCAATTGCGCATACGCCAGTCCGCAGCCAAGCCATAAGCTCAGTATCCACACGATTCGCGGTGTGCTCATAGATACTGTTCAGCTTATCGCGTTACAAATTAATGTCCTGCGCCCATCGGTACCGAACGCAGTGATTCCGCCTTGCTCAACTTCGGCCACGCGAAACCGTAGACCGCCACCAACACGAAGCAAAGCATCGGCACAACGAACCCACGCGACATGTCGAATCGGTCCGCCACCGCGCCCATCAGCTTCGGCAGAACCGCGCCACCCATAATCGCCATCACAATGTACGATGAAGCTCGCTTCGCCCGCGTTCCCAAACCAAAGATGCCCAAAGCAAAGATCGTCGGGAACATCACCGACATGAAAAAATAGCTCAAGAACACACAGACCGCCGACACCCAGCCAAACTTGCAGAACACAATGAACGTCGTCACCACGTTCAGCGCCGCATACGTTCCCAGCACCTTGTGAGCCGAATATTTACGCAACAGCCCAGCGCCCGTGAACCGTCCCATCAGGAAGCAAACGAATGCCAGTGAGGACAAGTTCGATGCACCCTTATCGGTCACCTCCAGGCCCCCGTTTTTCGTCGCAACCAGCCATCCCGACAACCAGTCGCGCAGAATGCCACTGTGAGCCGCTATGGAATTCAATGTTTCACTCCACGAAACTGGAACTGGCGGAAGTTCCGCCGTCATATAGTTGATGAAAAAACTGAAGATCCCCGCCTGAGCCGCAACATAAAAGAACTGCGCCGCAATCGCAAACACAAAATGTTTGTGTGTCCAAATCGAATGCGAAACGTTCGGCGTCGCATCGTCCAAGTGATAGTCATCTTCTGTCTTGATGTCCGGCACCGGCGCAAAATAAAAGACCGCCGCCAGCACAATCACCACCGCCGCAATGCCCAGGTAAGGAATGTAGATCGTCTGATTCCCGGTGCTGTGGCCAAGCTTGTCCGTCTGATAGAAAAACGTGCCAGCCACGATCGGACCGAAAATCCATCCCACGCCATTGCTCGATTGCGCTAAGTTGATGCGCGTGGCCGCGTAATGCGGGTCGCCCAAAACCGTCGTGTAGGGATTTGCAATCGTCTCCAAGAACGTCAAGCCCGTCGCAATTAAGCAAACCCCAGCCAAAAAAGCTACGAATGCGCCTGTTGCCGAAACTCCACCGCTCTGCACCATATTGCTGATATGCGTCGCTGGCAGAAACCAAAACCCGCCCAAACCCACAATCAGCAATCCAGTAATGATCCCTCCCTTATAGCCAAGTTTCGTCGCTAGCCAACCCGCCGGAATCGACATCAGAAAGTAGCCCAGGTAATGCGCAAACTGTACCGACGCCGATTGCGATTTCGTCAAATGCAATTCATTCTGAAAGTGCTTGTCCATCGTGTCAATCAAGCCATTGCAGAATCCCCAGAGCAGAAACAAAGAGGTGACAAGAATAAACGTGAACATGACATTCTGGCCCTCGTTCGTAATGAACAGGCCTTTCTTTTGCGCAACAGTGGTGGTTTCCATTTCCACCTGATACTGTATCGTTGACGTATTCGATATGCAAACAGCCCCGTTTAGAGCTGATCAAGTAGGCAGCCTTCTTCGTACCGAAGAGTTGAGAAAAGCCCGCGCCGCCAAAGAAGCCGGCACTATCGACAATGCCGATCTCCAAGCCATCGAAGACAGCGAAATCAAGAGGATCATCGCCCGCCAAGAAGAGATTGGTATGCGTGCCGTCACCGATGGCGAATTCCGCCGCTCCATGTGGCATTACGATTTTCTCGAACGCCTGGATGGCGTCGAAGCCTATCAATCTGATCAAGGCATCGCCTTCAAAGGTGGAATCGCTACAAAAGCCAAAGGTCTCCGAGTCAATGGCAAAATCGGTTTCTCCGATCATCCCATGCTTGACCATTTCCGATTCTTGAAAGAGAACGCGCACGTGACGCCGAAGATGACCATTCCTTCGCCCAGCGTTCTTCACTTTCGTGGTGGGCGCAAAGCGGTCAGCGAAACCGTTTATCCCGATATGGCCGATTTCTTTCGAGATCTCGGCCTCGCTTATCAGAAAGCCGTGCATGCTTTCGCCGATGCTGGTTGCCGCTACTTGCAGCTCGACGAAACCAATCTCGCTTACCTCTGCGATCCGGAACAATGCAACATGCTACGCGCCCGCGGCGACGACCCCGACAAGCTGCCCCTCGCCTACGCAGAAATGATCAATACAGCTATCGCGGGCCGTCCCTCGGACATGCGCATTACCATGCATCTCTGCCGTGGCAACTTCCGCTCTAGCTTTATCGCGACTGGCGGTTACGAACCTGTGGCCGATGTGCTCTTCAATCGCATCAATGTAAACGGCTACTTCATGGAATGGGATACCGATCGTGCTGGCGGCTTCGAACCCCTGCGCTTGCTACCAAAAGGTAAAATGGTGGTGTTGGGCCTCGTTACCTCCAAAACCGGCACGCTTGAATCGAAAGACGATCTGAAGCGCCGTATCAATGAAGCCGCGCGCTTTGCCGATATGGATCAGCTCTGTCTCAGCCCGCAATGTGGCTTTGCTAGTACAGAAGAAGGCAACACCCTTGCTGAGGCGGAGCAGTGGGCCAAGTTAGGCAGAATTGTCGAAGTTGCACGCGAATTGTGGGGCGGTGCTTAAGTTAGCCGCTCTCCTCGTTTTCTCGGCCGCGCTCGTTCCCGCGCAGTCTCCTGAATCCGAGGCTTGTTCCAATAACATCTGTCGACTAGTTGAGCACGGCCGCTCGACAGATCTCCACTTCCCCGATTTCGTAGATTTCCGCAGCCGCCTCGTCGCTTTCTACGCACCCGCTTACTCTCCTGCATGGCTCACCGACAACGGCCTAACTCCACAAGCATTCGCTATGATCGCCCTCCTCAAGGCCTCTGAACTTAAGGGACTTAAACCCGAAGACTATAATGCGGATCTATGGGATGTGCAAGTTGCCCATCTCGATCGTTCGCAGTTCGACGTCTGCCTGACTGTTTCGCTGATGCGTTATTTGGCCGACCTACACTTCGGCAAAGCGAATCCTGGTTTCTTCCACCTTGACCCCAAGTACAAAGATTTCGACATTCCCAACTTCTTACGGCTGAAACTCATGAATTCGGCTGATCCCGAAGCCATAATCGCGGCGGAGGTCGAGCCCCCTTATGCAGGCTACAAGCGCACCCAAAAGGTTTTGGCGGATTATCTTGTCAAAGCGCGCGCACCGGAAACGAAACTGTCCGATGTGGTCGCCACTGTTGAACCTGGAAGCCCATACGCGGAGGTGCAGATTCTCTCTCAACGTCTTGAGCAACTCGGCGATCTGTCTGCTCCCGTAAATGAAACGGAATACCGTGGCGCTCTAGTTGATGCCGTAAAGCATTTCCAGTCCTGCCACGGTCTCGAACCCGACGGCCGCCTCGGCAAAGCCACCATTGAACAATTAAACGTTCCGTTGTCTCAGCGCGTAGTGCAACTTCGTCTCTCCCTCGAACGCTGGCGCTGGGTCCCTCATTACTTCCCGCATCCTCCCATTGTTGTGAACATTCCCGAGTTCACTCTCCGCACGTTAGACAGCAATTACGAAACAGATCTTGAGATGAAAGTAGTAGTCGGTTCTTCATATGAAAATCAAACACCTGTTTTCTCCGCTGATCTCGGCTACATTACCTTCCGGCCCTACTGGAATGTTCCCCGCAGCATTCTTGAAAACGAAATGTTGACAAAACTCGATCAAGATCGCAGCTATCTCGCCACTCACCGTTACCAGTTGGTCAACTTGTCCGAAAAAATCATCCCCACTCCGAACGGTTTGACTGATGCCATGATCAAGGGCCTGAGTAACGGACGATATCGAATACGTCAAATGCCAGGCCCTGACAACGCGCTAGGTCTCGTTCGTTTCGGTATTCCCAACGAACACAACGTTTATCTCCACGACACTCCGTCCCAAACGCTTTTCTCCAAGGCCCGCCGCGATTTCAGTCATGGCTGCGTGCGCGTTGAACATCCAGTGCAGCTAGCCGAATGGAGTCTGCGCGGAACAGATTCCTGGACCCAGCCGAAAATCCGTGCTGCCATGCATGGCCTGAAAACGTTTCAGGTGAATCTCAATAATCCTATCCCTGTGTTGTTGGTTTATGCCACGGCTGTTGTCTTGCGCAACGGTGAAGTTCACTTTGCGTCAGACATTTACCTGCAAGACGCTTTGCTTGAAAATCGTTTGGCGCAAGGTTATCCCAGTCGCACCACTGAATAGGGATGCTATCTGCTCAGACTCCATACTACCTGTTTGCCCTGTTCCAGCCAGCTCGGAATCGATTTCCCGTAATAAGTCTCCAACGGTGTTCTCCGCAGCTTCATCGTCGGAGTGACAAATCCCGTATCGATCGTCCAGTGATCCGCGGTCAGCACAATAAATGCTAAATGTTCGTGAGCTTCCACTCTCTTGTTAATTGCATCTAGCAAGTCGCGGAAGGATGTCTCGAGTGCATTTCGCCCGGCTTCGTTCGACGATTGAATCAACGCTTCACGAGTCAGCACAACCACTGCACCTGGTGCTGCCAATTCCGAACCCAGAACCAAACAATTCTCTACCGCAGGATGTGCGCTCACCAGCGCTTCGATTTTCGAAGGTGCAACATATTTACCCTTCGACGTCTTAAACTGTTCTTTGATTCGCCCCGTAATCTTTAGCCAGCCATCGTCCGTGAGTTCGCCCAAATCCCCGGTTCGAATAAATCCATCGTCCGTGAAAACTTGCCGCGTGTCCTCCGGATTCTTGTAATAACCCACCATGTTCATCGGACTGCGCAGTAATACCTCGCCTATCTCGGATATCTTCGTCTCAACGCCAGGCGTATTCTTGCCGCAATAACCCAGACGACTCTCGCCATTCGGCGCAGTGTGAGTAATGCCTGTTTCTGTTGTACCGTAGCCTTCCGTCAAAGGAAGTCCCAGCGAACGGAACCACTTCAGCAAGTCCCCGGGTATCGGCGCTGAACCGGAGGCAGCGAACTTCACATCACTGAAGCCCATCCCCTTCAAAACAGCTCTGCGGACCAGCGTATTGATCAGAGGTATAGCTAGCAGCCCATCCAGCGTTTGGCGCGAAATCTTTTCGAACACCTTCTGCTGGAACTTCGTGTACAACCTAGGGACAGAAAAGAAAACCGTCGCCCGCGCTCGTTTCAAGTCCGTCAGGAAAGAGGCTGTACTTTCCGTGAAAAACAAATTCCAGGAATAATAGATCGCCGTCGTTTCCGTCAGGCTACGTTCTGCAATATGAGCGAGCGGCAGGTACGAAAGTTCCCGCTGGCGTTCTTCCCCTGAAACCTGTGCGATTGCCTTTGCCAGATAAGGGAACGTCAGAAAACGGTGCATGGCCCCTTTGGGTAATCCGGTGGTGCCTGATGTGTAGATCACAGTAGCAATTTCTTCGGCCCCGCGCGTCGGTTCACCACTAATCGGTTCTGTTGTCTGCACGATTTCATTCCAGTTCATTCCGTCCGACCATGACGAATTCGGAAAGCGGATACAGTAAATGCCGGCCGGAACCGTTTGTTGTGTGATGTCCGCCGTATCCAGCGGCCCAATAAAACAAGCAACCGGATCGCAGTGCGCAAACAAATCACGTGCCGACTGAGGCGTCAGGGAGGGATAGATCGGAACCGTGACGTGCCCAGACATCCAGATAGCGAGTTCGGCAAGAATCCACCATGAACAATTCTTCGAATAAATAACAATGCGGGAACCCGAGGGCCATTTTTGAGCAATCAAATGATTGGCCATCCGTCGCGCTTCCTCCGCAGTTTGCGTCCACGTCCAATCGCGCGCGAGCCCGTTTATCGGCTGAGTGAGAAAAACTTCGTCTGGCCTGGTTTTCTCCCAGTGATAAACGCGGTCGAGCGGCAAATGAATCATGCAGGTAACTCAGTTTGCTTAGGAGGAAGTGACCTTGCGGCAATCTGTGCGATATCCAGCAACTGCGGCGGTGTGCTCGAAGTGGCGGAAAGAGCATCACGCAGCATTGTATTGCAGAATGGGCATGCTGCTCCCACAACACTAGCGCCGGTGGCGGCCAACTCTTTTGCGCGCGCGTGACTCACTCGCTCGCCCTTTTCTTCGCCTAAGAAAGCCAATCCTCCGCCAGCTCCGCAGCAGAAACTCCGTTCGTGGTTTCGCTCGGCTTCTATGACTGTGCCCGAAAGCGCAATAACTTGCCTGGGCTCATCGTACACGTTTCTGTAGCGGCCTAAGTAGCAGGGGTCATGAAAGACAACATCCAACCCTTTACTCTGTGGAAGCTTGTCTTTGTGCCGCGCCATAAACTCGCTGTGATGTTCAATCTCGGGCGGCGCCCCGAAATCCTTCCAGTCAGTCGAAATCGTCCTTACACAGTGTGGGCAAATTGAGACGATCTTCGTAACTTTGTTCTGTTTTATATTTTCTAAATTCTCTTCTGCGAGCTGTTGGAATACCAGATCGTTTCCCAGGCGCCGCGCCGGATCGCCTGTGCACTTTTCCTTCTTGAGGACACCGAAGGTGGCCCCTAGATGGTTCATAACGTGCGCGAACGATGTGATGATATCGCGTCCCTGCGGATCATATCCCCCCATGCATCCCAGCCACAAGCAATATTCCTGCGTTCCGTCAAACATGGGAAATTGCTGCTTTTGTATGAATTTGGTCCGTTCATTACTCGAAAGTCCCAACGCATTGCCATTCTTCTCCATGGCCAGAAACAGCTTCGTTCCGTAATCGTCCTCCCACGCGCCGGTATTCACACTGCCGCGCCGTAGACCAATAATGATCGGCAAATGTTCAATTCCCACCGGGCACTGAAATTCGCAGGAACCACAAGTCGTGCACTGAAACGCCGCTTCTTGCGAGTTGTACTTGCCCAGTAACGGTTCCTCCGACTTAGGACCTAGGTCATTCAGGTAACTGCGAACCCCGAGAATAATCTCTTTCGGATTCAACTCCTTTCCTGTATTGGCTGCAGGACAGTGTTCCGTGCACCGCCCGCACTCCACACATGAATACGCTTGCAAGGAAACTAGTTCTGTAAGGTCGGTACCCTTCACCAATCCGAAATCGTCATCTCCTTCCAGCTTAGGAATCGCGCTGAATTCACCTCGTGAAAGAAAAACGGTGAGTGGGCTCAATACCAAGTGAAGATGTTTGGTGTGTGGAATAAGGGGAAGAAAAACTAAAATCGAAAGCGAGTGTAGCCACCACAAAGTCTTCGCCGTGCCGCTCGTGCCTGGAACAAAAAATGCACCGAGATAGGTCACCATCAAGAGGAAAATCAAGAACGCGATGAATCCTGATTCATAAGAAACTTTCTTTCCCAGCCAGATCGGATGGACGACAAATCGCCTGATAAACAAACCGAAGATTGAAAAGGCAACGAGCAAAGCAAAGAGCGCCGCGAAATCGTAATAGAAGCGGCCGAACAAGCCATCGGGTGACAGAAAGCCTAAGCCAAAACCAGCCGCAAAATGGTTAAGCGAAACAAGGGCGAAAATGCAAAATCCCCAGAATACAAAAGCATGAGCTAAGCCAGGCAGTGGGCGCTGCTGAATCACCTTGGCTTGGCAGATCACTTCCCAGAAAAAATCCCAGACTCGCTTTCCAACATTTCCAATCTTGAAATTTGGGTCTTTCTTCGAAGCCCGTATCCGCGCCACAACTTGGCCGAAACGAGCCCAGAAGAGGCCAAGCGAAGCTACGACGAACATCCCCAGGAGCACCATCTCCCAAGTTGAGAAATGCGTGGGTTCCGCATAGCTGAAAGTCAGTAAAGCGAGGACGTTGCAAGCAACCATTGAGTGCCACCGGAAGGGCCAGGAAAATGACCCCTTGCGTTTTTCTTACCGATGAGTAAGATATCAAGAGGGAGATGTCTCTGTCAATAGCGGGCCGAAAACGAAGCAAGCCTTCTGCCAGGAAGACGCCACCGCCGGAACCGCTGGCGTATTTGGCTGCTTTTGCAGACCGTCGCCGCGACCCCGACGGCAAGAAAGAAGCGGTTCTCCAGACTGCCGTGCAGATGTTTATCGAGAATGGTTATCGGCAGACCTCCTTGGACGACGTAGCCAAAAAACTGAAAATTACCAAGCCGGCGCTCTATTACTACTTCCACAATAAAGAAGAACTCTATCTGGAATGTTACCGGCGTGGCATTGCTCTAACTCAGCAGAGCTTAGAGAGAATCCGCTCTCATCAAGGCCCTGGTTTGGAAAAAGTGGCCGGTTTCATTCAAACCTATACCGTGATCATCGCTCGCGATTTCGGGCGCTTTCTGGTTCGACAAGATGATCGCGAACTATCGCCAAAGGCCCAAGCAGAAGTACGTGCAGAGAAGCGCAAAATTGACCAAAGCCTTCGCTCCTTCATTGAGCAAGGTATTGCCGATGGCTCAATTCGGCCGTGCAGCGTTCGACTCATATCCTTTTCGATAGCCGGCGCCATTCATTCCCTTGCAACTTGGTTTGAACCTGGAGGTTCGTTGACAGCAGAGGAAGTGGCCATCGAATTCGCCCAGACGTTGACCCAGGGCGTCGCAAACCGTCGCTCGGCCAAGTTACGAATTCCAGATTTCGAACCTCTTCAGATTTGCCAAAAACTTTCAAACGGAGAAATGCGGAGTTAGCCCTCCTGCTAATAACTTTCAGCCATGATCGCCGAAACACTTGAAAAGACAACCGCCCGCTCAACGCCAATCAGTGCTTACTTGATTCGAAAAGTGGGCGTTCTAGGCGCGGGCAACATGGGTTCTCGCATTGCGGCCCACTTTGCCAATGCAGGTACGCCCGTCGTTCTGCTTGATATCGTGCCTCCGAACGCACCCCCGGATAACAAAGCGGCACGTAACGGAATCGTAAACGCTGCGCTGGACGGTTTGAAGAAATCTAAGCCTGCGGCGTTTTTCGACCCTGCTAATATTCGCCTCATTCAAAACGGCAATTTTGAAGATGATCTCGAACTTCTTCGTAGTTGCGACTGGATCATCGAGGTTGTAGCAGAGAACCTGGAGATCAAGCGCACACTCCTCGCAAAAGTGAATCAATTCCGCCGCGCCGATGCCATCATTACTACCAACACCAGCGGCTTACCCATCTCGCAGATTGCCGAAGGCATGGACGCCGGCTTCAAGAAGCACTGGTTCGGCACTCACTTTTTCAATCCACCTCGGTACATGCGCCTATTGGAGGTCATCCCTACACCGGACGCCGACCCGGGGGCGATCGCCGCGGTAGAACAGTTTGTCGATAAACGCCTAGGCAAAGCAGTTGTTACCGCCAAAGACACGCCGAACTTTATCGGCAATAGGATTGGAACGTTCGCCATGATGAACGCCGTCCGCATTATGCAATCGATGGATATGTCCATTGAGGAGGTCGATGCTCTCACCGGCGCGACTCTGGGCTGGCCGAAATCCGGAACCTTCCGCCTGAGTGACATGGTGGGCATTGATGTCCTGGCTCACGTAGCAAAGAACTTCTTCGAACGCGTGACAGACGAACGGCCCGATGTTGCACCACCCGCATTTATCGGCCAGATGCTTGAACGGAAATGGCTGGGCGACAAAACCGGGCAAGGCTTCTACAAAAAAGTGAAAGGCAAAGACGGCATCGAGGACCGCCTAGGACTTGATTGGAAAACGCTCGAATATCGGCCATCCGTTCGTGTCAAGTTTCCCTCCCTTGAGTTAACCAAGAATACCGATTCGGTCGCTGAGCGTTTGCGGATGGTGCTGGCGAACGATCCCAAGAAAGATCGCGCCGCCGCGTTCTATTGGCAAGTTCTGCCGGAGTTGTGGAACTATGCTGCGAATCGCGTGCCTGAAATCTCCAATGACATCGTCGGTATCGATGAAGCCATGAGGAACGGTTTCAACTGGGAACTTGGTCCATTTGAAATGTGGGATGCCGCGGGTGTTACAGCTACTGCGGAGAAGATGAGATCGGCTGGCGTGACTCTCGCGCCCGCTGTCGAGAAGCTTCTACAAAGCGGCAACACTGGTTGGTATCAAGATGACTTAACCGTTCCGTCCGGTCGCCAATTCTTTGACGTTGCCAGCGGAACCTATAAACCAGTGCCAGCGACAGAGGGCGTGACTTCTGCCGCGATTCTTAAGAAATCTCACGGCGTCGTAAAGAAGAACGCCGGCGCGTCTTTGATCGATTTGGGTGATGGCGTGGCCTGCATCGAATTCCACAGCAAAATGAATGCGATTGGCGGAGACATCGTTTCCTTGATCACACAAACACTCAAGCCTGGGAGCGATGTCCTTGCTCAGTTCGACGCGTTCGTGATTTCAAACGATAGTGACAATTTCTCCGTCGGCGCCAACGTGATGCAGTTGTTGCTCGGCATTCAGGAACAGGATTGGGACGAAATTGATTCTGGAATTAGAGCATTTCAGAAGATGACCCAAGCCATCAAGTTCTGTCCGAAGCCCGTTGTTGTTGCGCCGTTTGGTATGTGCTTGGGTGGAGGCTGTGAGATTTCGCTGCACGCTGCCGCCCGTCAGCCGCACGCGGAGTTGTACATGGGCTTGGTGGAGACCGGAGTGGGCTTGGTGCCAGGTGGCGGCGGTTGCAAAGAAGTTGCCTTGCACGCAATTGATACAGCCGCTGCTGTTCGTGAAGGTGGCCGGAATGAGTCTGTCGAATTGATTGAATCTCTGCGTCGCGGCTTCGAAAATATCGCGATGGCAAAAGTGTCAACGTCGGCGGCTGAGGCTCGCACCATGGGTTATCTCTCAGCGACCGATCTCATCACTATGAACTGCGAACGGGTCTTGCTGGACGCCAAAACTCGGGCTCGCGAGTTAGCGGATGCTGGTTACTCTGCACCTTTGCCGCGGACCGATATTCCCGCTCCAGGCGAAAATATTCTGGCTACTCTCAAGATCGGTGTCCGTTTGATGCGCGAAGGTGAGTACATCAGCGATCACGATGTGAAAGTTGCCAATCATGTGGCTAATGTTCTGTGTGGGGGCAAGGTCACCCCAGGCACCCCAGTGAGCGAACAGTATTTTCTCGACCTGGAGCGTCAGTCATTCCTCTCACTGTGTGGTGAGAGAAAAACGGCCGAGCGGATTGCACACACCTTGAAAACCGGAAAGCCACTGAGGAACTAGTGATGAAAAATGCTGTCATTGTAAGTGCTGTTCGTACCGCAGTCGGCAAAGCTCCCAAGGGTGCGCTACGCTCTACACGGCCTGACGACTTAGCCGCCATCGCCATTAAGGGCGCGTTAGCTCGCGTGCCACAACTTGATCTCAAAGAGGTGGAGGACGTGATTATCGGCTGCGCCATGCCCGAAGGGGAGCAGGGTATGAATGTGGCGAGAATTGCCGCGCTGCGCGCAGGCTTGCCCATCGAGTCTGCTGCATTCACTGTTAATCGCTTTTGCGCATCCGGTTTGCAATCGATCGCGCTTGCCGGTGATCGTATTCGCGCAGGTGGTGCCGACGTGATTGTCGCAGGTGGTGCAGAATCCATGTCCATGGTGCCAATGACTGGCAACAAGCCATCTATGAATCCGTGGCTCGAAGAAAACTACCCGGGCACCTACACTTCCATGGGCTTGACCGCCGAACGAGTGGCCAAACATTATGGCATCTCACGCGAAGAGTCGGACGAGTTTGCTCTCGCGAGTCACAAGAAGGCATTGGCTGCGCAGGCGGCCGGTAAGTTTGACGATGAAATTGTGACTGTGCCTGTGAGCTTCACGGTGCCTGACGAAAAATCTAAACTCAAAACTACAGAGACCCAATTCAAGACCGACGAGGGTCCACGCGCCGATACCTCTCTCGAAGCTCTTGCCAAACTTAGACCAGCATTTCATGTGAAAGGAGTGGTGACCGCCGGAAACTCTTCCCAAACCTCCGACGGCGCAGCAGCGGCCGTAATTATGTCAGAAGAGCGAGCCGCGGCGCTAGGGCTGAAACCTATGCTGCGCTATCTTTCGTTTGCTTACGCGGGCTGTATGCCGGAAGAGATGGGAATTGGTCCGGTGTATGCCATTCCGAAAGCACTCAAAATGGCCGGATTGACGCTGGACCAGATTGACCTGTTCGAACTGAACGAAGCATTCGCAGCTCAGTCATTGGCAGTGATCAAGACGCTTGGGATTGATCGCGAAAAAGTAAACGTGAATGGCGGTGCGATTGCGTTAGGCCATCCGCTTGGCTGCACGGGCGCAAAGCTTACTGCTACGCTCTTGCGTGAGATGGACCGCCGGAAATCGCGCTACGGCATGGTGACCATGTGCGTGGGTGGGGGCATGGGAGCTGCAGGCATTTTTGAACGTGTGAATTGAGATCAGAGAGGAGAACAATAAATGGTAACGAGCGTAGAAACAAAAGTGAAGGCGGCCAAAGGCGGCAGCTTCCTCATTCAAGCCACCCAGGCGGACGAGATATTTACGCCTGAAGATTTCACGCAGGAACAGAAAAGCACCGCGAAGACGGCCAGTGAATTTGCCACGAACGAAGTGTTGCCCGCTGCGGCAGAGATCGAAGAGAAGAACTTTAAAGTCACAAAAGGCTTGATGCGCAAGGCGGGCGAGTTAGGCCTGCTGGCTGTTGATATTCCTGAAGCTTATGGTGGTTTGGAACTCGATAAGGTGACCTCCGCGCTAGTGGCAGAATCACTCAGCAAGAACGGTAGCTTCTCTGTCGCGTTCTCGGCGCACACTGGAATCGGCACGCTGCCCTTGGTTTGGTACGGTACTGAGGAACAAAAAAAGAAGTACCTCCCGAAACTCGCGAGTGGTGAGTGGGTAGCGGCCTACGCTTTATCGGAGGCCAGCTCCGGCTCCGACGCCATGAACATTCGCACCAAGGCCACGCTCTCGCCTGATGGCAAAGAATATATTCTGAACGGCGAAAAGATGTGGATCAGTAACTGTGGCTTTGCTGATCTCTATACAGTCTTCGCCAAGATCGACGGAGAGAAGTTTTCAGCCTTCTTGATTGAGCGCAACGCTCCTGGTCTTTCGGTTGGCAAGGAAGAACACAAGTTGGGCATTCGCGGCTCTTCCACTTGTCCGCTGATTTTGAATGATTGCCGCGTGCCGGTGGAAAATCTTCTGGGCGAAGTCGGCAAAGGTCACCACATAGCGTTCAACATCCTTAATATCGGCCGTTTCAAGCTCGGTGCGGCCGCCGTGGGCGGAGCGCGCACTTCGTTCCAGCACGGTTTGCAATACGCGAAAGAACGCAAGGCTTTCGGCAAACCCATCTGTGAGTTCGGACTCATCCAAGAGAAACTAGCTGACTGCGCCACGGGCATCTACGTCGGCGAGTCACTCAGCTACCGTACAATCGGCATGATCGATTCGGCCTTATCCGATGTCGACCATCACTCCCCCACGGCATCACGCGACATTCAAAAGCGAATTGAAGAGTACGCCGTTGAGTGTTCCATTCTCAAGGTTTGGGGATCGGAGATGCTCGATATGGTGGTTGACCATGTTGTTCAGATATACGGAGGATTCGGCTATGTGGAGGAGTATCCAGCTACTCCCGCCTATCGAGATGCTCGGATCAATCGCATCTTCGAAGGCACGAACGAAATTAACAGGCTGATTATCACCGGTTGGTTAATGAAGCGCGCCGTTGCTGGGCAGCTGCCACTGCTTCCCGCCATCAAACGCATCATGGACGAAGTGATGGAAGGGCCGATACCGAGCGAGGATTTAGAAGGCTCGCTTGCAGCCGAACGGAAAATGTTGGAATGCGCGAAGAAGTTGAGCCTGTTCGCAGCCGGCGCGGCTTCGCAGAAGCACATGACTGATTTACAAGACCAGCAAGAAATTATGGGCGCTCTGGCCGATACCATCATTGAGGTCTACGCTTTGGAATCGTGCCTGTTGCGGGCGGAAAAGTTGATCAGCCGTAATGGTGAAGCAGGCGCAAAAAACGCCATCGCTATGACCAAGTACTATGCAGCTAAGGCTTTACAAATTGTGGAAGTTTCCGCGCGCAAAGTGATTGCCGCTGTCGCGGAGGGCGATATGCTACGAACGCAAGTCGCCATCCTCCGTCGCTTGGCAAAATATGAACCCCTGAACACCGTGGCACTCACTCGGCAGATTGCTAAACAGATGTTGGCTGCCGGACGCTATACCATCTAGTAGAAAAATGAACAGGACCGGCCAGTCACGACCGGTCCTTCTCGCTGCACAGCTCAAGTGCCTATTTGTATGCCGTCTTCGCATGGGCAGTCATAGGTTCCGACTGCGTCTTGTAAAATTCATCAAGTTGCTTTTCGGCTTCTTCTTTCTTTATGCCGTAGCGCTCCTGGATTCGACCAATGAGCTGGTCGCGTTTCCCGGCGACTTGAGTAAGGTCATCGTCAGTCAGCTTTCCCCACTTTTCTTTCACCTTTCCGGAAAATTGTTTCCAGTTGCCTTCAATTTGATCTGAGTTCATTCTATGAACCTCCGCATACTCTCAGTGCACTTTGGAAGCCATCAACATCAGCCCGTTAAATCAACGCCTGCGAATGCACTTTACTGAACGGTCGTGTCAAAACGACAAATCCCTGATACCTTTTGTTGTAGTTAAAAAGAGGGCCAGTCGACTGGAGGGAGACTAACTCTCGCTGGCCCATTCAAAAACTTTGATAATGTCGAACGGGAGCCGTCCGAAGCACAACTCAAGGATTTTGAATGCAGGTTTGCGACCATATGGATGGTCACCATACAAAAAATTCTCGTGCGCTATGTCTAAGATTTCCAAAGCTGTGTCTATCACCGCAGTTCTTGTGGCCGGCGGTGCAGTCTTACTTTTCGTAATAGCAAGAATTTTCGCTGCGAGATTTGAGCCCGAGGTTCGCCAGCGTGTCGTCCAGTATTTGCAGCAGCGCTTTCAAAGCGATGTTGAACTCGCAGATCTACAGATACGGATTCCAAGGCTCTCCCCAGTCGGCCTCTTGTTGCGAAGGGGTTCGGGAACAATGGCGCACATCGAAGGTCATAAACTTTCCATGAACCGCCGAGGAACCCAAGATGCACCGCCCATTTTCGCGGTTGATTTCTTTTCCTTTGATTTGGATCTAGGAATGCTTCGGCAAACTCAACCTCGCGTACCCCATGTGACATTGCAAGGAATGGCAATTGTTGTGCCTCCCAAGAATGAGCGGCCGCATTTGAACGGCGGGAAGGGAACGAGCGCGAACAACGTGGTCATAGAGGTGATCGACATTTCCAACGCCCGTTTAGTAGTGATGCCGAATCGCAAGGATGCCAAGCCGCTCGAATTTAATCTGGAACAGATTCATCTCACATCTGCCGGGGCCAACGAAAAACTTTCGTATCAAGCTTTGCTCACCAATCCCCGGCCTCCAGGGCAGATCAGGTCACAAGGTAAATTTGGGCCATGGAACAGCGACAATCCGGGCGACACTCCGCTGGAAGGAGATTACGATTTTTCACACGCTGATTTGAGCGTCTTCACAGCAATCTCAGGAACATTGCATTCCAGCGGACACTTTGTCGGGACGCTATCCGCGGTCAGAGCGAGGGGCGAAGCGACAGTTCCTGATTTTCGACTCAAGACTAGTGGAAATCGTGTTCCGCTTCAGACGCAATACGACGTGCTTGTCGACGGAACAAATGGCAATACAATTCTGCAGCCAGTGCATGCGCGTTTGCGAAACACGATGTTTCAAACGAGGGGTGGCATTATCAAGCATGAATTGGACGGCCGGCGCGCCATCAATTTTGATGTTGAGATGCCGAACGGGCATATCGAGGATTTGTTGTTGCTCGCGGCGAAGGGCAAGCCATTCATGGCGGGGCTGATTCGCATGAACGCTAAGATATCCATTCCGCCGCTCGCTGGCGGCATTAAAGAAAAACTACTTATTGCCGGAAACTTCGATATTGCGCAGGGCAACTTCCTCCGTGATGCAGTTCAAGATAAGGTGGACGAGTTGAGCAGGCGGGGGCAGGGAAAGCCCAGTGACCGGAATGTTGATAACGTTTTCTCACGCATGACCGGTACGTTCCGGCTCGAAAATCAAGTCATGACTTTCAGTCGGCTAAGTTTTGTAGTGCCGGGTGCGGATGTGGGGCTGCACGGCGACTACCGCATGGTGGACGATGTTCTCGATTTCCACGGAGATCTCAAATTACAGGCCAAAGTTTCAGAGACACTTGTGGGCTGGAAGCACTGGCTGGCCAAACCGCTCGATCCATTCTTCGCCAAGAACGGAGCTGGAACATTTCTAAAGATTCAGGTAGTGGGCAACGCAGCCAAACCTTCGTTTGGCAGGGACCGCTCTCCTTAGTAAATTCAGGCGGGCGCTTCTTCTGCTTCAAGACTATATTGCTTAAGCTTCACATGCAAGGTCTTCGCGCTTATGCCCAGAATGCTGGCAGCACGGGTTTTGTTGTTACCCGTATGCGTTAACGTTGCCCGTATGAGTGCTTGTTCTGCTTCATCGATCGTGAGGCCCACGTTGATATCTAACTCGGAGTGAGGGGCTGACTTGAAGATCGTCCGCTGCGGAGATGTTAAGTGGCCTTCACCGATAATGCCCTCACCCGCTAAAATCACCGCCCGTTCCAGGACATTTCTAAACTCACGGATGTTCCCCTCCCAGGTACGTGACTTGAGTTGCGCCATGGCTGTGCGATCGATATCTACGACCTTCGTCCCATGTTTCGTATTCAGGCGCTCAATCAGCGCAGCAGCCAAAATGGGTATATCGGTTAGTCGTTCACGCAGCGGTGGCAGCTCAATGTGAAAAACACCGAGGCGGTAAAAGAGATCTTCACGGAGTTTGCCCTCCGCGATGGCATTCTTTGGATTGCGATTGGTGGCCGCGATGATTCGAACGTCAGCCTTCAGTTCCTGTTTGCCGCCGATGCGCCGATACCGAAAATCTTCTAAAACACGCAACAGTTTTGCCTGCATAGAGACGGGCATTTCAGCGATTTCATCCAGAAAAAGCGTGCCGCACTCCGCCATTTCAATGCAGCCCATACGCCGTTCTACCGCGCCAGTGAACGATCCTTTTTCGTGTCCGAATAATTCACTTTCGATTAGAGTTTCCGGCAATGCGGCGCAGTTGACCGCAATAAATGGATAAGCGCTTCGCTTGCTGAGCGCATGAATCGCCCGAGCCACCAGTTCCTTGCCGGTGCCGCTTTCACCTGTGATCAGAACAGGAGCCGTCGTGGGAGCAACCTGCCGAAGCATGCCAAAAATATTACGCATGCTCTCGGATTGCCCTACCATCTCACCCAGCGCTCCATGTAGAGTGAGCTCGCGTCGCAGCTCATGAACCTCGCTCTGCAAGCGACCGTGAGCGGAGGCTCTGTCCACCAGGAGCTTCAAAGATTGCGCGTCCACGGGTTTTTCGAGAAACCAATATACGCCCAACTCATGGACCGTCGCGAGAGCGAGATCCATGCTGCCGTAAGCTGTTAGCACCAATGTAGGCGGAAGCGCGCCCTCGGCTTTCAGTTTGTGGATGAGTTCCAACCCATCCATCTGGGGCATGCGAAGATCTGTAATCATGACCGAGATAGATTCGGCTCCCAAAACTTCAAGAGCCTGAACGCCATTCTCAGCCTCGACCACTTCATGGCCCAACCCTTGGGCCAGCATTTTTACGTGCTGTCGTTCTGCAAAGTCGTCGTCGATTATTAGGAGGCGCATTCCAAGATGAGGCAACGCCATTGTCTCACAAAAATCGCTCAGACAGCTCTCCTCACGCAGCTTCAGGGAAGATATCTGCTTCGTTCACTTCGCGGTCTCGCATCTCCTGACAGCGCACGCAGCAGCGTGCCCATGGAATCGCTCTTAACCTTGCGGAAGCGATGGGTTCTTCGCAATCCTCGCAGCGGCCGTAGTTGCCGCTATCCAACAGATCGAAGGCGCGGCGTAGGTCGTCACGCAGTTGGGCATCGCGGTTGAGTAGTCCTACCAGCAGGTCTCGCTCTACGGATGCTTGAATTTGATCGAAAGGGTCAGCTGCGTTCTCAATTCTCAAAGCATCTTGATCGCGGTGTTGACTTAGCAACTCATTCATCTTCGCTGTCAGTTGTTTTTTTTCAGTTTCGTACGCCATCTGTTTCATTGATTTTGCCTTTTTTCCTGGTTTAGGATTTGAAAAATTCATGGATCTATAGGCAATTGCCGGGCCGATTAAGGAACTACTTTGTTTTGGCTGTCTTAGCCGGAATTTTGGAGGATGTGCTAAATAATTCCTTTACGAATTGTCACTCAGTGTGAAGAATTGAATCGGTAGCGCAAATAGTTATGGCCAGCAGCTAAATACATTGCTATTTTTAAGACATGGTCGTTGCAAAGCAAAAGCTTCTCCTCATTGACGACAGCAAAGAAGACCGATTCTTGATCAAACAGGCGCTTGCGGATTGCGGTCTTGACTGCGAAGTGGAAGAAGCTTGGGATGGCGAAGAAGCGGAACGCAGGCTCTCTAAATGCATGAACGACGACACACTGCCTCACGTCGTGATCCTCGATTTGGTTTTGCCAAAGCGCTCGGGGATGGAAGTGTTGGAGAAATTGTTTAGCAATGGAATTGCAGAGCGCACGAGAATTATTGTTCTCTCGTCAGTTTTGCCGGAGAGTGAGAATCTGCGATTGCGCAAGCTGGGGGTCTGGCAGGTTTTCGAAAAGCCAATTGACCTAAATGAGTTTCTGGCACTGGGCAAGCGGGTGAAAGACGTCAGCCTCGCCGACGATAGAAACTAAGCGGACGGCAAACTAAACCAGAATGTAGACCCACGCTTCGCGGCTGATTCCGCCCAGATCTTCCCCCCAAACGCTTCCAGTGTTCGCTGGCAAATAGCCAATCCCATTCCGCAGCCTTCATACACGTTCGGAGGATGCAATCGCTCAAGCGGCAACATGATCTTCTCTACATATTGAGGTTCGAAGCCAATGCCCGTGTCCCTAATTCCAAACACATGGCTCTTTCCAGCTTGCTCCACAATGACGGTAATCTTCACCGGTCCTTCTCGAAACTTCAGAGCGTTATCCAGCAGTTCGCGTAAAACCGTCTCAATCGGATAGGGTACCTGAATGCCGCATTTGCGAATCGGCTCCGAATCGATTTCGGCATCTTTGTTTCGATGAGCCAAACGACGCAGGGCAGAATCGAACATGACGCAGACGTCGCCATTGGAATGGTCCTCTGCGCTAGACGTTGCTACCGCGTATTGCGCTAGCCTGCTGAGCAATACATCCATGTCTTTCCCGGCCGCGAGAATCTCACCTAAGTGGGTGCGTATTGTTGGAGCGAGCGTGGTGCTGGCGTCGCGTTCAATCATCTGCGCGCGAGCGACAGATGTTCGCAAGTGCCTTCGGATGTCATGAATGATGGCCATGAGGAATTCTTCCTCAGAACGGCGCTCACCGCGATGACTCGATTGGCTCATTCTTAAAAGTCCATATCAACGTGTTTTCAGTCAGACTACTCGCCCGCCAACCGGGCCTTAAATTGTTCCGGAACACTCAACTCCAACCGCGCGTCCCGATCTCGACCTTGTCGATCTGTCGTTGCCCCGCTCATATTATCCCGAACAAGCAGCAGTTCGCTGGCCATTCGCCCGATCTTGAGCGAATCCGCTTACCTGATTTGAAACCTGGAAATAAAGTAAGGCCGATGGGAAAAAAGGTAACAGTTGTCGTATCCTTGAGGCCCGCCGAATTCATTCATGAAATAGTCTTAAGTGGTCTCAAAATGAATCGCCGCGACTTTATCCAATCCGCTTTGGCTGGCGCTCTGTTGCCAGCCGCCCCTCTTTCGCCACCAGAATGGTACGACCGGCCTATGCGCTGGGCCCAACTTGCCTTTGTCGAAGATGACCCTGGAAATTATGATCAAGCCTTTTGGCTGGATTACTTCACGCGTGTACATGCGGACGCCGCTTGTTTAAGTGCTGGCGGTTGCGTCGCGTTTTATCCGACAAAAATTCCTCTTCATTACAGGAGTCGCTGGTTGCGCAATAGCGATACGTTTGGAGACTTGGTGAGAGGGTGCCGCGAGTTGGGTATGAATGTCATTGCTCGAACTGATCCGCACGCGGTGCATCAGGATGTGTATGCGGCCCATCCTGATTGGATTGCGGTTGACGCGACTGGAAAGAAGCGCAAGCACTGGGCTGATCCGGATCTTTGGGTGACCTGCGCGCTTGGTCCTTACAATTTCGATTTCATGACAAAGGTGACCGAGGAGATTGTCACCCTATACAAGGTGGACGGGATCTTTTCGAATCGTTGGGCTGGCTCGGGTATGTGCTATTGCGAACACTGCCGCCAGAATTTCAAAGACTTTGCTCAAATGGATTTGCCGCGCACCAACGATCCGCAGAACGCTGCTCGGCGCACGTACATGGTTTGGCATCAGCAGCGGCTTTTCGAACTCTGGCGGCTATGGGATGCAAAGATCAAAGCCATCAATCCCAACGCAGCTTATTTGGCGAACGCCGGAGGTGGGGCGCTGAGTGAATTGGACATGAGCATCATCGGTCAACTGGCGCCCACTTTGTTCGCTGATAGACAAGCCCGGCATGGTGTAAATCCTCCGTGGACGAACGGCAAGAACGCCAAGGAATACAGAGCCACGATGGGGCATAAATCGATCGCAGGGATCTTTAGCGTTGGGCTGGAGGAAGACTATCGTTGGAAAGATTCCGTACAGAGTGCAGATGAGATTCGCTTATGGGTGGCGGATGGAATCGCACAAGGGTTGCGACCCTGGTTTACCAAGTTCAATGCCAAACCGATTGACAGACGCTGGTTGCCTGTGGTGGCGGAGTTGTACCAATGGCATTTCGACAATAGCCGGTACCTGCGTAACGAAGAACCGTTAGCCAATATTGCTATGGTTTAT
>Ga0182012_10002186_pt1 | contig 21270 bp, 20 predicted proteins | sample 612S2SmetaG_FD_120486 | JGI IMG/M metagenome (GOLD analysis project Ga0182012, IMG submission 120486) | Permafrost microbial communities from Stordalen Mire, Sweden - 612S2S metaG | ecosystem: Environmental > Terrestrial > Soil > Wetlands > Permafrost | place: Sweden: Stordalen | collected... | reverse complement strand
TCGCCCGGTGAGTTCATCGCGGTGCTGGGCCCCAACGGCACCGGCAAGACGTCGCTGCTCAAGGTGCTGCTGGGACAGCTGCCGCTGAGTGCAGGCGCGGCATTGGTGGACGGCAAACGCGTGGGTGGCGGACGATTCACGATGGCAGGCAGCGGGCGCATCGGCTATGTGCCGCAACACCGCCCGATCGACCGGGACGTGATGCTGCGCGGCCGCGACCTGGTTCGGTTGGGCATCGACGGTCCCCGCTGGGGCGGCATGCCGCTGCGCTGCGCCGATCGGGCCCGACGGCGCGAGGCGGTGCGAGAGGCGCTGCAACGGGTCAGCGGCGAACGGCTGGCCGATGTCCGGGTCGGGTTGATGTCGGGTGGAGAGTTGCAGCGGCTGCGCATTGCGCAGGCACTGGCCAGTGATCCGATGCTGCTGCTGTGCGATGAACCGCTGCTGACCCTGGACCCGGCCAACGCCAAGCTGGTAGCTGCGCTGATCGACCGCCGCCGCCGGGAAGCCGCAACCACGGTCATCGTGGTCACGCATGAGGTCAACCCGATTCTTCCGTACGTGGACCGAATGCTCTACCTGGTCGACGGCCGATTCAGGATCGGCACCGTCGAGCAGGTGATGAACACCGAGACGCTGTCGACGCTGTATCGGGCCGACATCCAGGTGCTGAAGGTCAACGACCGCTATGTGGTGGTCGGCGAGCAGGAGGAGCGCAGCCGGTGAACCAGCGGCTCGCCGAGATGCTGCGCAATCTGTTCTCTTTCGACATCACCGCCCACTTGCTGCGGCACGACTTCGTCCAGCAGGCGCTGCTGGCGGCAGCGCTGCTTGGGCTGGTGGCAGGGCTGATCGGGCCATTCATCGTGATGCGCCAGATGTCGTTCGCTGTGCACGGGTCCAGCGAACTGTCCCTGACCGGAGCGGCGTTCGCGCTGCTGGTCGGATTTCAGGTAGGGCTGGGAGCGCTGATCGGCAGCGCACTGGCGGCGGCGCTGTTCGGCGTTCTCGGACAGCGTGCCCGGGAGCGGGATTCGGTGACCGGGGTGGTGCTTGCCTTCGGGCTGGGCCTGGCGGTGTTGTTCATTTACCTCTACCCGGGACGGACCGGGACCAGTTTCGCCTTGCTGACCGGCCAGATCGTCGGTGTGGGCTACTCCGGGCTGGCCATGCTGGCGCTCGTTTGCGTGCTGGTCATCGCCGTGCTCGCCACGTGCTACCGACCGCTGCTGTTCGCTACCGTCGATCCGGAGGTCGCAGCCGCCCGCGGTGTGCCGGTGCGCGCGCTGGGCATCGTCTTCGCCGCGCTGGTGGGTGTGGTGGCCGCCCAGGCTGTGCAGATCGTCGGGGCGCTGCTGGTGATGTCCTTGCTGATCACCCCGGCCGCCGCGGCCGGTCGGGTGGTCACATCACCCGCCGCGGCGATCGTGGCCTCGGTGGTGTTCGCCGAGGTCGCCGCCGTCGGGGGAATCGTGCTCTCGCTGGCACCCGGCGTCCCGGTGTCGGTGTTCGTCGCGACCATCTCGTTTCTGATCTACCTGTTTTGCTGGCTGCTCGGGCGGCGTCGGGAGATGCCCGGCTAGCTCTTAAGCTGGCCGAGTGGCCCGCATCGACCTCAACGCAGACCTGGGCGAGGGCTTTGGCATCTGGCGCCTCGGTGATGACGACGCGATGCTGCAGGTCGTCAGCAGCGCCAACGTCGCGTGCGGTTTCCATGCCGGAGATCCCACCGGCCTGTTACGGGTGTGCCGGTCAGCTGCCGAGCGTGGCGTGCGCATCGGAGCGCAGGTGAGCTATCGCGACCTGGCCGGGTTCGGCAGACGCTTCATCGACGTCGCGACCGACGATCTGGTTGCCGACATCGTCTATCAGATCGGCGCACTGCAGGGCATCGCGGCTGCCGCCGGCTCGACGGTGTCCTACGTCAAACCCCATGGCGCGCTGTATAACACGATCGTCACCAACCGCGAGCAGGCTGCGGCCGTCGCCGCGGCGGTCCATCTCGTGGACGCCACGCTGCCAGTGCTCGGCATGGCGGGTTCGGCGTTCTTCGACGAAGCCGCCCGCCTCGGCTTGCGCACCGTGGCGGAGGCGTTCGCCGATCGCGCCTACCGGCCGGACGGCCAACTGGTTTCCCGTCGCGAACCGGGTGCGGTGTTGGGCGACCCGGCCGAGATCGCACGGCGGGTGGTGAGCATGGTTACCTCCGGTCAGGTCATTGCGATCGACGGCTCACAGATCACCGTCAGCGTGGAATCGGTTTGCGTGCATGGTGATTCGCCGGGCGCGGTGCGAATCGCGACCGCGGTGCGCGATCAGCTCAAGGCCGCCGGCACCGGCATCGGGCCGTTCTGCTGATGCGACTCAAGCTCGGTCGCCCTGATATCGCACGGTATTCGGATCGGTTCGACGTGCCTGCCGCCGAACCTGATGCGCCGCTTTGGGTGACGTGGATGGGTGTGGCGACGCTGTTGCTCGACGACGGGTCCTCAGCGCTGATGACCGACGGCTACTTCTCGCGCCCCAGCCTGATGCAGGTGGCCGCCGGCAAGGTGTCGCCGTCGCCGGCGCGGGTGGACGGCTGCCTGGCCCGGGCCAAGGTGTCCCGGCTGGAGGCTGTCATCCCGGTGCACACCCATATCGACCATGTCATGGACTCCGCCCTGGTCGCCGACCGCACCGGTGCCCGGCTGGTCGGCGGAGAGTCAGCAGCAAACGTCGGACGCGGATACGGGCTGGAAGAAGACCGGATTGTCGTCGCGGTCTCCGGTGAACCAATCCGCGTGGGCGGTTACGACGTCACGCTGGTGGAGTCGCACCACTGTCCGCCCGACCGGTTTCCCGGCGCGATCAGCGAACCGCTGACACCACCGGTGAAGGCCTCGGCCTACCTGTGCGGAGAGGCATGGTCGGCGCTGGTGCAGCACCGGCCCTCGCGGCTGCGGCTGTTGATCCAGGGCAGCGCGGGTTTTCTGCCAGGCGCATTGACCGGCCACCGCGCTGATGCCGTCTACCTGTCCGTCGGGCAGCTGGGACTGCAGCCGCGGTCCTACCTGGTCGACTACTGGAGCGAGACCGTGCGTACCGTCGGTGCCCGCCGGGTGATCCTGATCCACTGGGACGATTTTTTCCGGCCACTGTCAAAGCCGTTGCGGGCCTTGCCCTATGCGGGCGACGACCTGGATGCGTCCATCCGCGTCCTCGGGGAGCTGGCTGCGAAGGACGGTGTCGCGCTGCATTTTCCTACTGCGTTCCGGCGCGAAAACCCCTGGGCGTGAGGATCTTTCACACCGCTTCCTGGACGCCGCGTTTGGCCATCGGGGCTGTTTCCGGCATCGCGATCAGGTAGAGGACGAAGCCCGCACCGGCGATGGCGCCCAGCGACATGAACGCCGCACCGTAACCGGCTGCGACGACGATCGCGCCCGCGACGAAATTCGACAACGAGGCGCCGACTCCCCACGCGGTGGATATCGCCCCCAGGCTGACGTTGAAACGACCGGTCCCATGCGTGATGTCCTGAACAACGAGCGGGAACAGTGCCCCGAAAATGCCGGCTCCAACACCATCGAGCAACTGCACACCGACAAGCCAGTACGAGTTATCCCACAGCGGGTACAGGAACGCGCGAACAGTCAAGACAGCGAACGCAACCAGGAAGATCGGCTTGCGTCCCCAGGCGTCGGCTTTGGCGCCGACCAGGTACGCCACCGGCACCATCACGACCTGCCCGACGACGATGCACGCCGACATCAGCGCCGTCCCGACCCCCTTGTTGTGCAAGCCCAACTCCTGACCGACCAGCGTCAGCAGGGCCGCGTTGGCGAAGTGGAACATCACGACCACCGCGGCGAACGTCATCAATCTCCGGTTGTGCAGCAGCACCGAGAATCCGGACGGCTGCCCATGCTGGGATCCGGCTGCCCTGTCCATCCCGCGCGCCACGTCGTTGTCAATCGCATCGCGCGGGACCCTCAGCGTTGCCACAACGCTGACCACCGCCATGACGGCCAGCACCCAGAACACCACCACCGGCCCGCAGAAGTACGCGAGGCCGCCGGCCGCGGCGGCAGCCGAGGCAGTTCCGGCATGCCGGAACGATTCGTTGCGTCCGATCCGTCTGGCGAACAGTCGCGGGCCGACAATGCCCAGCGTGATCGCGGCCAACGCCGGATTGAAGATGGAGCCGGCGATCCCGGTGACGGCCTGCAGGAACGAGATCGTGTACAAGCCGGGCAACAGCGGCATCGCCAATGCGCCGGCGCCGACCGCCACAGCACCGCCGATGACCAGCGCTCGCTTCGCGGTGGTCTTGTCGACCCAAGCGCCGACCGGCGTCTGCGCGACTACCCCGGCGATACCCCCGACCGCCATGACGAACCCGATTGAGGCCTGGTCCCAATGATGCGTCAGCAGAAGGTATATCGAGAGGAATGGGCCCAGGCCATCACGAACATCGGCCAACGAGAAGGACAACAGGTCGAGCGCGTTCGCCGTCCGTCGCGGAAGCGCGTCAACAGCAGTTGATTCCGTCATCGACAAATTCCGGTCTCTGCGGCGGTTGGCGGGATCCGCGGTAGGTTACCCACTCTGCACGTTGTTCACGCATTCATCGATGAGGAGCTATGCCGGCGTCATGGCACTGACCGTTGCGCTATTGCTGCTTGCTGTCGTCCTCGGCTTCGCGGTCACCCGGCCCCGGGGATTGCCCGAGGCGGTCGCGGCGGTCCCGGCCGCTGTCATCCTGATAGCGATCGGCGCGATCTCGGTTCATCAGGCGGCAGTGCAGGTCGCCGGGCTATCGGGCGTGGTCGCCTTCCTGGGCGCGGTTCTGGTGCTTGCCAAGCTGTGCGACGACGAGGGCCTGTTCGAGGCCGCGGGCGCGGCGATCGCGCGGGGGCGCGTCGGGTCGGCAGGCCTGCTCCTGCGGGTGTTCGTCATTGCCGCCACCATCACCGCCGTGCTCAGCCTGGACGCCGCAGTGGTACTGCTGACCCCGGTGGTGCTGGCCGCCGTCCGCCGGCTGCGCACCCCGGTGCGGCCCTACGCCTACGCCACCGCTCATCTGGCTAACGGCGCTTCGCTGCTACTTCCAGTGTCGAATCTGACCAATCTGCTGGCCTTCCACCTCGCCAACATCTCATTCACGAAGTTCACCTTGCTGATGGCGTTGCCGTGGCTGACCGTAGTGGCCACCCTCTACGTGGTGTTCCGGTGGTTTTTCGCCGCGGACCTGCGCGTCCAGCCAACCCCCGAGCAACTCGGGCCGGCGCCGCGGCCACCAGTGTTCGTCCTGGTGGTCGTGGGGCTGACGCTGGCCGGGTTCGCGGTCGCTCAATCCGTGGGGGTTGCCCCGGCCTGGGTGGCGCTGGCCGGTGCCTCGGTCCTGGCGGTACGCAGCCTGAGGCGCCGGAACACCTCGGTAGCCGAAATCGTGCGTTCGGTCAATGTGTGGTTCCTGGTGTTCGTGCTGGCGTTGGGCGTCGTGGTGCAGGCGGTCATGGTCAACGGAATGGACAGGGCGATGTCTGCCGTGCTGCCGTCCGGTTCGGGGCTGCCCGCATTGCTCGCGATCGCTGCGGTGGCCGCCGTGTTGGCCAACGTCGTCAATAATCTGCCCGCGACGCTCGTGTTGCTGCCGCTGGTCGCGCCCAGCGGGCCGGTGGCCATCCTGGCGGTGCTGATCGGAGTCAACATCGGCCCCAACCTGACCTACGTCGGTTCACTGTCCAACCTGCTGTGGCGGCGAGTGCTGCGCCAGCACAACATCGAGGCCGGCGTCGGCGAGTACACCCGCCTGGGGCTGTGCACCGTGCCTGTCGCCTTGGTGGTTGCGGTGCTCGCGCTGTGGGCCAGTGTGCGATTAATCAGTGTCTAGGCCGGCGGCAACGGCATACCGAGCTCGGCCAGCACGCTGCGCAGCAGCGTTGGATAGTCGGTGATGATGCCGTCGACGCCGTCAGCGATCTGTTCGCGCATGGCTCCGGCGTCGTTGACGGTCCACGGAATCACCTTGAGCCCCAGGGAATGCGCGTGATCGACGTATGGTTTTCCGGTGACCAGCTGGTACCTCGGTGAGAGAATATTGGCGCCCACCAGCAACGCCCCGATCATCGGGTCGCCAACGACTGCGGCATTGATACCGGCAAGCCACGGCGAATCCGGCGCCCAGGTCTCTTCGTTGTACAAGGCCACCAACGGAATCGACGGCTCAGCCTGGTGCACCATGGGCAGTGTTCGCCAGTCGAAGCTCTCAATCTCCACGCGATCGAGCTTGCCCGCCGACCTGACCGCAGCCAATATCACGTCGACGAACTCTTGGGGGCCGGCCGATCTGCCCGGGTGGTCGGCCTCCACCTTGGTTTCGATGTTGAAACGCACCCCGGATCGATACGAATCGGCGACTGCGAAGACTTGCGGCAAAGTCGCTATCTTGTTGCCCTGCACCACTTCAGCCTGGGGAAACTCGGCCAGCCGACGGCCGCAGTCCAGCGTACGGATCTGCGCCAGGGTGAGCTCGTGCACCAGCTTTCCGACGTAGGGATATAGCGGGTCGCCGGCGAACGCCGGGCCGGTGTCGGCGCACTTCTCCGCATCGATCGTCGGATCGTGCCACACCATAGGATGCCCGTCCTTGGTGATGACAATGTCGAGTTCGAGTGTGCTGACGCCCAATTCGAGCGATTTGGCGAACGCCCGCAGCGATTCCTCGGTCGTCTCGCCACGACCGCCGCGATGCGCCTGCAGGTCGAAGCCAGGTGACTGTGCACACGCCATCGGCGCCGACGCTACCAGCGCGACGGCCACTACCCACGAGCAGACGCAAAAGCTCCTAAATCCTCGGCGTGTCGGGGGCTTTTGCGACTGCTCGGCAAGAAAAGTCAACCCCTTCGCTGACGGGTGATTTCGGCGAGCACCACCCCGGCGGCCACCGAAGCATTCAATGACTCGGTGTGCCCGGCCATCGGGATCGACACCACCTCTTCGCAGGTCTGCCGCACCAACCGGGACAGGCCCTTGCCTTCCGACCCGACGACCAACACCATCGGATCGGTGCCGTCCAGGTCGTCGAGTGCAGTGTCGCCGCCGGCGTCCAGACCGATTACCCGTACTCCGCGGTCAGCCCAATTCTTCAGCGCCCTAGTAAGATTGGGTGCTCGCGCCACCGGCAGCCGGGCCGCTGCCCCAGCACTGGTGCGCCAGGCCACCGCAGTCACCGAAGCCGAACGTCGCTGTGGGATGAGCACGCCATGGCCGCCGAATGCGGCGACCGAACGAACGATCGCACCGAGGTTGCGGGGATCGGAGATGTTGTCCAGCGCAACCAACAGCGCCGGTGGCGATTCGTTAGCGGCTCCGAGCAGATCGTCGGGGTGGGCGTAGTTGTATGGCGGGACCTGCAATGCGATGCCCTGGTGCAGGTGGTTGGTGGCCATCCGGTCCAGGTCGGTGCGGGGTACTTCGAGGATCGCGATACCCAGATCTGCAGCCCGGGAAACAGATTCGGTGAGTCGCTCGTCGGCTTCGGTGCCAAGCGCAACGTAGAGAGCTGTCGCTGGAACGCCGGCGCGCAGGCATTCCAGCACCGGGTTGCGCCCGAGCACCGTCTCGGTTTCGTCAGTGCGGCCCCGCGGAGGCCGCCGCGGCTGCCCGGATTGGGCCCGCTTGGCGGCGGGATGGTTGGGACGCATGTGCGCGGGCGGCGTGGGACCACGCCCCTCCAGCGCGCGGCGACGCTGGCCGCCCGAGCCGACGGTCGGGCCTTTCTTGCTGCCGGATTTGCGTATCGCGCCCTGGCGCCGCGAGTTGCCGGCCATCTACTTGTCGAGCTTTTCTGAACCGGCCAGCAGCTCCCACTGCGGCCCGTCGGCGGTGTCGGTGACCTCGATGCCGGCGTCCCTCAGCCGATTACGGATCTGGTCGGCACGCGCCCAGTTGCGCTGCTCGCGAGCCGTTTGCCGGTTTTCCAGTTCGGCTTGCACCAGCACGTCGACGGCAGCGAGGGCAGCCGACGTCTCGTCGCGGGCTTCCCAGCGTTCGTCGAGCGGGTCGCAGCCCAGGATGCCCATCATCGCGCGGATTGTCCCGGCGTTGTCCAGAGCACCTTCATGGTCGCCGGAATCCAGGGCCCGGTTGCCCTCCGCGCGAGCGCGGTGCACCTCGGCCAGCGCGATCGGGACGGCCAGGTCGTCGTCGAGCGCCTCGGCGAAGCGTGGGGTCCACAGGCTGGGAAAGACAGCACCGACCCGAATGCGAACGCGGTGCAGGAATTCCTCAACCCCGACATAGGCTTTGACCGAGTCCTGCAGGGCGGTCTCGGAGAATTCCAGCATCGACCGGTAGTGGGCACTGCCCAGGTAGTAGCGCAGCTCGGCGGGCCGGACGCGCTGCAACATCGACGGTATGGACAGCACGTTGCCCAGCGATTTGCTCATCTTCTCCCCGCCCATCGTCACCCAGCCGTTGTGCAGCCAGTAGCGGGCGAACCCGTCTCCGGCGGCACGGCTCTGCGCGATCTCGTTTTCGTGGTGCGGGAATATCAAGTCCATTCCACCGCAGTGGATGTCGAATTCCGGCCCGAGATAGGCACGGGCCATTGCCGAGCATTCCAGGTGCCAGCCGGGACGTCCGCGGCCCCACGGCGTAGGCCAGGACGGCTCGCCGGGCTTGGCGCCCTTCCACAAGGTGAAGTCGCGCTGGTCGCGCTTGCCGGTAGCCGCACCCTCGCCTTGATGCACGTCGTCGATTTTGTGGCCGGACAGCTGCCCGTATTCCGGGTAGCTGAGCACGTCGAAGTAGACATCTGAGCCGCCTGGCCGAAGATCGGGATAGGCGTGACCAGTTTCGATCAGGCGTTGCATTAATTCGATCATCTGGGTGATGTGCCCGGTTGCGCGCGGCTCGGCTGACGGCGGCAAGACGTCCAAGGAGTCGTAGGCCTCGGTGAACGCGCGCTCGTAAGTGGCCGCCCACTCCCACCACGGCCGGCATGCCCCAGCGGCCTTGTTGAGAATCTTGTCGTCGATATCGGTCACGTTGCGGATGAACGCGACGTCGTAGCCCCGTGCAGTCAGCCAGCGGCGCAGGATATCAAAGGCCACGCCGCTGCGGACATGCCCGATATGCGGCTGGCCTTGAACGGTGGCGCCGCACAGGTAGATGGAGACGTGCCCGGCCCGCAGCGGAACGAAATCACGCACGGCCCCGGTCGCCGTGTCGTGTAGCCGCAAGCGGGCGGGATCGGTCACGACGTGCCAGCTTACCTGGCCACGGGGAGGACCAGCGCCGTCGCGATCGCAGCCAGCCCCTCGCCGCGCCCGGTCAGACCGAGCCCGTCGGTGGTGGTTCCCGATACCGAGACCGGTGCCCGCAACAGGTCCGACAAGACGTGCTGCGCCTCGGCACGCCGCGGAGCGATCTTGGGGTGGTTGCCGATCACCTGCACGGTCGCGTTGCCGACCCGGAACCCCTGTAGCGATATCAGGTCGACAACGTGACGCAGCATGTCGGCACCGGTGACACCCTTCCAGCGCGGGTCATCGACTCCGAACACACCGCCGATATCGCCCTGCCCTGCTGCCGACAGCACAGCGTCGCACAGCGCATGCACCGCTACGTCACCGTCGGAGTGTCCGGCACAGCCGTCGGCACCCGAGAACAGCAGACCTAACAGCCAGCAGGGCCTGCCGGGCTCGATCGGGTGCACATCGGTGCCCAAGCCGACCCTTGGGACAATGGGCAGATCGGGTAGATCTAGCGGCTCGCTCATCGCCGCACGATCGCTTGGGCCAGTAAAAGATCCAGTTGGGTGGTGATCTTGAACGCCAGCGGGTCACCGTCGACCACCTGGACCTGGCCGCCGACATGCTCGACGAGGGACGCATCGTCGGTGAACCCGGGCCCGACGGGGCGGCCGGCGCTCTGATAAGCGCGATAGGCGCGCAACAGCAGGTCGGTCGCGAAGCCCTGCGGGGTTTGCACCGCCCGCAGGCCGGCCCGCTCCGGCGTGCCCAGGACCACCCCGTTGGCATCCACGGCCTTGATGGTGTCAGACGGTGGCAGCGCGGGCACCACGGCGCCATGACCGGCCCGCAACGACTCGACCACACGCACGATCAACCCCGGCGGCGTCAGAGCCCGTGCGGCGTCGTGCACCAGGACGAAGTCCGGTTCTGCCGAGTCAGGCAAGGCCGACAGGGCCAGGCTTACCGATTGGGTACGGTCGGGCCCGCCGGCCACAACCCTGGCCCGCTCGCCCAGCAACTTCTTGGCGTGGTCGATGCGGTCGACAGGCACCGCGACAACGACATCGTCGACAACCCCGGATTCCAGCAGGCCAGCGACAGAACGCTCCAGCAGGGTGCGGCCATCGAGCTGAAAGAATGCCTTCGGGATACCGGCAGCCAGCCGCTCCCCCGACCCTGCGGCCGGGACCACTGCGACTACTTTGCTTGAGGCGCCCGCTGCACAACGGTCAGAGACCACCACGGCCTCAGGTTAGTCAAGAAGCGGCGGCCAGAACCTCGTCGAGGATGGTGTCCGCTTTGGCTTCGTCGGTGCTTTCGGCAAGGGCCAATTCGCCGACCAGAATCTGCCGGGCCTTGGCCAGCATGCGCTTCTCGCCAGCGGAAAGTCCACGCTCCTGGTCGCGACGCCACAGATCGCGCACCACTTCAGCGACCTTGTTGACGTCACCGGACGCCAGCTTCTCGAGGTTGGCCTTGTAACGGCGCGACCAGTTGGTCGGCTCTTCAGTGTGGGGGGCACGCAAGACCTGGAAGACCTTGTCCAGACCTTCTTGTCCCACGACGTCGCGAACGCCGACATACTCGGCGTTATCAGCAGGAACTCGAACTGTCAGGTCTCCTTGCGCCACTTTCAAGACGAGATACTCTCTTGCCTCCCCTTTGATGGTTCGGGTTTCAATCGCCTCGACTAACGCAGCACCGTGGTGTGGATAGACAACGGTGTCGCCGACCTTGAAGATCATCTGATTCGAGCCCCTTTCGTTACTTCATGATAACACGGCGACCCAAAGCGTGCGGGTCCAACGGTGCAGGTCAGGGGCACAACACGCGCAAATTAGGGGTTGACAGGCGCGCCAAGACGTGCAGGGATCACATCAGCAATACCCCGGCTCGGATCCTTCGGGTACCCATCCGAAGCCTGGTGCGCTGGTCTGGGGGCTGGCCGTGTGCCCTGCGCTACCGTCGGGGGCACCTTGCTACTACTCTGCATAGTTGATGCATAGTTGCAATGCACATAGCTGCAAGGTGAAACGCTGGCCCCGCAGGAGGCATGGAATGAACCGCTTCAAGATCGGCCTCCCCGCGCCAGCCGTGCTGGCCTTGATCGCCTTCCTCACCGCGACGCTCACCGGTTGCGGAGCCGGGCAGATCTCGCAGATGGCCACCCAGGAGCCCGCCGTCGACGGCAACAAGGTCACGTTCAACAACGTGGCGCTGCGCGACGTACACATCCGAGCCGCACAATCCAGCGACTTCATAGCGAAGGGCAAAACGGTGGACCTGGTGCTGGTCGCCGTCAACGAATCGCCGGATACCAGCGACAGGCTGGTAGGCATCACCAGTGACATCGGCACGGTCACGCTCACCGGCGGCGACGGTCGGCTGCCCGCCAGCGGCATGCTGTTCATCGGTACGCCCGATGGCCAGAACGTGGCCCCGGGGCCCATGGACTCCAACAACGCGGCCAAGGCGACAGTGACCCTGACCCAGCCCATCACAAACGGCCTGAACTACAACTTCACCTTCAATTTCGAGAAGGCCGGCCAGGCCAGCGTATTGGTGCCGATTTCGGCCGGGCTGACTTCGTCACAGGCCTGAGCTCCACGATGTGACGGCCTGTCACACCGGACTTGTCACACCAGGCCGATACGGTCATGGCGTGGCAAACTTACGCTCGCAGTACCGGTGCTCGGAATGCCGCCATGTCACCGCCAAGTGGGTGGGACGCTGCATGGAGTGCGGCACCTGGGGCACTGTCGATGAAGTGACCGTGCTCAGTGCGGTTGGTGGCGGCGGTCGTCGTTCTGCGAATCTGGTCGGGGCCGCCAAGGCTTCGAATGCCGTTCCGATGAGTTCTATCGAGCCGAACCTCAGCCAGCATCGCTCAACGGGGATAGACGAGCTCGACCGGGTGCTCGGCGGCGGTGTGGTGCCCGGTTCGGTGACGCTGCTGGCCGGCGATCCAGGCGTCGGTAAGTCGACGTTGCTGCTCAAGGTTGCCCACCGCTGGGCCCAGTCGGGCCGGCGGGCACTTTACATATCCGGTGAGGAGTCCGCCGGCCAGATCCGGCTGCGGGCGGACCGCATGGGCTGTGGCGGCAAGGAGGTCGAAGAGGTCTACCTGGCAGCCGAGTCCGACCTGCACACCGTGCTGGAGCACATCGCGACGGTCCGGCCTGCACTGGTCATCGTGGACTCCGTGCAAACCATGTCCACCACCGAAGCCGACGGCGTCGCGGGCGGCGTCACCCAGGTGCGCGCGGTGACGGCCGCGCTGACCGCAACCGCGAAGGCAGGAGGCGTTGCGCTGATCCTTGTCGGCCACGTCACCAAGGACGGGGCTATCGCCGGGCCGCGCTCGCTTGAACACCTCGTCGACGTGGTGCTGCATTTCGAAGGCGACCGCAACAGCCCGTTGCGGATGGTCCGCGGGATCAAGAATCGATTCGGCGGCGCCGACGAAGTCGGATGTTTCACGCTGCACGACAACGGGATTGAAGGCGTAGCCGACCCGTCGAACCTGTTCCTGGACCAGCGGCCCGCACCGGTTGCCGGCACCGCGATCACGGTGTCACTGGACGGAAAGCGACCGCTGATCGGCGAAGTCCAGGCATTGCTGGCGATGCCGAACGGTGGCTCGCCGCGGCGCGCCGTCAGCGGGATCGACCACGCCCGCGCCGCGATGATCACCGCAGTCCTGGAAAAGCACGCCAGACTGCCCATCGCCGTCAACGACATCTACCTGTCCACCGTGGGCGGCATGCGATTGACCGATCCGTCGTCGGACCTGGCCGTCGCGATCGCGCTGGCTTCGGCCTACACGAATCTCGCCCTGCCCGCCAGTGCCGTGATCATCGGCGAGGTAGGACTGGCCGGCGACCTGCGCCGGGTCAGCGGAATGGAACGGCGCCTGGCCGAAGCCGCGCGTCAGGGTTTCACCACCGCGCTGATCCCGGCGGGTGATGACCCTCGACGGGACATCGTGCCGCCGGGCGTGCGCGCGCTGCGGGCACCCACCATAGCCGCAGCGCTGGAACACATGATCGACATCGCCGATCCAGTGCCAGGCCCCGCCCGCAAGTAGCAGAATGACACGCTGTGACTCGTCCGACCCTGCGTGAGACCGTCGGCCGCCTGGCACCGGGCACCGGGCTCCGGGACGGACTGGAGCGCATCCTGCGTGGCCGCACCGGTGCGCTGATCGTGCTCGGCAACGATGACAATGTCGAGGCCATCTGCGACGGCGGCTTCTCGCTGGATGTGCGCTACGCACCGACACGGCTGCGCGAGCTGTCGAAGATGGACGGCGCCGTCGTGTTGTCCACGGACGGCAGCCGCATCTTGCGGGCCAACGTGCAGTTGGTGCCCGATCCGTCCATACCTACTGACGAATCGGGCACCCGCCACCGCTCGGCGGAACGGGCCGCGATCCAGACCGGCTACCCGGTGATCTCAGTCAGCCACTCGATGAACATCGTGACCGTCTATGTGGGCGGGGAGCGCCATGTGCTGACCGACTCGGCGACCATCCTGTCGCGAGCCAACCAGGCCATCGCCACCCTGGAACGCTATAAGACCAGGCTCGACGAGGTCAGCCGACAACTGTCGCGAGCCGAGATCGAAGATTTCGTCACGCTGCGCGACGTGGTGACGGTGGTGCAACGTCTCGAGTTGGTCCGGCGTATCGGTCTGGCGATCGACGACGACGTCGTCGAGCTGGGCACCGACGGGCGTCAGCTGCGGCTGCAGCTCGAGGAGCTACTGGGCGACAATGACATCACCCGGGAATTCATCGTGCGTGACTACCACTCCAGCCCCCAGCCACTATCCCAAGAGCAAATCACCGCCACCCTCGATGAGCTGGACGCCCTGTCGGACACCGAGCTGCTCGACTTCACCTTGCTGGCCAAGGTTTTCGGGTATCCGACAACTACAGAAGCGCAGGACTCGGCGCTGAGCCCGCGTGGTTACCGGGCAATAGCCGGTATTCCCCGGCTGCAATTCGCCCATGTCGATCTACTGGTCCGGGCCTTCGGGACGCTGCAGGGCCTGCTGGCGGCCAGTGCCAACGACCTGCAATCGGTGGAAGGCATCGGCGCGATGTGGTCCCGCCACGTGCGGGAGGGGCTGTCGCAACTGGCGGAATCCACGATCGCCGACCTCTGAACTGTTCAGTTACCGGCGGGACCGCCGGCCGGCGGCGCCTCGGGCGGCGGCGCGAGCGCCGGCTGACCTGGCGCAGGCGCCGGTCCGGGAGCCGGTGGCGGCTGGTTGAGGATGAACGGAACCGCGAGCGAGCGCAGATTGCCCAACTGGACGACGAGGTTGTAGGTGCCCGGCCCGATCGCCGGCCGCGGCAGCGGGCAGTGCGGCGCCGACCCCATCCCGGTCCAGGTCACCGCAGTCGTCACCTGCTCGCCCGGCGTGAAGGTCTTGACCAGGGTCTCGTTCGACGGCGCGCAGTCCAGGTTGGACCACAGCCGCTTGTTGTCCAGCGAATAGACGTAGGCCGCCAGCACCGCGGCTCCGACGTCGCGCTTGCAGGCGACCAGCCCGATGTTGGTGACAACCATGGTGAACTTCGGTTGGTCTCCGATGAAGTACTGCGGAGCATTGGTCAGGCCCTTGACGGCCAGCGTCGAATCGGGGCAGTCGTCGCCCTCTTTGAGCACTGGCGGCGGCTGCACCGCGGCGGTGGGTGTGGGGGACTCAGGGTTCTGGCCCTGCGGCGGCGCCTCCGGGATGCTGCCTTCCTGCCCGGGTGGTGGCGGCGCCGCAGGCGCTTGCGCACCGGGATGGGCCTGAGCCGACGCGGGCTTCTCGGAGTTCGCGGGTTTGGCGCCTGCACTGCCGCTCACGAAGGCGATGATGATGGCGACGGCGATCGCGATCGCGACGACCGCGATACCCAGGGCCAAGCCCCTGCGCCGCCAGTAGATCTCTATGGGTAGCGGGCCCCTCGGTTCAAGATCCAGCACGTTCACACCGTAGGTCCAGGTCACGCAGATTTGTTCGACCCGCCTCGGCGTGTCGCCAGGTTAGCCGGCCGACAAGCGTGTTAGTGGCGGTGCCGAATCAGGGTTGCTGCCCTATGTCGCCCACGTGGTCGACCAACGCCGCCCGTCCGTCGGCAAGGTGATAGGTGACCCCCGCCAGCGCCAGGGTGCCCGCGTCCACCCGCTGCGCGATTGCCGCCGAACGCGACACGAGTTGCGCGACCGTTTCTTGTACATGGCGTTCCTCGAACTCGTCCACACGACTCAGGCCGTCGCGCCGGCCCAGCAGGATGGACGGCGCGACTCGTTCCACCACATCCCGCACGAAGCCTGCCGGTATCGCGCCCTCGTCGAGCGCGCCCAGAGCCGCCTTCACGGCGCCGCAGCTATCGTGGCCCAGCACGACGATGAGCGGCACGTTGAGCACCGTGACCGCGAACTCGATGGAGCCCAACACCGCCGAATCGATAGCCTGGCCGGCGGTGCGCACCACGAACACGTCACCCAGGCCCTGATCGAAGATGAGCTCGGCGGCCACCCGGCTGTCCGCACAGCCAAACACCACCGCGGTGGGCTTCTGACCCGCGGCCAGGCTGGCCCGATGCGCGACGCTCTGGCTGGGATGCTGCGGTTTGCCGGCAACGAATCGCTCGTTACCCTCTTTGAGTGCTTTCCACGCGGTTACCGGACTGGTATTGGGCATGGCACATATTGTGCTGTGCCGCAGCCGCCAATGACTAGTCGGGCACCCATCTCAGTGGATGAACTTTTGGAGTGGTACGACCGATCGCGCCGCGACCTGCCCTGGCGCGAACCCGGTGTAAGCGCCTGGCAGATCCTGGTCAGTGAGTTCATGTTGCAGCAGACGCCGGTGGCCCGCGTGCTGCCGATCTGGACAGATTGGGTGCGGCGCTGGCCCACCGCATCGGCCACCGCCGCAGCCAGCGCCGCCGACGTGCTGCGCGCCTGGGGCAAGCTCGGCTATCCGCGGCGGGCCAAGCGCTTGCACGAATGCGCCACCGTCATCGCCCGTGAGCACCAAGATGTGGTACCCGATGACGTCGACACCCTGCTGACGTTGCCGGGCGTCGGTAGCTACACCGCACGTGCCGTGGCCTGCTTCGCCTATCGTCAGCGGGTGCCGGTGGTGGACACCAATGTGCGCCGTGTGGTGGCCCGCGCCGTACACGGCCGTGCCGACGCCGGTGCGCCTTCTGCAGTGCGCGACCACGCCGATGTCTCAGCATTGTTGCCGAATGACGCGACGGCGCCGAAATTTTCGGTAGCGCTGATGGAACTGGGCGCAACCGTGTGTACCGCGCGCGCGCCGCGCTGCGGGTTGTGTCCGCTTGGCGAGTGCGCCTGGCGGCAGGCCGGCTATCCCCCGGCGCAGGACCCGGCCCGCCGTGTACAAACCTTTGCGGGGACCGACCGTCAGGTACGCGGGCGACTGCTAGATGTATTGCGCGCCAAGGATTCTCCGGTCACGCGGGCGGAGCTGGACGTGGCCTGGTTAACCGATACCGCTCAGCGCGACCGAGCGCTGTATTCGCTGTTGGTCGATGGCCTGGTGACACAGACGGCCGACGGCCGGTTCGCGTTGATCGGTGAAGGGTAACCCTCCGCCGATCAGAGGTCGTTGCCGGCGTAGGACTGGTTGAAGCTTTTGTTGGCCAGCGGGAAATCGGGGACGATGGTGTCGGCCATCGCGACGGGTAACGCGGGCCAGTTGAACCAGGATGGATCGACGATCTTCGCGCGGGTGATGCGACTTGCGGCGCTGATTTCGACGCGGTGGACTATGGTGCCGCGCCAGCCTTCGACGATGCCGATACCGCTGCGGGCATCGTGACACGAAGGGAGCTTCACGGCGTATTCGGTTTGACCGGAGTGCGATTCGATCAAGTAGCACGCCAACACGGTGGAGGCGGCAAATTCGTCTCGCCGCACCGTGTAGCGGGCCAGCACGTCACCGGCGGAGGCGCCGATCTCGCTGACCGGCAGCACAGTGGTGGGATGTTCGAGTCGGGCGTCGGTGCGCATGCCACTGGCGCGCGCGACATAGCCGAGACAGCCAAGGCCCTGCGCGTCTTGCGAATACAGGACGGCGGTGCCGGCGAACCGGTCGTACACCATGTTGTTGTACAGGGTCAGTTGGGCGACCTCGGCGACGTCGGCGGCAATGGATCGCAGCGCGGCGGCGTCGGGTAGCGCCCGCAGTGTGACCGCTCCGGGGCTGATGGCGCCGCGCAGCAGCCGATGCCCGGTGACGGTGGCGTTGAGCCGCAGCAGTTGTTCTCGAATGCGCTGAGCGTGCGCGTTGGCGAGCCCGAATCCCACGTCGTTGGCCAGCGCACCCAGGTCGGCGACGTGGTTGTAGAGGCGTTCGAGCTCGACGAGCAGAGCCCGCAGCCGGTGTACCTCGTCGGGGAGTTCGATACCGAGCGCATCTTCGATGGCCAAGCTGTGGGCGAGTGCGTGAGCGGCGGAGGTGTCGCCGCTGACGCGTTCGGCCAGTTCGACTGCGCCGTCAGCCATCCGGTCCTGGAAGAGCTTTTCCAGGCCGCGGTGCACGAACCATAATCGGGCCTTGAGTCGCAGCACCGTTTCGCCGGCGACGGAGAAGCGGAAGTGGCCGGGTTCGATCAGTCCGGCGTGCACGGGGCCGACCGGGATTTCGTATACCCCGGGTCCCTCGACGGGGATGAAAGGGAAACTATCGAAGCCTTCGAATTCGCTTGCGGGCGCCGCGTCGCTGCGCATGGGATACCAGTTCTCCGGCCAGTGGGCATGCCGGACCAGTGCGCGCAATTTGGGATGTCCGACGGGGCGGATCCCGTACAAGTCTGCCATTTCGCGCTCGAATCGGCTGGCGGTAAACGACAGAGACGCCAGCGACCGCAGCGACGGATCATCCTTGGGCACAATGCATTCAAGTTCGACACGGCGATCAGGCCAGCCGGCTAGGAAGAGATAGACGACGCGGAACATATCGTCGTGGTCGTGGGCCGCGACGAGACCGAGACGAAACCCCATGGTTAGCAGTTCTACCGCCATCTCGGCCAATTCTTCCTGAGACAGCCTGTGGCGCAACACACTATGGCTCATGGAGTGACCCGACGTCGCTAGCCGCGGTGGTGAACAGGTCGGTAAGGGGGCCGGCGGTGACACCGAGGGCGATCGATGCCGCGACGCCGAGGATCAGGGCCGCCGCCACGGTTCGCGGCACGGCGATCGCCGGCGCGCCGGTGGAGCCACCGAGCAGGATGCTGCCCGTGTTGCGCGCCAGCGCAGCGAAGGCAATGACGATCATCAGCATGCCGGTGCCGAGAACCCAGGTGAGCCGGGCGTCGGCGAGCGATCGGGCAATGGCCAATTCGCTGGCGAACATCGCGAAGGGTGGCAGCCCGAGCAGCACAATCACGCCAACGGCAAGCGACGCCCCGATCAGCCGGGAGCGTCGCAGGACGGCGGTGATGTCAGCGATCGCGGTGGAGTTGTGCGCGGCCTGCAGCTGACCGCTTGCCAAGAACAGGATCGTCTTGCCGATCCCGTGCGCGAGCACGTGCAGCAGCAGCGCGGCGATCGCCAGCGTGGTTCCGGCCGCTGCGGCAATCGCGATCAGGCCCATGTTTTCCATCGAGGAGTAGGCCAGCATGCGTTTGATGTCCGGCGTCACGGTCAGCATCAGGGCCGCGATCACCAGCGTCGCCAGCCCGATTACCAGCAGCCCCGACCGCATGAAGGTAGGCCCGGTCGCGATATCGATGATCGGCTTGATGCGAATGAGCACCGAGAATGCCACTGACAGCAGCACCCCGCTCATCAGCGCCGAGACAGGTGCCGGGGCCTGGCTGTGAGCGTCGGCCAACCAGGTGTGGAACGGAAACAGCCCGGCCTTGGCGCCGTAGCCGATCAGCAGCAGCCCGCCAGCCAGTCGGGCGGTGCCGGGATCCAGCCTGCCCGCGTAGGCCGCCAGTACGTCGAGGTTCAGGGCTGCGCTGGGTGGCGCGCCGGCATGCTCGACGGCGTAGTACAGCAGAACGGTACCCAGAAAAGCGATCGCGATGCCGACCGAGCAGATCACGACGTATTTCCAGGTCGCTTCGAGTGCCGTGCGGCTGCGGCGGTGCCCGACCAGGAAAGCGGTAATCACCGTGGTGGCTTCGATCGCGACCCAGATCACGCCGATGTTGTTGGCACAAACCGCGACAACCATCGCCGCCAGGAACGCCGCCGTCAGCGATCCGTACATCCGAGCCCCGCGCGCGTCGGTGTGGTGGTGAGCGAGTTCGGCGTCGATGTAGCCGATGCTGGCCCAAGTGGCAAGTGTGGCAACGACTCCGATGACGATCAGCATGGTGACGGTGAGCGCGTCGACGCGCAGCAGCCCGCCCAACGCGAACTGGGCCCCCGCTCCCAGGCGAAACCCCAGCGCCACGCCACACCCGAGCACCGTCAGCGCTGAGAGGACGATCAATGTGGCGGTCTCCCGCCGCCACCCGACGATGAGGGTGGCGATTGACGCGCCGATCGGTGTGAGGATCGCGGCGAGCACCAAACCGGTCATCAGTCGTGCAGCTCCTGCAACGCATCTAGGCCGGCACCACCGAAGGTGAGAGAAAGCCGGCCGGTCAGAACGCCGATCACGATGACAGCGAACAACACGTCCAGAGAGGCGCCGAGTTCGACGATCAGCGGCACCCCGGCAGTGAGCAGGAACGCAGCCGCGGCGATTCCGTTGTCCAGCATAAGGAATCCCGCGGCCTGCGACACCGCGTGCAGGCGCGTGACCATCACGAGCAACGCGATGAGCACCACCGCGGTGGCGGCCGGCACCGCGGTGGTCGTGGCCGCCGGCTGCAGCCTCACCAAGGATCGAGTGGCGGCGAACGCGGCCAGCGTCAGCGCGGCGGTGATCAGCAGCGATGTGGCGGTGTTCACCAGCGGGGTGGCCTCGCGCTGGGATCGCGGCTCGGCGCCGACTGCGCGGGCCAAGGACTGCGGCAATACCGCAGCCCGCAACACCAGCACGGCGAGACCGACACCGATGAGCGCGCCATCGCCGTCGTGCACTCCGCGCAGGATGGGGATTGCCGCCAGAGCGGCGCCCTGGCAGGCGAGCAGACGAATGATGCCGGTCAGATCACGGCGCCACACGATCAGTACCGCTGACAAGATCAGCCCGCCGGCGGCGAGGTCGACCAGTACCGCGAACGTGTGGGATGTCATGCCTGCACCGTGAAGAAGTTGGCGGCGGTGACCGCGAGCAGCGCCAGCAGAAATGACCCGGCCAGTAGTTCGGGAACCCGGAACAGTCGCAGCTTGGCGACGAATACCTCGACCGTTGCGAGCAGTCCGGCCAGTACGGCGACCTTGGCAACGACCGCCGCGACGCCGACGACGATGTCAATGGCGCCGGGCCAGCTGCCCGCAATACCCCACGGCGCGAACAGGTTTGCCAGCAGCGCCAGCAAAACGGTCAGTCGCATGCCGGCCGCCCACTCGACGAGCGCCAGACGCGGACCGGCGTATTCGAGGATCATCGCCTCGTGCACCATGGTCAGCTCCAGATGGGTGGCCGGGTTGTCGACGGGCAGCCGCCCGGTCTCGGCGACGATCACGATCACCAGCGCAGCGAACGCAAGCAGCGCGGCCAGCGAGACCACCTGCTCGGGGTGGGTGATGGTATTCGCCACCAGCGCGCCTAGATTGGCGGATCCGGCCGGGATGGACAGCGCGAAGACCGCGAGCAGGATGGTGGGTTCGACCAGCGCGGCGATGGTGATCTCCCGGCTGGCGCCCATGCCGCCGAACGAGGTGCCGGTGTCGATGCCGGCCAGGGTCAACGCGACGGTGCCCACGAACAGCAGGCCGACCACCGCGAACAGGTCCGCGCTGGCATCCAGTGGAGATCCGGTGGCTACCAGCGGTGCGATCGCGGCGATTAGCAGTGTCGATCCGGCGACGATGGCGGGCGCGGCCGCGAACACCACCGTTGTGCCGAGCGGGGTTATCTGTTGTTT